>Ga0209034_10000406_pt1 | contig 21584 bp, 21 predicted proteins | sample MarorgKNORR_S2LV_2_FD_188219 | JGI IMG/M metagenome (GOLD analysis project Ga0209034, IMG submission 188219) | Marine microbial communities from the Southern Atlantic Ocean, analyzing organic carbon cycling - 250m_A/KNORR_S2/LV (SPAdes) (version 2) | ecosystem: Environmental > Aquatic > Marine... | reverse complement strand
ACCCGCCCCTTCCTTTTTGTTCATATTACCCATTTTTGAGAGATGAAGATTCTTGATTGCTTAAATCGGTCAAAAGCCATTTCGCTAGGTATTCAACCTTCGCTACAAAGGCTGAATACCTAGCCTAACTCATCTGTCATCTTCTGGCAGCCTGGTCGCCACCGTACCCATGGAGGCGGGTGGCCAGGGGCCCGTCAGGTAGTCGTAGAGGTTACCGGCGTTTATGCCCATGACCATAGGAGCTAAGGCTGCCTGCTCTACATCCATAGGGTATCGGTCGATCATGGCTGTCAGGGTGGAGACCGACTCCTCTCTGGTCATGCCCTGGTTGATAGCGTCCTGTACGTAGTCTTTCCACTCGGAAATGAATGACCCTTGCTCGTCCAAGTAGCCTTTGTCGCACATCTCTCCGTGGCCGGGCACGAAGATGTCTTCGTTCAGGTCTCTCAAAGATTCTAGGGCTTGAAGCCAGAGGTCTGGATCAGCCTCATGCAGCCAGGACTGTACGCCGTGGAAAATATTGTCGCTGGTAAATACCACGCCTTCTTCTTTAATGATTACCGCTGCCTGGTAGAGGGTGTGGCCTGGCATATGGACCATCTCGAAAGTGTGGTCACCGACGTGCATGGTCATGGCGTCTCGGAAGGTTATCACCGGCGCGTTGGCAGCGTATCCCTCCAGCAATGCGGGTTCGTCAGGACCAAATGTAGCCACCCTGGAGGCATGTTCGGCCATGTCAGTGTTTAGAATGCGGGTGCGGACCCCCTCGTGGGCGACCACTGGGGCGTCGAAGAACGCATTGCCGGTCCAGTGGTCGCCGTGAGGCTCTGTGTTGATGATGTAGCGGAGCAGCCCCCGCTTCGCGATCTCTGACTTCAGCCACATGGCGGTGGTCGGTTTGTGGGGGCTGTCGACCATAACGATGCCGTCACTCGTGGTTACGAACCCAAAGTTGCAGCCCCTAGTCTCGGTCTCAACCCATACATTGCTGGTTATCTGCTGCACGACCTGCCTCCAAACGGCGAGAATTGAAGGCAGGTTAACCCAGGGTAGTTGGTAGGTCAAATAACCCCAAGGTGATGCGTTGTTGACGGGGCTCTGGGCCACGGCTATGCTGACTGCGATTCCCGACAGAACTGAACCTGTAAGCAATCAACAACGCAACCTTTTCTGGTTCTGACCGCCCCCACCGAGTGTTTAACTATCGGGCTGTATCGGCCAAATATAAGGAGTGATAATGGGCGAAAAATTGCTACAGGGAGACCGTCTCCCAAAGATTACCCTCCAATTGTTGGATGGGGACACTGTCACCCTACCCGAAGACGCACCAACTCGGTACACAGCGTTGCTGTTCTACCGAGGACATTGGTGACCCTACTGCAACCGGCAGTTAGCCGAATGGGAAGCGAACAAAGCGGCACTGGAGGAACTGGGCGTCACCACCTATGCCGTCAGCGTTGACACTAAAGAACTGGCCCAAGGAGTCGCCGACAACAATAAGTTGACCTTTCCTATGGCTTACGCCGCAACCAAAGCCGACGGCGATTTGCTGGGATCATGGTGGTCCGAAGACCGGGGCGGTTACATCCAGCCCAGCGAGTTCCTATTGGGCCGTGGCGGTACGGTGCTGGGCGCCATGTACGCTACGGGGCCAGTGGGTCGCATGGGCGCGGACGAGGCCATTCATTACATCACTTACCGAGAGAACATTCGCCGCGAGGAAGAGGAAAAGGCACACTGACTTCGCGCCAATACAGTAAACAAATGGAGGAGAGCTATGACCAATCAACAAGTAGTTGACCTGATGGAACATGTTTGGAGTTCCATCGACTCGTTGTGCTCTCCACTGACTGAAGCCCAGTGGAAAGTACCGACTGATTGTCCCGGCTGGTCCGTCCAAGACCAAGTGTCGCATTTGGTGGGTGCCGAATCTGGGATATTAGGTAATCCTCGACCCGACCACACCCCACAAGAAACGGGTCATGTGAAGAATGACGTTGGTCAGTCGAACGAAGTGGTGGTCGATTTTCGCCGTGCTTGGACCGGGCAGCAGGTATTGGAAGAATTCCGACGGTTGACCGGGCAACGGCTAGCATACTTAAGGGGCTTGACTGACGAGGAATTCGCTGCTGAGACGCAAACCCCTCTTGGCCCCGGGACGATCACAGAGTTTGTGAACATCCGCATCATGGACGCTTGGGTACATGAGCAGGATATACGCAGAGCGCTAGCTATCCCGGGCGAGTTGGATAGCGCAGTTGCCGCTCACGCCTTAGGTAGAGTTACTAGGGCTATGCCATTCGTCGCCGCGAGGAAAGCTCAAGCACCAGATGGCACTACCGTAGTATTTGATATCACGGGGCCTGCAGGCAACGTGGTTCCGGTTGGGATTGATGGAGGACGGGGCAGCGTGCTGGACTCGGAGCCACTCTCTCCCACTGTCAAGCTGACCACTGATGTGGAGACTTTTATGTGCCTGGGCTGCGGGCGCTGGGACCCGGCAGAAGCCCTAAGTTCCAGAAAGATCACGATTTCTGGGGACACTGTCCTTGGAGAGACCATCATCAACCAGATGAACATTATGATTTGATCTTGCTATTAAAACGCTCTTGGAGATGGACAATCATCGCTATGGACGGGACGAATGATTCAAGGCAGTGGGAAAATCTTAAAAAAGCCACCAATCCGGCTACCGTTCTGCATCCACTATAGCTGGATGATTGTCGCCGTATTGGCGATCGTTCAGATCTTTGGCAGTTCCGTGTTCTTTGTCGCAGGCATCATGGTGCCTCCTCTAAGCGATGCTGATGGAGACTTTGGCTGGAGCGTCTTCGAGATCACGGCTGCCATCTCTGTGTATTACCTATTCAGCGCTATATATGCGCCGATAACCGGCTATTTAGGAGACCGATTTGGCGCCCGGCGCATGATGCTCGCAGGGATCGCAATGTATGGGCTAGGCATGGCTTCGCTGGGTTTTATTAGTCATGTTTGGCAGTTTTTCTTGTTCTACAGCGTGTTCATGTCGGCTACGGCCTCGATCACAATGGTGCCAATGATGGCGTCCATAAGCGTTTGGTTCCGAAGGCGATTAGGTGTTGGAGTTGGGATCCTCTGGGCTGTTGGCGGTATCGGGACGGCGATCCTTGCACCTGTAATCGCCGAATTATTGGAGGCAGTGGGCTGGAGGGACACCTTCCTGCTCATAGGAATAGTGGGCTCGGGAATCATGCTGTTGGTCTGGCCTTTCATCCGTAGTAAACCGGCAGATATAGGCATCGAGCCCTTTGGTGCTTCTGAGAGTGATCCACCGCCGGTGGTTCGGGAACCAGAGATCGACAAGCTGCGACTTCAAGCCCTGAACCGGAGTATGCGACGGACCGCCGCTTTTTGGAACCTGCCCTTGATCCATGCCCTCGGCTGTGCAGGCCATGGGATAGTGTTGATATTTGTAGTGCCCTTTGCTGTAGATGAAGGAATCTCTCTGACAGCGGCCGCTTTGACTATCAGCATCTTGTCGGTAGTCAGCATATTGAGTCGCTTGGGCAGTCCTATTCTTGCCGAGATATATGGACCCCGGAAGATGATGGTAGCCAGCCTGACGATTCAAGGCTTGACGGTTGTCATGCTTTTTTGGGCGCATGACGTTTGGCTGTTCTACCTGTTCGCGGTTGTATTCGGGCTCGGGTTCGGTGGCGAATGGACCAGTTATCTAGAGATAAACCGGCGGTATTTCGGAGACGGCCCCATGGGCGGTGCATACGGAGCTCAGATGACTGGCGCAATGATGGGGCATGCCGTGACCACGGTTCTTGCCGGCCTGGTGATTTTCACCACGGGTTCCTATGTATTGGTGTTTGCTCTATCTGCGGCGTTTAGTTTAACTGGCGTTCTCGTTATATCCACACTGGATAGCACATCCCAAGTACTGATTCCAGATTGGGAGGAATCACTGCCTCCCGAGGCCCGGAGTGACTATGTTCCTGGGTCTGCGGCAGCGGCCGATTAACGCCGGGTTGTGGGATGTATTTATCATTGTGATTCGCTATAATCGACCCAGCATATAATCGCTTTCACCACATCTTGCTGTTGTTAGCGTCATAAGAGTGGATGTGATAATTGGCTCTCTTAGATAACCCGCAATCAGGAATCACTCCGGTCCGTTTGCCCTTTGGCATCCACTATAGTTGGGTGGTCATTGGTATCTTGGCCACGGTTCAGATATTCGCCAGTTCCATCAGCATGGCGGCCGGTATCATGGTGCCACCGCTTAGCGACGCAGACGGCGACTTTGGTTGGAGCTTGGGCACCATCGGTGCGGTTATCGCCAGTTACTACCTGTTTGGAGCGATCTATGCGCCGATGACCGGATGGCTGGGAGACCGGTACGGCTCTCGCTGGATGCTATTCGCTGCTTCTGTGATGTACTTGATCAGCATGTTCTTGTTGAGTCAGGTCACTGAAATTTGGCACTTCTTCATCTTCTTTGGAATACTCCTATCCCTTACTCAGTCCTTGGCTATGGTCCCCCTTATGGCAGCAGTGAGCGGCTGGTTCCGCAGGCGTTTGGGCCTGGGGGTCGGAATACTCTGGGGTGCTGGCGGTGTAGGCACTGGTATCATCGCTCCATTGATGGGCGGCTTTATCGAAGCTCTGGGATGGCAGAGCACGTTTATGTTGATCGGGGGAGTGGGTGGCGGCATAATGTTGGCGATGGTCCCGCTGATGCGGAGTAAGCCAGCTGACATAGGGATTCAACCATACGGAGCGAAAGACACTGACCCGCCGCCTATATTGAGAGACAAAACTGTGGACCGTTTGCGCCAGAAAGTGTTTAACCAGCACACCAGGCGTACCAAGCCTTTCTGGAATCTGCCCCTGATTCACGGCTTGGGTTGTGCAGGCCACGGTACGATTCTAATTTATGTGATTCCCATGGCTTTCGAGCGTGGTGCATTCACATCGTTGGCCCAAGCTGGAATCATCCTGACAATCATCGCCTTGGTTAGCGTCATCAGTCGGGTTGTCACTCCTATCTTGGCGGAGATGTACGGTACCCGACGGATGATGGCCGCCAGCCTCAGCATTCAGGCAGTCACGGTCTTTATGCTTTTCTGGTCCCAGGATGCCTGGGCGTTCTATCTGTTCGCGGGTGTGTTTGGGATCGGCTTTGGCGCAGAGTGGACTGGCTATCTGGTTATCAACCGCCAGTACTATGGCGAAGGTCCCATGGGGACCATCTACGGGTGGCAGACAACAGGCGCGTTGATGGGACACGCTGTAGCAACGGGATTAGCCGGACTGGTGGTCTACGTCACCGGATCATTCAATATGGTCATGGCGCTGTCGGTAGCATTCAGCGGCGTTGGGGTTTTGGTTATCGCAATGTTGGATGACACTTCCCACGTGCTGATCCCAGACTGGGAAGATGATTTACCTCACTCAGATGTGGCTAAAGAGGTACAGTTAAGGCCGGCTGTCGGCGTGGTAGGGGACGACGACTAGGGGGTTTTAGTCGAGTCCGGGACGTTGCTGATAGCGGCGTTAACCTCAGCCTTTTCCTGCGAGCGAGAGTAGGAGCATTCGGTCTCTAATCTTGGTTCAAAAAGTCCAGAACGAACTGGCTCATGGGCTCTTTGTCGTAGCGGCTGTTCATCAATACCACGTTCCGGTTGCGGTCGCCCTGGAAGAACCTTTCGTAGAGGATTTGCCGGGAGCCAAAGGCGCTGCAGCAGGTGTCCCAGGCCAGTCTGAAGAGCCGGACCCGGTCTTTAGCCGACGAGAAGTCGGTCTCCAGATATTTGGTGATGTCCTCGACTAAAGGGCCATCGAAGTCGTTTTCCGTGGGCAGGGCCATCAGGCTGCTGGAACCCAGCAAGTGCAATATCTCCCCCATGCGGGGGTACATCTTGATGAACTGCTGACGCGCTACCATCAATGATATATCGGTAGGGCACATTACACCCCATTCGTCCAGCTGAGCATCGACCTCGGCTGCCCGGAGCAGGGCCTTCGTTATCTCCAGGTTCTCAATGATCTCAGCCATCATGCTGTGGACCTGAGGTATCTCCTCCGAACCTAGGGTTTTCACCATCAGATTGGCTAACCCCAGGATGAACTCGCACTTGACCACGTTCTTGGTCACGACCTGATGGCCGGAATGGAGGAATTGGTGTGTCCTGAGCGACATGTTGTTGCACATGTCCACGTCGCCGTACAAAAAAACTCTTTCCCAAGGGACTAGGACGTTGTCGAAGAACGCCAGAGCATCCATCTCTTCGAAACGTGAGCCAAGGGGGTGGTCGAAGCTGGAGCGTTCGAGGTCGAAGGGCTCCCGACATTGAAACTTGAGCCCGGGAGTGTCGCAGGGAATGGCGAAGGCGAAGGACGTCCGGCCGGGTGCGCCGGTGGGCAGACGGTGGGAGCGTGCGGGGTAGACCGCGATTTCATCGGCGATGGGAAGGGTGGCCAACACACGAGCTCCGTGGACTATGATCCCTTCGTCAGTCTCGTTCACTACTGAAAGCGCGACGTCTAAAGAGTCGTCCAAGGTGGTAGCTGCTCCGGACCTATTCCGTTGGATGTTGACTAGAGTATGCGTCAGGACGAGGTCCTGCTCTCGAACAAGCTCGTAATAGTCCTGGATGTTTTTTTCGAACTCAGGGCGGTTTTGGCCAAAGTACTTGCCGGCGGCCGCCATTGACATCAGGCTAACGTTCAAAAAATCAGGAGTGCGGCCCATCATTCCACAGGTGATTTTGGCCCAGTTACGCATCATTTCGCGGCGCCGGTCCAAGTCGTTGTGGGTCCGAGGCGTTAGGAAAGACATGCCGACCTGGTCGCCAGTGGTCGGTGACTCGTAAGTCATGTCTTTGCCTGCCTTCGGATCGTGCTGCAGGTCATACAGGCGGGAGAGGGTTTTGATTCCGCCGCTTAGACCCGGTTCTTTAGTGGGATCTTTTATCTTTTTGCCGGACATGTAGAGGTTAGGCGGCCGTTGGCTCAGGCCATCTATGTATTGCTTGCCGGTTCTGGCTGGCATCCCGTTCCCTCCTGGCGTTGAACCCTTGGCGACGATTGGCGAAAAATATTAGCCGATATTCTGCTTTATCTTGCCCGGATTTACCAGTGCCTACCGCCCCTAGCACGCGAGCACACAATTTGACAGTGTTTAGCGATTACCCTAGGCTTGGGCAAACATTGCAGCGGGAGGCCTTTGAGGATGTCATTACCTCCGCATAGAGTCGACTACAGCCCCATCGTTGAGCGCCCACCCATCAAGTGGCCGAGTGGAGAAAGGGTAGCCCTATGGATTGCTCCTAACGTGGAGCATTATGAGTATATGCCCACCAAACACGGTCCACGTGACCCATGGCCGCGGACACCGTACCCTGACGTTCAGCAATACTCCTACCGAGATTATGGGAACCGAGTGGGGTTTTGGAGGATGCTGGAGGTTCTGGACCAATACAAGATTCGCAGTTGCGTATCCCTTAACCTAGCTGTTCTTGAGCACTTCCCAGAGATTCGAGATGCCATGGTGGAACGTGACTGGGACTACATGAGCCACGGCATCTATAACACCCGATATCTATACGCCTATACAGAAGAAGAGGAGCGGGAATTTTACCGGGACAATGTGGAAACCCTGAAGCGGCAGACCGGCAAACAACTGAAAGGAATGCTGGGCCCTGCCATCTCTGGCACGATCCGTACCCCTGATTTGATGACTGAGGCAGGCCTGATCTACCACACGGACTGGATGCATGACGACCAGCCAGTGCCCATCAACGTGGAGTCAGGAAAACTCGTATCCGTCCCATATTCAATTGAGTTGAACGACTCGCCATTGTTCCGGGTCAACTACGAAGCCGATTATTTCGCAGAGATCTGCAAGCGCCAGTTCGACCAACTGTATAAAGAGGGTGCCGAGAGTGGCCGGGTGATGTGCATCGCCCTCCATCCGTTCTTGATCGGCCAGCCCCATCGCATAAAGTACCTGGACGAGATTCTGAGCTATATAACGTCGCATAGCGACATCTGGATGACCACCGCCGACGACATCGCCGAATATTACATCGAGAATTACTATGACCAGGCGGTTGACCACGCCAAGCAGTACAGGGTCTAAAGTTAGAATTCGACCTGACGGGAGACGCATTATATGCCCGCAGAACGACGACAAGGGATGGACCACGCCCACCACGACTGGTCTCCCATATCCACCCGAGGCAAACTTAGCTGGCCCAACAGCGCCAGGGTCGCGTTGTGCGCGATAGTTACCCTGGAACACACTGAATGGGAGTTGCCGGAGGGAAGCTTTAGCGCCGACCAAGCAGGGGGTCTAGGGGTGCGCCCCTTCCCCGATTATCCCCGGTTCTCCCACCGCGAATACGGCCATCGGGTCGGTGTATTCCGGGTGCTGGACGTGTTGGAGAAGCTTGGTATTGATGCCACCGTGGCTATGGATTCCCAGACTGCTGAGCACTACCCATACTTAGTGAAACACTGCCTCGACCGTGGCTGCGAGATCATCGCTCATGGAGTTTCTGGTAGCCAGATGATCTCCGGAAATATGTCGGTGGAAGCCGAAACCATCTTCATTCGGTCTTCCATGAATATCATCGAGAAGGCCACTGGAAAGAAGCCACGGGGTTGGTCGGGCACCGACTATGGTGAGTCGGAACGGACACCCGATCTATTGCGTCAGGCCGGCTTCGATTACGTGTGCGACTGGGTGAACGACGAGCAACCCTACCCCATGAGGGACGGTCTGACGGCGCTGCCGACGATGCTGGAGATGGATGACTTGTTCACAATGTCTAACCGCCGTGTGACCATCGACCGCTTCGCGCAATCAATGAGAGACGGCTTCGACGTCATGTATCAGGATGGTGCCTCAAACGGGCGTCTAATGACGATCAATCTGCACCCCTGGCTGATCGGACAACCCTTTCGTATCGGGTACCTAGAAGAAGCTTTGGGGTACGTCATGGGCCATGAGGAAGTCTGGGCTGCTACCGGGTCAGAGATCGTCGATTGGTACCGCGACAACCAGCCGGGGTAACCGTGAGATACTTGATGGCCCAAAGCGACCAAACAGTGATCACTACTGGTTCCCCCGCATGCCTGACCGCTTTGGTGCTTTTCTTTGGAAACTAATTCCAGGCACCGCCGTTTTTCGAGCCCTCGTCGGTTGTTGATTGAGCCTGCAAACAGGCCTAACTGAAGCTGGAATCTCTTGACACGTATATGGCGTTGTGATATTTTTCACCTGGCCTCTGACCAGAGGTCTTTTTACGCGCGGGAGCATTCGGGAAATCTGCCCGTAAAACATAGCAATTTCAGATGACGCCGGGAATTAATGTTGGAAGACCCAAGGGCATTAACGAGTGTTGAGTGGAATAACATCCACATGTTCCTTCAATGGCTCTGGATTTATTTCCCACTCGTTGTAACTTTCGGCCTTACATTGCTGACCGCCCATGCGGTAATCCCATCTTTGGTAAACACAGGCCAACTTCCCGAGTCTGCCCAGAAACTGCGGATTCCACTAACGGGTGTGGCAGGTTTGCTGTTCGTCGTTGCGGTGGTGATTCTGATTCTAGGCATCAACGCTCAGATTGATGTCAAAGCGATTTACGATCGGCTCCTCATCTAAGGGATCTTGCCCTAGCCTTTATACGATGACTTATTCCAAACAGATTGATCCGATGCACAGAATTATAACTAAATGATGCCAAACCCAAAAATGATACCCCTGATGGTTGCTGGTGGGGTTGTGACGGTGGTCCTGGGGTTTGTCGTCATCGTTCTTCTCATATCTTGGTTCTCAAACCCTCCGTTCGGTCTAGGCAACGCTCCGGCACAACCGGTAGCTTTCCCTCATACCGTCCACGTCGCAGACAACAACATTCAGTGCGAATTCTGTCACCGGAACGTAACTAAAGGAGAGGCCGCTACAGTACCTGCAATAGAAACTTGCCTCTTCTGCCACAAGAATGTCGATGGTGCGACCGTTGCCGCTCAAGCAGAGATCGAGAAAGTAAGAACGGCTTTTGACACTGACACCCCGATTGACTGGGAGCGCGTGCACCGCCTTCCAGATCATGTCCGTTTTATACATGAGTCCCATATCAGATACTTCACCGACAATGAGATTCCCGTTAAATACGGAATCAACGGCGAAGAGTTGACCCAAATGCCAGATGTCGCTCAGACGTGCACGATCTGTCATGGTGACGTTGGCAACAAAACCGAAGTGCAGCCTAAAACCGGTCAGTCACTCAAGATGGGTACATGCCTCGACTGTCACCGTGTGAACAATGCGCCGACCGATTGTACGACCTGCCACAAATAACGAATCTTGATGTTAAACAGAGTCATAGGTAGATGAAACTAACCAGGCGAAATTTTCTTGCTTGGGCCGGCTTGGGCGCGGTGGGAGCCGTAGCCTGTGAGGGCTTTGGCATCCGTGAAGGAGAACTGCAGGTCCAGAGCTCTGTCCGACTGCCGGAAGATCTGGTCCGAGGAAACGATAACTGGTACGCCAGCCTGTGCCGTACCTGCCCGTCTTGCGAAGGTATCGTTATTCGGGTGATGGAAGGCCGGGCGAAGATGATTCAGGGTAACCCGTACTTCCCGACCAACGAAGGTAAGATTCACGCCCGCTGCGAGGGGGGCCTACAGGCCCTTTACCATCCCGACCGCATACCCACGCCCCTGCGGCGTAGCGGCCCCCGGGGTTCCGGTCAGTTTCTGCCCGTGAATTGGCTACCCAACGGAATGGACACGCTGAAAGGCGCTCTCCAGACCAACGGCTCGTCCTCCGTAATGATCACTGCACCACTGCGTGGCCACATGGCCGTTTTGGCCGACAGGTTCGCGGCTGCCATTGGCGGGGAGCGCCTCGGCTTTGAAGCCATCGACAATAACACCTACCGGGCGGCGATTAAGAACGTTTTTGACCAAGACTCTCTGCCCGACTTGGACCTGGAAAACAGCCAGTTCATACTGTCTTTCGGGGCCGATTTTCTATCCACATGGGTCTCTCCCACCCGCTTCGGACGTGGGTATGGTGAGTTTCGGCAGGGGGAGCACCGGGAACGGGGGATGTTCTACCAGATAGACTCCCGATTCTCCATGACCGCGGCCAACGCCGATAAATGGTTGTGGGTGCGGCCCGGCCAAGAAGGTCAGATAGCTCTGAGCCTGGCCCAGGTGATTGTTTCTGAGAATCTGCAAGCCGATGGCGTGGATGTTGCTTCATTGCTAGGTGGCGGCGCAGACATTTTGAACTCTTATCGCCCTGAAGTTGTGGCCGAGCGTGCTGGGCTTACCCCAGAGATGACTGGTGGTGATCCAGCTGAATTTCTGAAAGACTTGGCCCGGAAGTTCGCCGCAAGGCAGCCCAGCATCGCAATCGGCGGCGGCTCGGCTGGCGCCCAGAGCAACGGTTTATTCAACTTGGAAGCAATCTATGCCCTGAACCATTTGGTAGGATCTGCTGGCAAGAAAGGTGGACTTAAGTTCAACCCGCCCAGTCCTTGGGCTGACGTACCGAGCTCCAGCATAGTTGGAAGCTTGGATGATTGGACTCGTGTTACCGAGCAGATACGAAGCGGCCAGACAAAGCTATTGATGCTCCACGGCGCAGACCCGGTGCACGGACTACCTGATTCCCTGCAACTCAGAGAGGCGATTGCCGAGGCCGATGACCTATTTGTAGTTAGCTTCTCGCCATTCATAGACGACACAAGCGCCATGGCCGATCTGGTTCTCCCCGATAGAGTCTCTTTGGAAGATTGGGGTGATGACATCTCCGAGCCCGGGCCTGGATATCAAGTGGTTGGCCTGCAACAGCCGGTAGTCAACCCGCTGTTTGACCTCGACCCACTGAGTTTTCCGGATGTCCTGCTGACTATGGCCCAAGAGCTGGGCAAAGAATCAGATCTGCCTTGGGCTAACTTCAAGGCGATGCTGCGGGAAGGCTCTGATGCCCTGTTCAACATGAACAGGGGCTCCATCGAAGCTGCAACTGCTGATGAGTTCTGGAACAACATGCTGCGCCGCGGTGGTTGGTGGGACGAACTCCGGCATGGACCAACCACGGTTAAACCGGCAGATGGCTTGCTGAGGACTATCGTGGCGAAGGAGAAAGGGCCTGAATTCAACGGGATTGGAACTGCTTCCATTGGTTCTGATTCTTTCTACCTGGTGCCTTTTGCTCATAACACTCTGTTGGACGGATACAACGGCCACCTACCGTGGCTCCAAGCCGCGCCAGATCCACTGTCCACCGTAACATGGCAGACATGGGTCGAGTTGAACGACACAACAGCAAACAGATTGGGCGTCAAAGAGGGAGACATACTAAGAATAGAGTCTTCCAAGGATTCCATAAGGGCTGTTGCATATCCAACTCCGGCAGTGCCTCCGCACACCGTAAGCGTGCCTTTTGGGCAGGGCCGGAAGCACGGCTCAGACTATGCTACCGAACGCCCTGGAAATGAAAGCGCGAATGTTATGGATATCCTCGAAACTACAACGGTCAACGGTACCGGGTCTTTGGCTTGGGCCGGGACGACGGTCCGGGTGTCCAAGACAGGGGAGAGCGTTAGTATCTCCAAACTAGAGGGCGATGCCCGGGCGGTGGAGATTGGACTGATGCCTTCTGAAGAGATAATTAAAACCATTGCACCGGAGAACGCCTAAAAGCGCCGGGCGGATCAGTAGAGAAGTAAAGATAGGTTAATCGATGGTAACTCAACGAGCAAATCATAAATGGGGAATGGTAGTGGACCTGGACAAGTGCACCGGGTGCCAGGCGTGTGTTGTTGCTTGCCAAGCAGAGAACAACATCCCCATCAACGTTAAGTCTTTCTACCAGCAACGCCGGGCTTATCAATGGATCCGCATCGAGCGTTACTGGGAAGGCGAGTTCCCGAATGTAAAAGCAAGGTTCATACCGATCCTGTGCCAGCACTGCGAAAACGCGCCGTGTGAGCCGGTCTGCCCGGTGTTCGCCACCTACCATAACGACGAAGGTATGAACGTTCAGGTCTACAACCGCTGCATCGGTACCCGCTACTGCTCCGTTAACTGTCCTTACACCGTTAGGATGTTCAATTACTGGGAACCTCAATGGCCGAACCGGTTGCGCAACCAGCTGAACCCCGATGTGACTATCCGGACTAGGGGAATCATGGAGAAATGCACCTTCTGTGTGCAACGTCTGCGCCGTGGCGAGGTGAACGTTGAAAGAAGGGGCTTGGAGCCCCTGACCGGTGAGCGGATTCCCGTCGGCGACCGAAACTTGGATAGCAAGCGCATGAAAGAAGGCAACTACATGCCTGCCTGCGTCCAGTCCTGTCCTACGAACGCGCTGATGTTCGCCGACCAACATGATGACACTAGTCCTGTGAAAGAGATTTTCGAGGAAGCTAACGAGCAGATTGAGACTCGGCATCACGGTGGGCACGTTGATGAAGAACACACTCGCGTTTACCGGTTGTTCGAAGAGATTGGTACCAAGCCCAATGTTATCTACCTGAAGAAAGTCGATGCATTTCCGTTGGAAAAGGCTTAGATAGATGGCGGCTACCGAACCAAAAGGACACGGCCAACACGCCGGCTTGTGGGTTTTCCCAGATGTCTCGGTGATGAGCCGCGAGGTTACGGAAAAGACCAAGTCTTCACCCAGGCCGCTGACGATGGCTCTGGTGGTGACTGGAATCTTATTCGTTCTCGGCATCGTGGGCTTCATAGCCCGTGCGGCTGACGATGGGTTCAACGATATAAGTGCTTGGGGTTATTACCTTTCGGTCTTCTCCATGGTGTTCATGGTCACCAGTGGAGCTCCGTTGGCCGCAGTGGCCTTCAGGTTCACCAAGAGCCACTGGCGCCGCCCGTTGTCTAGAGTCTCAGAGTTATTCGCTATCGCCGGGATATTGAACATCCTGTTGTTCATCCCTCTGATGTTCCTGCTACCGTCCATCGGCAATCCAGATGCAGTCGGCGGTCTGATCGAGGGTGAACTGGCGGTCAGAAGAACGATCTGGTTCGAAGCGCCCATAGGCTCACCCCACGCCTGGGACCTTGTTGGCGTGGCTGGCCTAGTAGTGACTGCACTCTTCATCCTCTGGCTGTCAGCGATGCCGGATATGGCGGAATCTCGGCACACAGCCACTGGCTTCAGGCGCACGCTCTACAGCAAGCTCTCGGGTAATTGGTATGGTACCAAGAAACAGTGGAATGCCCAGAAAGCTGGATTGGCATTGCTCGGTGCTTTCTACTTCATGACGTTGATCTTCATGCAATTCGTGATCAGTTCAGACTATGCACAGAGCCTGATCCCGGGCTGGAAAGATTCCATATTCCCGGTTATATACACGATCACTAGTCTACACATGGGGTTAGGAGCGGTCCTCGTAACGCTGTTTATACTGAGAAGATTCGGTGGTTACGATGGATACATCGGTAAATCGACATTCTGGTCAGCCAGTAAGGTAATGCTCGGCATCACTTTACTCTGGATCTATCACCTGTTCGCGTTCTTCATAACCTTCTGGTATGGCCGGCTGGAAGTAGAACAGAACATAATCAAATACTTGATAACTGACACCTACGCAATCATTTTCTTGCTTAACTTGGCTTTCAGTTTCGTACTACCGTTCGCGGTGCTGATCTGGAATCCAGTACGCCGCAGCGACTGGGGCCCGGCCTTGGCAGGGGGCCTACTGATCGTCGGCGGGATAATGTTCAACATCAGGATCTTTGTCGGGTCAGCGAATGCCGCTCCTGGCTCTGATATATATGCTTACTTCTTTGAGCACGTACCGTCGCCGGTCTACCCAGACATATGGGACGTATTTATGGTGATCGGAGGCCTTGCCGCGGCGGCCTTCGTTTATCTGCTGGCCACCAGACTTCTGCCGGTCCTGTCGCTATGGGAAGTGAAAGAAGGCGCACTATATCAAAAGTGGGGCAAACTGCACCGCGGCGAATATCTGATATTGGGCAAACCCGAGTAACCAAGGCTTAAAACTCCAGCGGAGTATCATGCAGGAAGGCACACCACTACAATCTAGACAGATAAACAGGGAGCTGTTGGTCAGCATCCTGAACTCGCCTAAGTGGTTCTTTGGCACCATCAGCGTGTTGGGAATAGGTGTGCTTATCGCTATGAGCACGGCTGGGTTCATGATCAACCAGGGTTTCGGCGTTACTGGCCTGAACCGCCCAGTGATGTGGGGCTTCTTCATCACCAACTTCGTTTTCTGGATCGGTATCAGCCATGCTGGGGTGATGCTCTCGGCCATCCTGCGCCTATCCAAGGCTGAATGGCGACGTCCTGCTACTAGAGCGGCAGAGATTCTGACTGTCTTCTCGCTGATGACAGCGATGACCATGCCCCTGATCCATACCGGTCGCCCTTGGCGTACGGTCTACTGGATCTACACCCTGCCTTTTGTGCCTTACGATTATGCCCGTGGTATCTGGCCAAATATCCGGACACCATTGGTCTGGGACCCCAGTGCCGTTTACACCTACCTGACCTCGAGCATATTGTTCGTACTGGTTGCGTTGATTCCCGACTTCGCCGTGCTACGTGATCGGACGACCGGCATGAGTCACCGCATCTATGGGATGCTGGCCATGGGCTGGCAGGGCAACCCTAGGCAGTGGAAGCTACAGATCATCGCCGGAGTTCTGCTTTCAGCACTGATCCTCCCCGTGTTCGTTTCAGTGCACAGTATAGTTTCTTGGGACTTCGGTATGGCAGTATCGGTTAAGTCATGGCACTCCACGATCTTCGCTCCCTATTTCGTTGTGGGGGCGGTCCATTCTGGGGTGTCTGCTGTAGCATTCGTGCTGATAATCCTGCGCTACATCTACAGTTGGCAGAACTATATACGGCATGAGCACATCGATGCCTTGGCCCGCTTATTGATAGTGGTGGCCACCGGCTGGTTCTATTTCTTTGTGATGGAAGTCGTTTTCGGCTTCTACGGTCGAGAGGCAGACGAGATAGCGGTTAGGGACTACCAGTTTATGGTCAGTCCGTGGAACATTTGGATGATGATTTTCGTGGGAGTGACCTACTTCGCTCCAGTCGCCATCTGGTTGAGTAGGTCCGCACGGAGAAACCTGTGGATAATGTCTCTGGCATGTATCCTCGTGAACATAGGCATGTGGCTGGAACGGTTCTTGATCATAGTGCCTGGCTTGGCCCGCAAGCAACTTCTGACCTTTGACTGGTACACCTACACGCCAAGCGCGGTGGAATGGATCATTATTATTGGTACTTTTTTCCTAGTCACCATGCTCATGGTTATCGTTGCCAGAGTGGTGCCTTTGATACCGCTCTATGACATAAAAGAGGGCGAGATACTTAGAACAGAGATAAAGGTCGGCCGGGTTACAGTCCCGGCGACGTTTAGAGAAGACTAATCAGAGTAGATATCTTGAGGGAACTGAAATGGCCAAAGCACCGATATTAGGCCTGTTTGAAACCGCTGATAACGCCGCCGACGCAGGCGACGCCCTAAAGGCGGCGGGCGTTTCGTCGGCCGACTACGACTTTCTTACGGACGCTCCGTATCCTGAGGGAGCCTTCGGAGAGCGAGAAGAGCCTCATAGGCTCTATATATTCCCATTCGTTGGAGCTCTGATTGGCCTGACTTGTGGCATCATGCTGACGTCGATGACTCAGATGGCTTACCCACTTGTTCAGGGTGGGAAGCCCATATTGTCCTTGCCTCCCATGGCTGTTGTTACTTATGAGAGTACTATGCTCACGGCCATAGTCTTCACTATCATCGGAATCATATTCGAGTCTCGTTTGCCCTCGTTCAAGCAGGGCCTGTACGATACCCGGATCACAGAAGGTTATATCGGCGTTCTGGTTAACGTCGAAGAAGACCAGCTCACCCAGACCCAGACCTTGCTTACCCAGGCGGGCGCTGTCGATGTGGTCCGTAATCAGGGAGCCTAATGATTAACCGGGTGATATCACATTCTGGGCAGTCTGCTAAAGACCAGCCCAGGACAGGACGGAATAGGCGCGGACTAAAGCGTTGGTTCTTTGGCGTTGCGGTGTTATTCGGCATCGTCTTGGTCGGTTGCTCCCAAGGTTCATATCCGGTGGATATCTTTTATGAGCAACACTACCAGCAGTCTTACCGGTCCCACGAGCCGCCTCGATTGAATGGTGCTGCAGAAGCAGTCGCTTTCTATCCGGCTGCCGCCTCTGTGGTGACCGATACTGGTGCTGATTTGTACCGGGTTAACTGCCAGATGTGCCATGGCTCGGATGCTAAGGGTACGGGTCCTGTTTTGGCAAAGATTACCCAGAATTACGGCTATGAGCCTATAGTCCCCGCTGACATCACCAATAGGCCGGTGGTAGTTATAGAATCCACGTTGAAAGCTACAGCCAGGCCTTTAGGACCAACATCAGTTATGCCACCGTTCGGTAAACTGCTAAGCCAGGATGATCGGGAAAAGATTGCCGAATTCATCCGCTCGTTGCCCAAGTAAACGTCTCCGCATAGTACAGCCCGGAGCGCATTGGGGCCGCGCTTTTGGCTCCGGTTGAGATATGAGACCTTCCATACCACCCCACTTTCAGGCCACGCTCGTTTCTAAGACTGGTTTCCTCCTAGCTGCTCTCTTGTTGTGCGCTGTGTTGTCGGTTGTCCAGTTAGGTACCCTCCACGCCCAGACTCCTCAGCCTGGTGCTGGTTCCTTCAGCGAAAAGGAGGCCCAGGGCATAGACCGTATGATTATGTGTCCGGTCTGCCCGGCTGAGACCATTGATCAGGCTCAAGTTGAGATCGCGAGACAGATGCGTCAGATGGTCCGTGCCATGCTGGCTGAGGGCAAAGAAAGACAAGAGATATTGGAGTTCTTCGTTGACCGTTACGGCCAAGATATCTTGGGGGCTCCGCCCAAGTCTGGAATCAATCTGGTGGCCTGGTTGGCTCCAATTGGAGGCGTCGCGGCAGCATTGTTAGCAGTATATTTCGTCCTCAGGTCCATGGCCCGGCGTGAACCACTGCTTGCCGAGTCTGGACCAATTCAAGACGTCGGACTGCTTCCTTACTTGCAGTTAGTTGACCGATATCTAGATATGACCCGATCAGAGCCCAGACTGGGCGCCCCTTCTAACCATCCTGGCACCACTGATGAATTATCCGGCCCTAAGCTGGCAGATTCGGAAGAGAAAACTTAGATGGCTGATCTAGGTGCGATAAGCCTCTGGATAGGGTTGGCGTTGAGTGCTTATTCCATGCTTGGGTCAGTTGCCGGGAAGTTGCGGACGTCTCCAGCGTTGGTGGAGAGCGCTCGATCGGCCATGTATGCTGCAGGGTTGGTCCTACTTGTAGCCACGCTCTGCCTGATCATCTCCTTTATCAGTCGTGACTTCGAGATTGCTTACGTGGCAGCGCACAGTGACCTAGCGATGCCGAACCGCTTCACCTGGGTGGCGTTCTACGCCGGTAATGAGGGTTCGCTCCTATACATTGCTACGGTGCTCTCAATCATGTCGGCTATCGCGGTGTGGCGGGCTCCTGAGAAACTCAAGGACGCCATTCCTTACACTACCGCCGTCCTGATGCTTACGCTGACCTTTTTTCTGGCTGTGACCGCCGTCATGGCCAACCCTTTCGACAAATTACCCTTTGTGCCAGTGGACGGCGAAGGTATAAACCCGCTGCTGACCCACTTTGGTATGTTTTTTCACCCACCGGCTCTGATGGCGGGACTGATTGGGATCGCCGTGCCCTTCTCTTTTGCCATCGGATCGCTGTTAGCTGGAAAGTCAGGCGATGAGTGGGTGGACGCCGGACGGGTTTGGGGAATGATATCTTGGGTGTTGCTGGCCGCCGGTCTGTTGCTTGGTTCTTGGTGGGCATACACCATTCTCGGTTGGGGCGGATTTTGGTTCTGGGACCCGGTGGAGAACGCTGCTTTCATGCCATGGTTGGCCCTTACGGCATTCATTCATTCCATCATGGTTCAGAAACGCCGAGGGATGTTCCGTATGTGGAATATCGTGTTAATCAACGTGGCCTTCGGGCTGGCGTTGTACGGTATGTTCATGAACCGGGGTGGATCAGTGCCTTCTGTCCATTCCTTCGGGGCCTCACAGCTAGGTTGGATCTTTCTGCTCTTTTTGGCTATCGGAGTGGTGGTGCCCTTCTTGATCTTCATCTGGCGTTATCCGTTGCTGAAGAGCGCTCAGAACCTAGACTCAATGTTATCTCGTGAAGCAGCGTTCTTGGTCAACAATATGCTACTTCTCGCTATCGCCTTCGTAACACTGTGGGGAACGGTATATCCGCTGATATCCCGGCTAACGAACGGTGATGAGATCACAGTAGCTCGGCCCTTCTACGACCAGCTGAACGGCCCCTTGATGTTAGCTCTGGTATTTCTGATGGGCGTTGGACCTTTGATTCCGTGGCGCAAATCTAGATTGGCTAGTGTTCGGAGATCGTTGCTGCCGCCCATTGCGGGTGGCCTACTTACCGTGGCCATCTTGGTGGCTCTCGGGTTGCACAAGGACTATGCATTGATTGGGTTTGGCTTGTCAGCTTTTGTGACTACCGGAATACTGATGGAATGGTACCGTGGGACTGGTGCACGCCACCGGAGTTCAGGGGAGAATTATGGCACGGCGTTCGTGAGGCTGATCATGGCCAATCGGCCTCGTTACGGTGGCTACATCGTGCATCTGTCGGTGGTAATGGTTACCCTAGGGATCGTCGGCACATCTTTCTTCGGTGTGCAGAAAGATGTGGTCTTGAGCCCTGGTCAGAGTACACAGATAGAGGACTACGAACTGGTCTTTCTGGGAACTGTTGAAACCCCCAAAAGCAACCGTACCGAGTTCACCTCCACGGTTCAGGTGTTCCGTGGTGGCGACCGTCTGGAGACAATGCGCACTAAGCGATCCTTCTATCCGAACTTCAACATGGCTTCCACCAGCGCCGCCATAAGGTCTACGCCGGTGGAGGACCTGTATATCGTACCTAGCGAGAACCTGCCTGACGGCAGTGTTGGCTTCCGGGTATTGGTGAATCCGCTTATGTGGTGGATGTGGGTGGCTGGCCCAGTGATGTTAGTGGGTACGGTCATCGCTCTGTGGCCACAGAAGATACGCGTACCAATGCCAGCGCAAAGCCCCCATAGTTACGTTACCCGGCCCTCGGCTGTTTAGTGCCGATGCGCACCTGATACACTGAGTCACATGGACGCGGAAACCGTTATAGCCATATCCCTTGGAGCAGCTTTGGCGGTGTTCAGCTTTTGCGTGGTGTACTACACATTTATGCGCGCCCGACCATATGGTACCGTCGAAGCCAACACTCCAGCTTCGACAGATGACCAGGCGTTGGCGGATATCTTTGATGCAATAAACACTTTAGACCTGGAATATCAGCTAGGTAGATTGGCCGAGGAAGAATTCCAGACCCAATTCCAAGCTTATAGGGTACGGGCGGCCGAGGTGCTCAGAGATCAGTTGGAGGCCGGCCGCGGCGACCCTGCATGGGCGTTGGAACAGGAGGTATTGCTAGCAACCGGTACCCAAGCTGGCGTTACCAGCAGAGTAATGGCATGTCCAGACTGCAGCTCGGCGGTGCTGGCAGGCACACCTTTGTGCCTTAACTGTGGAGCGGAAATGGCGCTGCAATCGTGAGAGGGACGAGGGCATTATTCACGGTATTGGCATTCGCGTCGTTGTTGGCGGTATTGGGCCCAACACCTATCTCAGCTCAACAAACGCTGGATGTTCGCGGCCAGGTGGTAAACGGGACTGAAGGGGCGGTTGTCCCGGATGGCCTTAATGTCTTGATGCTTATCACGGGCGCTGACGGTAGGTTGTCAGGTACCGGACAGACGTCCTCCGACGCTCAGGGCCGGTTCGTATTTGAAGATGTTCAAGCCCGCGAAGGCGATTCCTACACAGTAAGTGCGGACTACTTGGGAGTCTTTTATGGGGTGGCGCTGGATGCGGCAGATCTGGTCGATGATCTGACCTTGACCATCTTCGAGATCACCGCTGACGCTTCAGTCATAGAAGTGAAGCGTCATGTGATGGTCATCGCTGCGGTGGACGAAGGAGCTCAATCCCTCAGCGCCATCGAGTTCGTCCAGATCGATAATCCTTCGGACCGCACTCTGGTCCCGGACCTGACAAATGTGGAGCAAATCAGTTTCCTCCGCTTTTCATTGCCTCCCAGCCCGACAGAGCTAAACGTCAATTCGGACCTACCGGCGGGGGATATTGTTTCAATCGGTACAGGGTTCGCCTTTGCGTCTCCGGTGGCGCCTGGTCCCCACAATATTGATTTCTCGTATACGTTTCCCTTCGACGACGAAACACTCCCATTCCGTCAGAGTTTGGTGCAAGGCACGGATATATTTCAAGTTTGGATCCCAGAGGTGATCCCAGAGGTGGAAGTTACCGGACTAAGCAGTATCGACTCTATAAACGTCCAAGGGACTGCTTACCGGGCTTACGAGCACAATGACATCCCCCGTGGGCAGGGTGTAGAGCTGGAGTTCATTGGCTT
>Ga0209034_10000405_pt1 | contig 21603 bp, 21 predicted proteins | sample MarorgKNORR_S2LV_2_FD_188219 | JGI IMG/M metagenome (GOLD analysis project Ga0209034, IMG submission 188219) | Marine microbial communities from the Southern Atlantic Ocean, analyzing organic carbon cycling - 250m_A/KNORR_S2/LV (SPAdes) (version 2) | ecosystem: Environmental > Aquatic > Marine... | reverse complement strand
GGACAAAATCAATTTTCTTGCGACCTCATGACGGGGCGAGATAACAAATGGGGCTCAAATGAGGTAATCGTATAAAAGAACAGGTTATGTAAAGTTAATGAGCTCTAAATCCCTAATTTTTGCTCTCTTAACCAACTACAGTGAGCGGACCATCTATCGATATCAGCAATTCTTCGACCTCGTGCAGTAGGTCATCCAGGTTCCATCCCTTGGCGGCCGACACTAGGATTCCAGAAGATATTTCATGCATCGGCTGGTTATTTTTAACCATGGAGTTTACGTCACCGGTGAGACCTGACTCCTGGGCCGCCATCAGGTCCATCTTGTTCATTACCAGCAGCCTGGGCCTGTCTTCCAGCCCAAGTTCCTTCAACGTTTTTTGCACCACCATGGTCTGTTCTTGGGCCTTAGGGTGGGTAACGTCTATGACATGAAGCAGGATATCGGATTCGTTCAACTCTTCAAGAGTAGCCCGGAAAGCCGCCACGACACTGGGCGATAGCTTTTGGATGAACCCCACAGTATCGCTCAGCAATAAGGGTGCTCCTGAGGGTAATCTGATGCGCCGTGTCACCGGGTCTAGGGTTGAAAACAGCTTGTTGGCGGCAGTGACTTTCGCGTCGCTTAGCGCGTTAAAAAGGGTGCTTTTACCGGCGTTGGTGTAGCCCACCAGCGTAGCCATGGGAATGCTAGATTTTTTGCGCCGGTCCATGTGGATATTACGCCGTTTGCGAACTCCGTCCAGGTCCGCCTTTATCTTCTGCAGACGGTTGCGCACCAGCCGTCGGTCGGTCTCGATCTGTGTTTCACCAGGACCTCTAGTGCCGATTCCGCCGCCCAAACGTTCGAGGTGAGACCATTGACCGGCCAGTCGGGGCAAGAGGTATTCATGCTGCGCCAACTCCACTTGAAGCTTCCCTTCATGAGTGGAAGCATGTTGTCCAAACACGTCCAAAATCAAGGCCGTGCGGTCAATAACCTTACAATTTAGGGCATTCTCCAGGTTTCTTTGCTGGGATGGAGTGAGTTCGTCGTCAAAAATCACCACGTCGGCCTCAAGTTCGGCCATCATCTCGCGAATCTCATCAACTTTTCCGGACCCGACGTAGGTCGCGCCGAGCCGGTTTGCTCGTTGGGTCACGTTTCCAACAACCTGAGCTCCGGCAGTGTTAGCCAGGTATTCAAGTTCAGCGAGGGTGTCATCCAAAGCCCAAAGGTGTTCCTGGCGGTTCATTTCTACCGCGACTAGAACCGCCTTTTCCGGTTCCGGCTCCACCGGAATTGAAGAACGCTTGTCTCTTTTGGAAGAACGTTTTGCGATATGTGCCTCTCTTACCGGGTTATCCTACTTGCCACTGGGTGGTGGAATCTTCCAGGTCTCCATCCGTTGGCAGCCCTTCTCAACCTGCTCGTCTGGAGTGGTGAGGGAAAGTCGAATGTAACCTTCACCGTATTTCCCGTAGCTGGAGCCGGGCGTCACCACAACATCCAGTTCTTCCAGTAGCAACTGGGCCATTTCAGCCGAAGTATAGCCGTCCGGCACTCTGGCCCATATGTACAAGCTAGCACGGGGAACAGCGACGTTCATACCCATCGCAGTTACGGCTTTTATAACCCTGTCTCTCCGCCAGGTGTAGGCTTCTAAGTTATCGGCCACACAGGTCTGAGAGCCGGTCAACGCCTCCATCGCCATCTCTTGAACGGCCTGGGGCACTCCAGAGTCCAGGTTAGCTTTAATCTGGAATAAGGCCTTGATCATCTCTGCATTTCCCACGGCCATACCAATACGCCAGCCGGTCATGTTGTAGGTCTTAGACAGAGAATGAAACTCCACTCCAATGTCCTTAGAGCCGGCTACCTGGAGATAGCTGATGGGTTGGTAGCCATCGTAGCCAACCTCGCTGTAAGCGGCGTCGTGGAGTAGGGCAATATCATTCTCTTTGCAGAACGCGATGGCCGAAACGTAGTCGTCCTCGCTAGCAGTGGCGCTGGTGGGATTATTTGGGTAGTTTAGCCACATTACCTTGGCGGCTTTGGCCACATCGGCAGGGATGGCATCCAACTCAGGGAGCCAGCCGTTCTTCTCATACAGCGGCATTATGTGGCTCTCAGCCCCCGCGAACATCGTGCCCACACCGTAGACCGGGTATGCCGGATCGGGTATCAGGGCAATATCACCCGGGTCTAGAAAGCTAAATGCAGCATGTCCAATGCCCTCTTTGGCACCAATCAGGGGTAGAACTTCTGTATCCGGATCTAGTTTCACGTTGAAACGAGTGTCGTACCACTGCGCAAATGCCCGACGCATCTCAGGGAGGCCGTCTGTCTCGGGATATCGGTGGTTGGGAGCATGCTGTGACGCGGTCAACAGTCGGTCGATGATGGGTTGTGGGGTTGGAATATCCGGATCACCGATTCCGAAGGTGACAACGTCGGCTCCCGCGGCGCGCTTCTCCGCGATGATCCGCGAGATCTCTACAAAAGGATAAGGGGACAATTTCCCCAGCCGTTCCGAAAATTTCACCATCTCGACTTCAATTCTCCTTATTTATTGGTATATTCTGGAAATATGGCAACAACCGAAAGGTTAAAACCTAAGCCCATTCCCCGCTGAATACCTCTTCTGCCGGGCCTTCCAAGTAGACCTCTCCCTGACCGTCCCAGTCCACCTTTAATGTTCCACCCGGTAGTTTTATGTCAACTGTGTTGCCACTGTGTCCACCAAGTATAGACGCCACGGCAATTCCACAAGCGCCCGTGCCACAGGCCAGGGTTTCCCCAGAGCCACGCTCCCATACTCGGGCCGTCAAATGGGATGGATTGTCCACGTTCACAATCTCAAAGTTAACCCTTCTCGGGAAGATAGAATGGTTCTCCACCTTGGGTCCAACGGTGAGAAGTGGAAATTCGTCCACCGGTGTATCAATGAATGTGACGGCATGGGGGTTACCCATGGAAACAAAGCTCATTGGCAGGTCATGGCCATCCATCGTAAAAGGATATTCCAAAACCGGACCAGAGCCGTATTCACCGGCTGATTCCAGATTAACTGGAATGTCGTTCGGCTCGAAGATTGGCGCTCCCATGGCTACTCTGGCCCCAATAACCTGACCGTCTTCGGTGATTGGTACGATGTCCCTAATACCCGAAAGTGTCTCAACGCTGACCGAGCCGGTTGAACCGGATACGATGTTTCGATCAACGGCGTATTTCACAAAGCAACGTATCCCGTTGCCACACATCTCCGCCTCTGATCCGTCTGAGTTGAACATACTCATCTTAAGATCGGCCACATCAGAGCCTTTAATCAGAATCAGACCGTCGCTACCCACGCCGAAATGACGGTCACTCATGCGTCGAGACAACTCTGGCCAGTCTTGGTTTTCCGTGCGGGCATCGATGTAAACATAGTCATTGCCAGCGCCGTGCATTTTAGTAAATTTCATGTCTGGGCTCCTAGTGGGACGGGAGGCTCATTGTACCACAGGGATAGCTTTATTCAGGCACTTCCAAGAACGAAGACACCAGGTCAACAGCCTGTTCCAGGGTTCGTGAATTCGAGGCATCCAACCACGTGATACGCGAGTCCGACGATTTAAACCAAGCGTATTGGCGGCGAGCCAATCTATGGGTCTGGGTCTTGGTCCGGGCGACAGCTTCATTCAGGGACAGTTCCCCCTTCAGATACTGACCCAATTCTCTGTAGCCGGGACTGTCCAGAGCTCCTTCACCCATGGGATACCCTTCTGCAGCCAAGCGTTCCACCTCAACCAATAACCCCGCCTTCATCATGTTATCTACTCGATCATCAATACGCCGGTACAGAGATTCCCGTGACATCGTCAGGCCAAGCACCAGATTGTTTCGGGTTTTTGGAGCGGCACTAACCAGATCTGACGGTTTCTGACCGGTTATGTAGTAAATCTCCAAGGCGCGAATAACCCGGCGGACGTTCCGCGCGTCCAGAGCATCAGCACGAACAGGGTCGACCTGACGTAGTCGGTCATGGAGGTTCTCACCTCCGCCATCCATGGACGCCTGTTTTTCCAGAGCCGCCCTGAATTCTGGGTCAGGCGGCACTGCCGGAATCGTCTGGCCTTCTAAAGCTGCCCATACATATTGTCCTGTGCCACCAGCCAATATGGGCCGCTTGCCTCTGTACGTTATGTCATCTGAGGCTGCTTGGGCTAGAGGCAAGAATGTGCCAAGACCTAAGACCTCGGACGGCTCTAGAAAATCTATAAGATGGTGAGGGGCCAGGGAAGTTTCTTCCACTGTGGCTTTAGCGGTTCCAATGTCCATCTTTCGATAGGCCTGGCGACTGTCGGCATTAATCACTTCGCCATTGAAACGTTGGCAAAGCTCCACAGCCAAAGATGTCTTTCCCACCGCCGTGGGGCCAACTATTGCGATGCGGGAAATAGGGTTTTCAGGCACGTTGGACACTGTGCTGCAAAAAGGGTTATGCGCCTATTTCTTAGCTGCGGCGACGGCAACGGCCACCTGGATGAACTGGTCTGCCTGCAGCGCCGCACCGCCAATCAGGCCACCATGGATGCAATCTTGGGCGCAGTAATCACCGGCGTTACCAGCATTCATGCTGCCGCCGTAAAGTAGGGATATGTTGTTTGCGCTATCTCCGAAAATACCCCGTAATGTCTCGAGGATGACCCCGCCGATAATCTCAGCTGCGGTCTCTGGAGTGGCAGATTGGCCAGTTCCAATAGCCCAGATCGGCTCGTAGGCCACGACTAACCCAGAAGGACTATCAATTCCTTTGAGGCCGGCGCGGACCTGGCCGGCAATGAAATCTGACGCCTGCCCGGCCGATCTCTGTTCCAGAGTCTCACCGACACACATTATGGGCTTCAATCCTGAAGCCTGGGCCGCTTTAACCTTCAGATTGACCGATTCATCAGTCTCAGCAAACATCTGGCGGCGCTCCGAGTGTCCAATAATCACGTAATCACAGAGTCCCTGAATCATGGCTGGTGAGACTTCCCCAGTGAATGCACCAGATTGTTCAAAGTGCATATTTTGCGCACCCACCTTTACCGACGAACCCTTGACGGCATCACCAACGGTGACCAGTGAGACAGCTGGCGGGCAGAGTACCAATTCCACACCAGAAACCATTGCGGCACCGTCTCGTACGCCAGCGGCTAATGCGGCGGCTTCCGAGACAGTGGTATTCATCTTCCAGTTTCCGGCAACTAGCAGGCTAGGCATGAATCCATCTCCAGTTTACGTTTAGCAATTTGGGTTCGATGGGCTGGCTATGGACCGAATTTGTTCATCTTACCGGCGTAGGAAAGTCCCATAACCATCACACTTGTGGCAGGCACACTGCCTATAGCCCCCAAGGCGCAGGCCCGCTCGTCAAAGGTCGGCACACCCAGGCCTGTGGTCAATTTGGAATGGAGCATGAACGGCACAGGGTGCCAGCTATGGGCTGCCATCACTGCAGGGGTGGAATGGTCGCCAGCCACCATTAATACGTCCGGTTCCAACTCAAGGATCTCAGGGATGAACGGGTCCAATTCCTCTATGCAACGAACTTTGGCACCGAAGTCCCCGTCTTCCCCAGCGGCGTCAGTCGGCTTGTAATGAATGAAGAAGAAGTCATGCTTATCCCAGTTGGCCCTAAGGGTGTCCATCTCAGCAGCAAAGTTCTTGCCGGTTGGGATGACATTCATTCCAGCCACAGTAGCAAGTCCCCGGTACATGGGATATGCAGCGATAGCCGCCGGATCCAGGCGGTAGACCTCCCCCATTGGGGGGAGGGAGGGCATCTGAGCAAAACCCCTCAAAAGCAGCATGTTGGCCCGCTCTTCCTCAGACATCAACTGTGCAGCTTGTTTTACAAACTCGTTGACAGAGTCAGCCGTCTTCTGGGCTTCCGGCTTCAGAGCCTTCACTGCCAGGGCTTTGGCACCGGTTACCTGAGGGTCGGTTTCGGTCACAAGCTCTGAAAGGCCTTCGCCGCGTAACCGCAGGACAAAGCGATAATCCTGAACGGAGAAAACGTCCACCTGAACACCGGGAATCTCAATGCGGTCCAAGCGTTCACAGATGGGCGCGCTAAACTCGGTGGGAATCCGGCCCGCCCTACGGTCAACCAGTAAACCTTCAGCATCGACGAGGCAGAAGTTTCCCCTAGCGGCCACGTCTCCGGGAGCCAGGTCAACCTCGATTCCCAGAGCTTCCAGAGCGCCCCGGCCAATCTGATGCTTAAGTGGGTCATAGCCAAAGAGGGCCAAGTGACCGGGACCGCTACCAGGAGTCACGCCAGGCAGAACCGGAGTGGTCAAACCGCAAGCGCTCTTTTGGGCCAAGGCGTCGAGGTTAGGAGTGTGGGCCGTTTCCAGTTCGGATTTACCGGTATCCGGGTGGGCCAAACCGCCCAGTCCGTCGGCAACCAACAACACAATCTTTGATGATGTATTGGTATAACAATCCCTTAATTCTTCAACGTCTATCACTGGTAAATTCCTTTTTTACAGGGCGCGTATATCATTGATTTTAGTCGTAGATGGCCGTTTTGTCTCTATTATATTCAGGGAGATCAGGCATCCGGAAGTGCTGCAATCCCTGGCAACTCTTTTCCTTCCAAGAACTCCAGGGAGGCACCACCTCCGGTGGATACGTGGGTCATCTTATCCATCAGACCTAGTTCCTCAATTGCCTCAGCCGTGGAACCGCCTCCCACTACACTGGTTACACCGTCAAGTTTGGCGATGGCCTCAGCCACCGTACGGGTACCCTTACTGAACCTGGGCATTTCAAAGACCCCCATGGGCCCGTTCCAGATGATTGTTCTACACTCGCTCAGAGAGTTGGCAAATTTCAGGGCGGAAGACGGAGCAATGTCCATGATGTACCAACCATCCGGCACGTCACCAACGTGCATGACGTCAGTTTCACCTGGGTCGGCGGAAAACTCGTTGGCAATCACCACGTAATCGGGTAGGTGAACTTCAATCTTGGCTTTTTCAGCCCGTTCCATAATCTCCCGTGCAAATTCCAGGCGGTCTTCTTCTATTCTGGAGTCACCAGTCAAAAATCCCAGGGCGTTCAGGAAAGTGACACACATTCCGCCGCCGATGAATAGGTGATCCAGGTCTTCAAGAAGATTATCTAAAAGAAGAATCTTGTCGCTAACCTTGGCTCCACCCATCAATGCAGCCAGTGGCTTATCCGGAGATTCAAGGGCTTTGCCCATCGCATCCACTTCGCGTTGGACCAGGAGTCCCATGGCTGAGGGCAGAAATTTGGTGATGCCGTCAGTGGATGCGTGGGCCCGGTGGCAGACCGCAAATGCATCATTCACAAAGTAATCCATATTTTCGGCCAGTTCACTGGCAAAGGAACCGTCGTTATTCTCCTCACCGGGATGGAACCGCAGGTTTTCTAACAGCAACACATCTCCGGGAGCCATGGCTCCGATAGCCTCAACGACAACGGGGCCAGTGATTTCTTGAAGGCTCTTCACAGGGCGTTCCAATAAGAATGCCAACCGATCACCCACCGGGGCCAGCCGCAGTCCCTCAACAACCTCTCCTTTGGGCCGTCCAAGATGGGAACAGAGAACTACTTTACTGCCCTGTTCTATGAGATAGTTGATAGTAGGCAGAGTGGCCCGGAGACGTTGGTCATAAAGGGATATTCCCTCGATTCCCTGGTCGATTGGTACGTTGAAATCCACTCTAACCAGCACTTTTTTTCCAGCCACATCAAGCTGATCCAATCTGCGTTTTGCCATTACCAGCCTCCCTCTGCCGCCCAGCGGCCGACTTCGGCCAGAGCGTTCATTCCGTCTTGTGTTAGGCCTTCCAGACCACTCATGGCTTGGTCAACCAACTCCTGTGCCTTTTCCTGGGAGGCTTTCCGAGCATCGGTGTTATCCAATATTGAAATCATCTTGGCAACGTCGTCTGGTTCCAGAACGCGTTTCATATACACGGACCCCAGTTCTCTTTTGACACCAACCTCGGCTGTTTCCAAGGTGAGAATCAGGGGAAGGCTTTTCTTTTTGTTCAACACGTTGCTCGGTGTCATGCCGTCCCCGCGCACCCCCCAGAGGTCTTCGATATCCCGAGCAATCTGCCATGCCATGCCGATATTTTTTCCCATCTCGGCCATCTTAGTGCAGACCTCGTCAGAAGCTCCGGCAACCAGTGCTCCAGCCTCAGCAGCGCAAGACGCCAGTGCACCTGCCTTCCGTCCAATCATGTCCAGGTATGAGGACGTGGAGACCAACATTTGGTCTTGGAATTCCAGGTCCATATACTGGCCTTCACACAAAGCCAAACAGGCCAGATCCAAGGAGCGAACAGCTCTTAGAACCCTATCTGACGGAACGTTTTTCTGAGCCAATCGCATCATGGTGGTGCGTCCCAGGGAATGTAAGCCGTCTCCGGCGTTGATAGCCTGGGCTGGCCCCCAAACCCACCATATGCTGGGTCGTTCAGGGTTCTCTGCCCGGCCAGCCTGTACATCCCCGTGAACCAAGGTGAAGTTATAGATCAGGTCGACACTGGCGGCTACTGGAAGGGCGTCTGCGTAATTGCCGCCCAAAGCATGACAGGTCGCCAAGGCCACCGCAGACTGAAATGTCAGTGGCGCAGAACCGCTCTGGGGTTGCCCTTGCTCATCCACCCATCCCAAATGGTAGCGAAGAACATCGTAAAGAAAGCCTTCTCTCGATTCGAAGACCGACCTGAGTTCGCCTTCCACGGCCTGCCGATAGGTCTCATATAGCTCTGGAGTCGGTATGACTTTTCTCCTATACGCGTTAATTATTTCCCGCTAGTAATTACCAGTTAATGATTCCCCGCAGCCGCCCAGGTCTCTACGACTAGCTGAAAAGGAACCTCCCCTTCTCTGAGGAGTTTGGGAGCGTCCGACGTTAAGTCAACTATTGTTGACGCAGTCCCTTTCGGCTCTGGCCCGAATTCTAATACGTAATCCGCGCGGTTGCCCATCTGTTCAACAACCTCCGTCAGGGTCGTCAAATCGGGACCGCCACTGATGTTGGAGCTAGTGCCTGTTATCGGTCCGCCCAATCCATTAATCAACGCAATGGGTACTGGATGATCAGGCATCCTGACCGCAACGGTAGGCATTCCAGCAGTGAGTCGATCCGGAACATTTGAGGCCTTATCAACGACCAACGTCAACGCCCCGGGCCAAAATCTTTCTACCAATTCCTCGGTCTGGGCGGGCAGGTCTTTGGCCAGACGTTTAACTTGCCCCCAACTGCTAACCAGCACCGGCAAGGCCACGGCACCCCTTTGTTTAATCTCGTAAACCCGTGCCAGAGCATCAATGTTAAACACGTCTGCGGCCAGTCCATAAAGGGTATCAGTGGGGATGGCCACCACTCCTCCGTTTTTCAGGTGCTGCACCGCTTTTTTAAGGTCTTTTGGATTCAATTTATTTGGGTATCCGGGTTGATTAATCTCGTTCCAATGTTACCGGTTTTTGTGCCCCGGCACACGGGAGTCTGTAGCGCGCAGAGTATATCATGGGCTGGGTATCCTCTAGGTACAAAAAAGCGACTAGATTCTCGCCATGATTCCGTTGACTTTATGTCATCCCCAAACGGTATACTCCCCTGCACCCAACCGCTATAATTATTTGACTTTATGTAAAATCCTATTCAGCCCTAATACGGCGGTTGCTGGGGCGTTGATTGTCTCGGATTATCGGACCTATATTGCGGATCACGCTGGTCCGATTTGGTATTAATCGAGAATTTATTTGACTGGGATACTCAGGAGGTTGAGCCACGACTGAAAGCAATTCACCCCAAGGAAGGCGAGTAGCAACCAGCGACGACTTGGAGGTTTCGGCCTACCTTGAGATTGCCAAAGGACTTGAGGCGATCGGTTCAGATGGTGATGACGGCCAGAAATCAGTGAACGAAGGCGTGGTCGTAATCGACTTCGGCTCTCAGTACAGTCATTTGATTGCCCGCCGCATCAGAGAGTTAAAGGTCTATTCAATGGTCGCTCAGTCCAAGAGTACCTGGGACTCAGTAAAACACCTAAATCCCAAGGGTGTGATTCTTTCCGGAGGCCCGGCCAGTGTTTATGAAGAAGGCGCTCCCCAGATTCCAGACTGGGTTTTTGAGCAACATCTACCGGTGCTGGGAATCTGTTACGGGATGCAGGCCATGGTCCACCAACTTGGCGGCAAGGTAGCCCCCGGCTCCAAACAGGAATTTGGTTACGCCGTCTTGCATCAGGATAGCTCCGACTCAGGCATTGTTCTATTTAATGATTTGCCGCCGTCATTCCAGGTATGGATGAGCCACGGAGACAGAGTTGAATCACTCCCTCCTGGATTCACCGGCATGGCCTACACCGAGAATTCACCCTTGGCCGCCATCGGTAACGGCGAGAACATGTTCGGAATACAGTTCCACCCCGAGGTCAACCACACACCACTGGGTCAAGAGATACTAGACAATTTCCTATTCGATGCCTGTGGTTGCAAGGCAGACTGGACTCCTGGCAACGTGGTTCATGATTCTATCAAGAACATCCGTGAGCAAGTCGGCGAAGGCAAGGTGATCTGCGCACTCTCCGGCGGTGTGGACTCTGCGGTAACCGCCGGACTTCTGCACCAAGCCATCGGCGATCAACTCACCTGTATCTTCGTGAACAACGGGTTGCTTCGAATGGAAGAAGCCGAACGAGTGCAGGCCACATTCAAACGAGGTCTGGGTCTAAACCTGACATACGTGGACGCAACCGACCGGTTCTTGGACAAACTAGAAGGTGTTACTGATCCCGAAACCAAACGAAAGGTCATCGGCGAGGAATTCATCCGGGTATTTGAGGATGCGGCCGCAGGTTTAGGACATACCGATTTCTTGGCCCAAGGCACCCTCTATCCCGACGTTATTGAAAGCGAAGCCCCAGAAGATCGTACCTCAGCTCGGATCAAGACCCACCACAACGTGGGCGGTCTGCCGGAAAACATGAAACTTGAGCTAGTTGAGCCGCTCCGCTACCTATTCAAGGATGAGGTACGCGAGGTCGGCCTTGCGTTGGGTCTACCCAACGATATGGTCTACCGCCAGCCATTCCCTGGCCCCGGATTGGCTATCCGCATCATCGGCGAGGTCACCCGAGAGAAGCTAGACATGCTTCAGAAGTGCGACTGGATTGTCATTGATGAGATCAAAGCTGCCAACCTGTACGACCAGATTTGGCAGAGCTTCGCGGTACTAAGCGATAGCCGGACAGTGGGAGTCCAAGGAGACTACCGGACCTATGGCCACGTCTGCGCCATCCGGGCCGTTTCCAGCGAAGATGCGATGACCGCTGACTGGGTACGACTCCCCTACGAAGTTTTGGCCCGCATTTCCAACCGCATCGTGAACGAAGTGCCTGGTGTTAACCGGGTGGTATACGACATCACCAGCAAACCACCTGGCACCATCGAATGGGAATAATAGATCTTTCCCGTGCTGAAACCATGATGAGTGTAAAAAATCGCCCGCATCCTGACCTTTTCCTTCATTGGAAGGGGAATTTTCAAATTGGGAAACTGTCCGTGGATTCAACTATCCCAGTCTCCCTTAAAAACTGGTCGTACCGGTGAGGGTTTTACTTGTCGGTTCTGGAGGACGGGAGCACGCATTGGCCTGGCGCATCAGCCAGAGTCCCAACCTGACACAGTTGTGGGTCGCTGGCGGCAATGCCGGAACCGCTGCCTTGGCAGAGAATTTCAACATTCGCTCGAGCGATGTCGATGGACTTGTGGCTAAATCTGGTGAACTTAAAGCAGACCTAGTCGTCGTGGGGCCTGAGGCTCCATTAGCCATGGGACTAGCCGACCAGCTGACTACGATTGGTATCCCAGTTTTTGGCCCCAGCCAGGCAGCTGCTCAGATAGAAGCGAGTAAAGGGTTTGCACTGGAGTTGATGCGGGAGGCGAGTGTTCCATGCCCGGATTTCGCAAGTGTCCAGGATGAAGCGGGAGCCCGAGCCTACATTAACAATCACCCTGGGCCTCTGGTAGTAAAGGCAGATGGATTGGCGGCCGGCAAAGGTGTGTTGATGTGCGATAACTCAGACCAGGTTCAGGCCGCAGTCCGAATGTGCATGACTGACCGAGCCTTTGGTGAAGCTGGTGCGACGGTTGTGCTGGAGGAATACCTCAAGGGGCCGGAAGTCAGCGTATTCGCCTTCTGTGACGGAGAGCATCTCTCACCCTTGGTTGCCGCCTGCGATTACAAACGGCAGGGAGACGGCAATACGGGTCCGAACACCGGCGGCATGGGAAGTTTCTCTCGACCAGATTTCTGGACTTCAGAGTTGGATGACCAAGTAAAACAGGACATCATGCTCCCGGTCCTTAGAGCGATGGCCCAGCGTGGAACACCTTATAAGGGCGTACTGTACGCGGGACTTATGCTGACCGGGACTCCATCGGATTGGAAGCCCAAAGTCTTGGAATTCAATTGCCGTTTAGGTGACCCGGAGACTCAGGTGGTGATGCCATTGTTGGATTCTGACCCATTGGAATTGATGCTCGCCTGCGCTGAGGGTGGCCTAGACAAGATTGATGTCCGATGGAACAACAAGAATTACGTAGGAGTGGTCATGGTCTCTGGGGGTTACCCAGATGAATACCGAACAGGTTTTGAGATAACAGGCTTGGCGGATGATGGAACAGAAGACTCAATGGTATTCCACGCCGGCACCAAGCTGGGAACAAACGCACTTGACGGGCTGCCACTCACTGCCGGTGGCCGCGTCCTGACAGTGGTTGGCGGGGGAGACACTATGGAATCCGCCAGGGAACGGGCCTATTCCAGGCTGGAAAGCATAAGCTTTGAAGGCGCTGCCTGGCGCACGGATATCGGCTCACCGGCGCACAAAGGTGTTGTCAGGTCAACCAGATAGTCTGATGCAAGACCTCCAATCACTTTTCACGCTGGCTGAAGGAGACCGGAGACTCCAAAACTATCGGCGGAAAAAATGGCTCCGTGCTAAGGAGTTTCGACAGTGGTTGGAACAAGACGCGCTATTGGAATTGACCATGGACCAGGCCCTGCATTTATACCGGGCATCTGGAGGCCGAGAGGCCGCCTCGTTTAAGTCGAATTCAATCGAAGAAGTGAGAGATGCTCTGGATTTTCTCCTTTATGATAATATCAAATTGGAAGGCAGATTTGACGAGTGCGCTGCGCCTGAAGGAGCCTACCGCTTGGCAGGCACCGGCAAGGAATTTCCTTCCTATTTGATGTGTATCTGCAACCCGGCCCTTTTTGCGGTTTGGAACGCCAACGCAGAAGGCTTATTGAAACGTACTGGGCTAATTCCAAGCAGCATTAAACGCGGCCCCATGGGAATCAGATATCTTGATCTTCTGGATGCCCTCAACCAAATACGAAGCCGTTCCGGCCATCAGGATTTCAGAACGATCGACGAGTTGGCCTATCAGGCGGCTCGCAAGTGATTTCACTATTCGCAAATGCTCCAGTAAGTAAAGCCTTTTAGAGGAAAAGCCCATGACCTGGCATGACACATTACAAGGATTGAAACAGGATTTAATTGAAGTCCGAGCCCAACGTCAGCGGCGAATTGAAGAGGCGGAAGCCGGTCTGAAAAAAGAGAGAGATGACCTCTCTTTGATGTCCAAGAACTTGGGCGTGGAAGAATTATTAGCTGAGATTAACGCCACCTTACTGGACGGAAAGGGAGAGATTGAGACCATAATCGGTTGGGAATCGGACGACGAAGAAGACCTGGACCTGGCATCTGGGTTAAAAATCATAGATGTAGACCCTGAAGGCCCCGAAGATGACGACGAGGATACGGACGTTATCACGACCATCTTGTCATGGGATGAGGGTGGAGACCTTGAGATAGCCGTTGACCTGGGGTTGTCCAATGAGGGAATTTATCTTCAGATCAACGAGATAGAAATTAGACCAGAACGTGAAGCCCTAGAGCAGGGCTTGATTGAAGCGTTTAAAGACGAGTTGGAGCTTTAAAAACTCCGCCAAATTAAATCAGAATCCAATAAAGCCAAACCGTTGATTTATACCTTTTAGAGGTATGAGGTACGACCGATTTGGGCGTGAATGGGAGGTTCTTTTGCCGCTGGTAGGTGTTATTATGGGAAGCGCTTCGGATGAACCAGTGGTACAAGGTACCATCACGACCTTGGAACAGATGGGCATCGATTTTGAAACCCGAGTCATCTCAGCTCATCGCACCCCGGAACGGGCTCACGAATACGCACAAACCGCCCGAGACCGAGGCATTGAAGTGCTGATCGCAGCGGACGGAGGTTCTGCAGCTTTGGCTGGTGCGATTGCGTCAATGACCACGTTGCCGGTCATTGGCATTCCGCTAACGTCCAGTGAACTGAAAGGTATAGATGCTCTAATGTCCACTGCCCAGATGCCTCCGGGTATCCCCGTGGCCTGCATGGCAGTCGGTAGTTGGGGCGCGCAAAATGCTGCGTATTACGCGGCTCAAATCTTGGGTCTAAAGTACGACAATATAAGGCAGGCTTATGAAGACTACCGACGCGAACTCCGTGAACGGTAGACCACATCCCGTAGTCCTCACCGACTTTGATGACACCGCCGCGGCCCAGAATGTGGCGGAGATGCTACTCAACCAGTTCGGCGATCCAGATTGGAAGGACGTGCGCCAACGCTTTCGCGATGGACACATCAGCCTAAAGGAATATCAGGAGATTACCTTCCGTAACATCCAGGCTGACCGCGCCACCATGCAAGCCTACGTGAAGGATCACGCAAACCTGCGCCCCTTCTTCAGGGAGTTGTGGGGCTTCTGCCAGTCTAACGACATCCCCATGGCGATCGTCAGCCAGGGTTTGGATTTCTACATAGAAGCGGTGTTGGAACGAGAAATCGAGGGCAGAGTGCCCATATATGCCGTCAATACCACGTTTGAAGACGGCAAGATTGCGTATCACTACAACCACACAGCCCCGGGCAAAGAGATCAACGGAAACTCCAAGGGATTTGTGGTGCAATCGTTTCAGGATAATGGTTCTTACGTGTTCTTTGCCGGTGACGGCCATTCCGATTTGGAAGCGGCGCGCATTGCAGACGTAACATTTGCGCACCGAGGTTTAGCTACATTTTGCGATAACGAGAAAATACCTTACGAACCGTTCAGTGATTTCAAAGGGATGCTGGTTGCTGTTAGGAATTATTCACTTAAGGAATCCTAAGGCCAGAATAGCCATATATAAAACGGAGCGCCTGCGGGCGATGAGGCGTAACTGTGATTGACCGATACTCCAGGCCTGCCATGAAGCAGGTCTGGTCCGACGAAAATAAATATATGAAATGGATGGAGGTTGAACTGGCCGCCTGTGAGGCTTGGACCGTGGAAGGGGTAATCCCCGATGAAGACATGGTCAAGCTAAGGGGCGCCAAGTACAACTACACCCGCATGATGGAACTGTTTGAGACGACCCGGCACGACGTCACCGCGTTTCTCTCTTCCATCACCGAGTCCATGGGGATTGAAGGCCGATGGCTGCATCTGGGGTTGACTTCCAACGACATGCTCGACACCGGTCTTAATATGCAGTTAGTAGAAGCCGGAAAACTCTTGCAGGTCGAGGTTGACCGGGCCATCGCAGCCCTTGCCGTCAAGGCAGTTGAACACAAAGATACCCTAGCCATGGGCCGGACCCACGGCGTACACGCAGAGCCAATGACAATGGGCCTGCGGCTAGCACTCTGGTGGGACGAAATGAACCGTCAAAAAGAACGCCTCACCGACGCCATTGAGGGCCTCAGAGTGGGCATGGTTTCCGGCGCCGTAGGCACCCACGCCACTGTACCACCCTCAGTGGAAGACACCGTTTGTCGGGAACTTGGCCTCAAGGTTGCCAAGATTAGCAACCAGATCATCCAGCGGGACAGGCATGCCCATTTCATGAGCACCCTGGCCCTGATTGCAGCTTCTCTAGAGAAGTTCGCCACTGAGATTCGCGCGCTGCAACGCACCGAGTTACATGAACTTGAAGAACCGTTTGGCCACGGCCAAACTGGGTCTTCTTCCATGCCACACAAGCGCAATCCAGAACTGGCAGAACGAATCTGCGGTCTGGCCAGATTGATTCGGGGCAATTCCGTGACCGCTCTGGAAAATGTGGCCCTCTGGGGAGAACGAGACATCAGCCACTCTTCCGCAGAGCGCATCATCCTACCTGACTCCTGCTTGGCCTTAGATTACATCTTGAGCATATTCAGTGGCATCATTGAAGGACTTCGGGTGTTCCCCGACCGAATGATGGAGAACATTGAAAGTAGCCGGGGCCTGATATTCAGCCAACGTGTTCTTCTTTCTCTGGTGGACAAAGGAATCGCCCGAGAAGAAGCCTACAAAATTGTCCAGTCCAATGCCAGCCGGACCTGGGAAGAAAAAACAGATTTTCGAGATCTACTAAAATCCGACCCTGTAGCAAGAAAGCATCTATCATCCTCTGATTTCGATGAATTATTCGACTACGGTTACTACACCCGGTATGTCGATGAAACTTTTGCCCGGTTGGGTCTGATTGACCCGGTGGTTGAACAAGATAAGACTCCTACCACCGGCCACTGACCCCGTTGGGTAGTCCAAACCGACCCTATTGACTAATATATTAGTAATTAAACGACCCGTGCTAGCCGCTTGAAGTGTGGTTGAGGAACCAGAATGCCACCTGAAATTTTGATGGAAAGTAACATGTCTAACATCCTCCACCGGGGGAAGGTGCGGGACACCTATGATTTGGGAAGTGGTCGTCTGCTGATGATAGCCACAGACCGGATCTCGGCCTTTGACGTGGTTTTGCCCAACGGCATCACCGACAAAGGACGGGTGCTAAGCCGTATATCAGCCTTTTGGTTTGACCTAACGAAGGACATTGTCCCGAACCATTTCATCTGTCTGGCAGACGCACCGGAAGCGGCACAATACATCAAGGGAAGCAACATCACAGGACAAGTCTCTGATCAGATAGCCAGACAGGCCATGGTAGTCAAACATGCCGAACGTTTGGACCTGGAATGCGTCGTCAGAGGTCATATCGCTGGCTCGGCTTGGTCAGAATATCGTCGAGATGGTACCGTATCCGGCATCGATATTGGTACCGGATTTGTTGAGGGCCAGGAATTTCCTGAACCACTTTTCACCCCCACCACCAAGGCGGAAGAAGGCCACGACGAAAACATGTCCAAACAAGAGGTTTTGGACATGGTTGGGACCGACATGGCACAACAATTGGAAGCGACCAGCAAAGCGGTCTTCAAAGCAGCCCACGACTTCGCGAGAGGGAAGGGTATTATTCTGGCCGACACCAAAATGGAATTTGGAATCATAAACGGCCAGCTAACGTTGATTGACGAATTACTAACACCGGACTCTAGTCGGTTTTGGGACATCACAGGTTACACCCCCGGTAAGTCTCAGCCTAACTATGACAAACAGTTTGTGCGCGACTGGTTGGACACTCAGGGCTGGGACCACGAACCGCCCGCGCCATTGCTGCCAGATGATGTGGTAGCGAAGACGTCCGAGCGTTACAAAGAAGCGTATTACAAACTAACCGGAACTACTCTGTAAGACTCAAACTCTCAAATAAACCCGGCTTATAAAAATAATCCGGGACCCTCGCAAATATCGGAGGAATTCACATTGCCTGTTTCAAGACGTCGGCGCGGCAGGGCAGCTACCAGAGCAGCCCGATCCGGTAACCTAGTCCCGTCCAATCGGCGCAAAAAGACAAACAAACTATATCTGGTCGCATCTGTAGTTATAGCTGTATTGGTCATTTCCAGTTTCGCCTTTGCCAGCTTCAGCGGTGGTGGTGGTAGCTCGGAAACCGGAAACGCGTCCGGCTACGTCTCTGGTGTCGGCGTCGAAGTCGATATAGAGGAATCGACCCACGTTGAAGAAGGTGAAACGGTCAGCTACACAACTTCACCACCGGCCTCTGGTAATCACTGGCCTGTTCCCGCTCCGTGCGGATTCTACACCGAGCCTATACCCGATGAACGCGCGGTCCATAACATGGAGCACGGTAACATCGTAGTAAGTTACAACCTACCCGCAGAAGAAGACGTATCAGCCCTACGGGATGCGGTTAATGACATTGGTTTAAATCGTGTCTGGGGTGTCTCCCGGCCTTACTCGGGCATTGAACCCGGACAGATCGTGCTCAACACATGGGGAGTCATGGACTCGTTCTCAGGTGTGGACAAAGACAGGATTGGGACATTCTTCGAGACCTACTCCGGAGTCATGGGACCGGAACGAATTCCGTGTTAAGCGTATTCTAGGAGCAGGATTAACAGATGTACCAAGCCAGAATTAATATCACCCTCAAGCCGACGGTTAACGACCCTCAGGGCGTCACAGTGCTTTCAAGCCTGCATCGTTTGGGATTCGATAGCGCCGGATATGTGAGGGTCGGAAAGTACCTACTGGTTAACATTGATGAGGCAGACAAAACCAAAGCGGAGTCCGCCGTGACTGAGATGTGTCAGAAACTGCTTGCCAACCCGGTCATCGAAGACTTCCAATTCAGCTTGGAAGAGATATCAACTTCAAATGCGACACCCTGACTAACATTCACCACAGAATGGGAGGAATAGATTTTGACAACCGCAAATAATAATACCTATGTTTACGCCGGCGCAGAAACCAGCGGTATTTACCGGCTTTCCCCCGGGTCTTCCCAATGGGAAGAGTTAACCAAGGGACTACCTATAGACCCTATGGTAGCTGGGATAATCATTCACCCAAACGACCCTGAAGTAATTTATACAGGCACCCAAGATGGTCCGTACCGCAGCACCAACCGAGGCAACAGTTGGGAGAGGTTGGATTACCCAAAAACCGGCGCCCCACCGTGGACTTTCATGTTCCGGCCCGGCGACCCAAGCGTCATGTACTTGGGCACTGCCCCCGGTGAGATATACCGCAGTACAAACGGCGGAGACTCCTGGCAGATTGTCACCAAGGAAATGGGATCGGCTGAGATGACCATGGCGTTTCCAACCAGAGTCATAGCTCTATGTGCAGATCCACATTTCCCAGATGAGATGTATGCAGCCCTGGAAGTTGCCGGAGTAATCAGAAGCTCAGATGGTGGCGACACATGGGAAGAAATCTCAGGTAGTTTAGCGCCCAGCGAGGACACTCTTGACTTGCACGGCGCCCAATGCTCTGCAGCACTTCCCCATACAGTATTCATCACCACCCGTCAGGGGCCGTTCATCGGCCCGGATCGGGGAAGCGAATGGATACCGGTGGATTTAAGTAATTTCTCTGAGATCACATACACCCGTGACCTGAAGGCAGCGCCCCACGATCCAAACATGCTCTATGTTTCCATTGGAGCAGCGGCGAGAAGCACGCAAGGTGCACTCTACCGAAGTCGAGATTTGTTTAGGACATTCGAGCAAGTAGACCGGGGAATCACTGCCAATTCAACCATGATGACGGTGGCTGTGGACCCGAGAGCTCCCGACCATGTCTTCTGCAACTCCCGTGACGGCCAGGTATTCGGTTCCCTAGACGATGGAGCGACCTGGACGACCTACGACCTACCAGCCAAGGCCAGAGAGGTAAGAGCACTCGCTGCCGGTTAGGCGACACAACCTTAGTGGTGCACAAGCGAGCGTAAATAAAAAGGCTCCGGCTAAAGCCGGAGCCTTTTTATTTTTGGCGGTTAACATTAAGTTCCTGACCAAAAAACTCAAATATGTTACCCCTTATATGCACACGCCACCCGTCTAAATTCTGATCGGTTTGGCTCTTATGTACCTAATTGACGGCCAAGATTGCGACAAAAAATCAGATTGATCGATCGGGTTATTCCTCTGGAATAGCAAGCTTAGCACGTTACTTTGGACTACAATACCGAAATACCTCGGGCACCCTAAAGTCATTTGTTGCATTGCCATGAATGTGACACTAGAGGTTGTAGCAAGAATACCAAGAACCCTGCATAGCGTTGCAGAGAATGCGGCCGAGTGCAGGGATAGAGACCTGAAACTATAGGTTAATTTGGAGTGGCAGTGACCGCAGTCCAACAGCGTGGAGTCTCTTCGTGGACGCTTATTTTATTTGCAGCTGCCGTGTTTATGGTCAGGGCTGGAATGCTGATGCTTGGCCCCTTACTAGTGGAGTTGGCAGACGATTTCGATACTTCTGTTGCCGTAGCGGGCCAGCTCGCAGCAGCCACCTTCATAACCTGGGGAATAACTGCTCCATTGGTTGGGCCTATTTCAGATACTTACGGCAGGCGGCCAGTGCTACTGACTGGAGTTTTGCTGATGGCCTTGGGGATCTTGGGGTCAGGAGCGGCATGGAACTTCGCTTCCCTGCTGGCCCTCCGCCTTATCACCGGCATAGGCTCAGCAATGATACCTCCGACTATCATGGCAGCGATGGCCGACAGCTTACCGCCCGAGAAAGTAGGGAAAGCCGTCGGATTCATAACCGCCTCGAGTTGGGTTGGAGTCGCATTGGGAGTCCCGGCGATCGCCTTGATCGGCCATATAGGCGGCTGGCGATTACCCTTTTACATCACCGGTGGCCTGTCATTGACAGTTTGGATGATGCTATGGATGTGGTTACCTTCAAGCCAGCGGAATTTAGGCCAGAATATAAATCTCTTCAACCGTTTCAAGGATATCGGGCGGAGGTCAGCGCCATGGTACGTGCTGATTGCCAATGCAGCACAGCAGGCTGCTCTTCTCGGGCTAATGACCTACTTTGCGGCTTATATGATCGAAATCTACGGTTGGGACAAGGCTAGTACAGCTCCAGGACTAGCCTTGTTGGGTGTGGGAGCAGTAATCGGGAGTTTCGCCGGAGGTATGATTGCTGGCCGGGCTCGCAGGTTGGAATGGTTGGTCGTTGTCAGCCTATCAGGTGGGTTGTTGACCGGACTCCTATTTTCCTTAGACATTTCAGCCTGGATCGTTGTCGCGATGGCTTTTGTTGTATCGGTGTTGGTGTCTGTCTCAATGCCGGTTCAGATGACGTTAATGATGCACTTGGCAGGACAATCCAGGGGAACCGCAGGGGGTATGTTCTCCACCAGCAATCAACTCGGCGGTGTTGTGGGCGCCTCGGCAGGAGGTCTTATGCTATCCCTAGGTGGATTTTCGGCCGTAGGATTGTTGTTCTTAATTGCGACGGTCTTGTCTGCATCCGTGGTCGGCCTCAGAATGCGTCGGTCACCCGAGTTCCAACTATAGTCGGAAGAATGTGAGGATTAAGCGGTTTCTATCCGGTCCGCGTTATGTAATCCCAACTCGTCTATCGCCAGTTCACGCATCCGGTATTTCTGAATCTTGCCGGTGACGGTCATGGGGAATTCCGTGGTCATCTTCACATAGCGTGGAATCTTGTAGTGGGCGATCTTTCCCTTGCAAAACTCTCTGATCTCCTCTTCGTCGGCGATCTCGCCGGGCTTCAGCATCACCCAAGCCATGACCTCCTCCACGAAACGTTCGTCGGGTACGCCGATTACCTGAACGTCCGCTACCTTGGGATGGGTATAAAGGAACTCTTCTATCTCGCGAGGATAGAC
>Ga0209034_10000402_pt1 | contig 21624 bp, 16 predicted proteins | sample MarorgKNORR_S2LV_2_FD_188219 | JGI IMG/M metagenome (GOLD analysis project Ga0209034, IMG submission 188219) | Marine microbial communities from the Southern Atlantic Ocean, analyzing organic carbon cycling - 250m_A/KNORR_S2/LV (SPAdes) (version 2) | ecosystem: Environmental > Aquatic > Marine... | reverse complement strand
ATAAGATGTTCAATAACATCTCCATTCTCAGCATGAAGTTGTACTACTCCACCATTTGCGCCTACGATCTCCATAACTTTTGCTATGAATGAATCAGATACCCTGTGGTCATATGTCATAAACATCTTATAAGAAGTTACTCCCATATTTATTGCTTCATGAAGACTGTCTATTATATAAGGAGTGTTACTCAAAATATAATGAAAAGAATAATCTGTGAAAGCTTCTTTTTGCGCTTCTTCCTTCCATCGATTAATAGCCTGAGGAAGGGTTTCTTTTTCAGATGCATTATAATCACCAAAAGGAATTATCGTTGTAAGTCCAGCAAGTGCTGCTGCCTTAGTAGTCACTCCCCAGTCATCGCCAGTTTCACGAACATGTACATGACAGTCTATAGCGCCCGGTAGTACATATTTGCCTGATGCATCAATATATTTATCAGCATCGGGCAAAGTATTTTGATCTCCTATGGCTATAATTTTATCATCCTTAATTGCTATATTTGTTTTATATGAATTTGAAGAAAATGCAACTATTCCATCATGTATGATAGTGTCTACTTTATTTGTCATTATGAATCCCAGTATTTTTTTATTTACTAATTATAACTATTTGTTCAATATTTAATAAATCACTCTATTACCAAATTACGCAAATTTAATTTCTTTCATATATAATATTTTTTTCAGCAAATCTTAAATATCTTATTCAAATGAATAAAAGTAATTTACATGGAATAATTTTAGCTTCTATAGGAGTATTGATTATTTCTCCTGACACATTATTTATGATTTGGGGAGAAATGCCAGCTTTTCAAATGGTTGCCTGGCGAGGTATGTTGGCAGGATTATGTTATTTGATAATTTGGTTTATCTCAAGAAGATCATTTATATATCTCGACTGCAAGACACTTTTTTCAAATTGGGGATTTACCATTATTTCCTGCTATTTTATAACTACAATCTTATTTTGTATTGGGATTTCTATTGCTCCCGCCCCTGTAGTTTTGTTTTGTGTAGCAACAATCCCGGTTTTTGCTGCTGTCTTTGGACATAAAATATTAAATGAACCTGCTAGTAAATCAACTTGGGTAACAATAATATTAGTTATAATCGGAATTTCAATAGCTATTTACGGAGCAAACACCCAGGAAATTAATTTTGACATACTTATAATATTAGGTGCGATGTGCGGAATTGGTTCTTCTTTAACAATTTCTCTTAGCTATGTAATTATTCGCCAAAAAAAAGAATTGCCTTTTGTTTTGCCTATGGGGATAGGAGTATTCTTATCAGGAGTAACAGGATTATTTATAACTGGTTATCAGAATATGATGACAGGTAATACTTTACCTATTATCGCCACTGGTGTTTTTATACTTCCCATTCCTATGTATTTATTATCATATGCATCAAAATTTACAAGAGCCACAAATGTGAGTTTAATATTACTATTAGAAACTGTTTTAGGGCCTTTGTGGATTTGGTTGGGTACTGGAGAGAAACCAACAAGTTTAACCTTGATTGGAGGATTTGTAGTTATTTTTAGTATAGGGATTCATTTAATATATACTGAAAAAACGCTGAGAAATGAAAGAAAGCATTTAAATAATTCTAAGCCTAAGAAATACAATTGGATAAATTGGGACGACGATAAAGAATATACATAGAATTAGTACTCAAACAACCAGAGAAGATATTTAAAATGTATTACGAAATTTCTTTAAGAGAATTATTAAAGTAATAAAGAGTAAGGCCAACCACAGACAATATCAATCCTCCAAAAGCAATAGTTAATAAAACACCTATATGTTCTAACGAAAAATATTCATCAATAAATCCTCCTAACATACCGACCCATAGACTTCCTAATGACATAAAACTAAAAGACATAACAAAAATACCTACTACTCTTGCTCTATATTTATCATTAACATAAATCTGTATAGCACTCATAACTGATGTAACATAAACAGAATTACAAAATCCAATAAAAACAATCAATATAAAAGCAAAAATAATAGACTGGAATATCAATGAAGACAAAGAAAATATAATTATCATCAAACCTGAAAAAACCAAGCTAAAGCAAGCCCCTATTCTTTTGTTAGGAATTCCGGATTTAGAAAATATAATTGTTGGTAAAACCGCTCCAATTCCTGTCCCAGATAAAAGTAATCCAGTTTCTTTGGACCCAACACCAAAAATTTGTACACCAATATACGGAATCATATTTAAATATGCATAACCAGCCAGATAAACCAAGAAAGACATGCTTAATAAAACTACAATAGGTTTATTACTATATACATATTTCAGTCCTTCCAGGACATCATTTAAAGGATTACCTTTTTGTAATTTTTCTTTTATATGTATTGGTTTAGTTGTATATAGAATAGAAATAAAAATAATCATCAATATTGAACCTAAAATCAATGCAGTACTTCCTCCATATACAGCAAATATAAATCCTGCAATTAACGGTGCAACTACTCTTGTACCTTGCCAGGCAAACAAATCAACTACTACTCCGCTTGATAAATCATCTTTTTCAAGCAAATAAGGGAAGTAAGACATTCTAGCTGGATTCTCAAAAGCCATAACAAAACTAATTAACCCAGCAATTATATACACATGCCAATATTCCATAAGGCCAGCGCCATAATAATACGCAAATACAAAAAGCAAAAAAGCAAAAATTAATTGGCATATGCTAACTATTAGTTTTTTACTGTATCTATCAGCAATAGCTCCGCCAAAAACATTAAACATCAAAGTGGGTAAAGAAGCATATAATCCAAGTATACCAAGAGCTTCTGGCGATTCATTCAACTCATGAACAACCCAAGATCCAGCAAACATAAATATTTGAATTGCATGACACGAGAGAATATTACCTACAAAATAATTTGTAAAATGTTTAGAGTTAAATGCATCTGGCAAAAATTTCATGCAAGTAGTCTATAATAATAAACTTTGAATCATATCCCAAAAAGCTATGAAATTTCTTTTAAAGAATTATTAAATGAAATAGTTCTCCTAAAGAGTAAAGATTTCTTTTTTCAGGTATGTATAGTGTGGAATATTTCTTCAGACAGATGTATGGAGCGGGAGACCGGATTCGAACCGGCGACCTTCTGCTTGGAAGGCAGATACTCTAGCCGCTGAGTTACTCCCGCACAAGAGAGATAATTATAACATTAATTATGCCCTGCTGTACCCTGATACAGGTATATTAGGATCTACACCTCTCCCTCTAGCATCGTCAATAAGACCATGTTCTTTTAATATCTCTTGACTATATGTAACTCTTCCTGAAATTTTCTCTTTTTCTAAACTCGCTAATAATACTGTTGCTTTCGCCATTAATTCAGGATGTTCACCTCTTGGATCATCAAAGCCTGTTACCAAATTATGAAAAACTGTGCCCGGAGTAGGTACAACTAAGCTTGGAGAAACACATGTTACTGAAATTCCATTATCATAAACTTCTTCAGCCAACCCTTGTGTAAATCTCTCTAAAGCAGCTTTTTGGGCACCATAACAAGTACCTCCTCCCTGTCGCCTAGATTTATTTTGTATGTCTTCATTATTATCATCTCCGTAAGGACCTGATCCAGGCCCCACAGCTGCTGCTGATGAAATGTTAACAATACTACCAGAGTTTTGAGCAATCATATCGTCCAAAACTAAATGACTTAAATAAAATGGTGCATGAAGATTTACTTCCCATGACTTTAACCATCTTTTCAAAACATAATCTTTAATTGGAACAAAATAAGTTAAAGCTGCATTATTTACCAAAATATCTATAGGGCCATATATTTTTTTAGCATTTTCTATCAATTGTTCACATTGCTCAAAATCAGAAATATTAGCAGAAAGAGCAGTAGCTTCCCCTCCTGAGGATCTGATATTTTCAACAGTGCTTTGCAAAGAACCTTCAAGAGGATGTTCACCATCTGACATGGTTCTCGCTACACAAATAACTTTTGAAGATTTAGATGCAAACTCCTGTGATATATACTGCCCTATTCCTCTGCTTGCACCTGTTACTAAAACAACTTTATCTCTTAAATCTTTCATAGAAAAATCCTTTAACTAAATTTTATTATTATTTATAAATTCACTGTTAAAATCCAATCCTAATCCAGGTTTAGAGTTTAATTTCATAACACCATTAATTATATTAGGTTTAACATCATATAACATAGACCAAATTTGATATGGCTCTGATTCAGGACAGGCAGGAACCATGTCACCATTAGATATTGAAGCAACCAAATGAGAATTTAATTCAGGATACTGAGCTCCGTGTGGCATAAGAGTTACACCATATGATTTAGCTAATTCTGAAATCGATTTTAATCCAGTGAATCCACCTCCACCAAGAATATCAGTTTGCAAAATATCTATACTTTGAGTATCAAGTAATTGCTTAGCCTGAAATATGTTAACAGTACTTTCACCGCCAGCAATTTTAGTATTTGTATATTGTTTTAATTTTATATAATTTCCATACTCATTATCTTTTTTCACTATTTCTTCTAAAAAATATATCGGAGCATGTAAGGTTTTATCAATATATTCTTTTGCCTGATCAATAGACCACATGGAAAATGCATCAAGCATGAATTTTGTAGATCCATTTTTATTTTTTACATTTATCAATTGATCACTTAATAATAATTTATCTACTGCTTCATCAACGTTGGGTTCAGTAATATGATATTTTATATATTCATACCCTTGATCTGAGTGACTTTTAAATGTTTTAACAACCTCATCCACAGTCTGATCGTAATAACCAATGCCATCTGCATATACTTTAACTTCATCAGAAAAACCACCTAGAATCCTCCATGTTGGTTCTTCTATATATTTGCCGTACATATCCCATAAAGCAATATCAATAGCTCCTAAAGAAAGGCTTAATTGAATAACATCTTTCCATGATCCTATGAGTTCATTTAATTTAATTTTTCTATATTTCCAAATTTCAGCATACATTAAGTACCATAATTTCATAATATTTCTAGGATCTTCACCTACAAGTATTGGTGTGAAAATTTTAGAAATTATATCAGGATCACCGCCACGGGAAATTCCAATCAAACCATTATCTGATTCGATTTTTAGAATTACCGAATCTCTAGTTGTATCTCCCCATCTATGCCTTAGTGTTTCTGTTGTTACATTTACTATTTTCATTAATTGACATCAAAAAAGAATCATAATAATATCAAAATAAACTATATGGAGAGAGATATGTCAATACAATCAATACCAGATTTAGTAGTAAAAAATGCTAATATAATTACTGTAGATTCAAACGTACCAAAAGCGGAGGCATTAGCAATAAAGAATGGTAGATTTATTGCAATAGGATCTAACAAAGATATTGAAAATATAACAACACCTCAAACTAAAATTTATGATGCGGAAAATAAAACAATTATCCCAGGATTAATTGATGCTCATATACATGTACTTAGTAGCGGAATAAGACATGTAATGGCTGCTGATTGCACAGTTAAAGATATTAAGGAAGTGTCTGGTTTATTAAAAGATAAAGTTAACAATACACCAAAAGGCGAATGGGTTCAGGGTTTTAAATATGATGACACTAAAATAAGAGAAAATAGAGATCTGTACCGACAGGATTTAGATTCTATTTCACTTGATCACCCAATAATGGTTTCGCACAGAGCCGGGCATGTATATTACATGAATTCCAAAGCCTTAGAGCTTTCAGGATATCACAATGAATCTGAAGATCCTCACGGAGGGAAGCTAGGTAGAGATAAAAGTACAGGAGAATTAAATGGAGTAGTATATGAAAGAGCTATTCAACCGACTCAACAATTACTCCCCAGAATTTCTGACAAAGATAGGACAGAAGGATTGAAACAAATAAGTTCAATGCTAAATTCGTCCGGATTAACCAGTGTTCATGATGCAAGGGTTAGTCAGGATGAATTTTTAACCTATCAAGATGGAGAAAAAAATAATTATCTTGGATTAAGAGTATATATGTTAATGGCACAAGATTTATTTCCAAGTTTAAGAGATGCAGGAGTAAAAACAGGGTTCGGAAGTGAAATGCTAAAAGTGGGTGGTATAAAAATGACATCTGATGGTGCTATAGCTGCAAGAACAGCTTGGTTATCTGAACCATATATTGGCTCTGAGGATGATTGTGGGATTCAAGCAATGAGCCAGGAAGAATTAGATGATCAAGTCATTCAAATGCACAATGCCGGATTCCAAGTAGCTGTACATGCAAATGGAGATTCAGCTATTTCTATGGTTTTAAATTCCTATGAAAAAGCGCTTGAGCTTAATCCTCTAAAAGATACAAGGCATAGAATCGAGCATTGCACTTTGGTAAATCCAGATATCTTAAAAAGAATGGCGAAAAATGATGTTCAAGCAACTCCATTTTGTACATATGTTTTCTATCATGGCGAAAAAATGCAATTTTATGGAGAAGAACGTTTAGAATGGATGTTTGCTCAAAAATCATTTATAGAATATGGTGTAAATTCAACTGGGGCTACTGATTATCCTCCAGGACCTTATCCACCACTGATGGGCATTCAAAGTTGTGTAACAAGAACTGATTCAAATGGTAAACTTTGGGGACCAAGTCAAAAAATCAACATTGATCAAGCCTTAAAGATTTATACACTTAATGGCGCAAAAGCTGCTTTTGAAGAAAATATCAAAGGTTCTATTTCAATGAATAAACTTGCAGATTTCGTTGTACTCGATAAAGATATAACAAAAGTGGATCCGTTTGAAATAAAAGATATCAAAATCGTAAAAACGGTAATAGGCGGTAATACAGTATACGAAGGATAAATTTACTATTAATATTCTTTTGTATCTAATATATGCTGAGTTAGTGGACTTGGTGATGGTTCTGTCTTGATATTTAATATACCGGGACCTTTATGATCTAAGAATTTTTTCAGTTTAGTTCCAAGTTCAGATTTTTTTTCAATCAAATCTCCATAAGCTCCTACAGATTTGGCAATATTTTCATAGTTTACAAAATTCAAATTCGTAGCTACAGGATTCTCAAAAAACTGCACCTGTTGATGATAATCAATACCCCATACAGAATCACATCCAATTATAATTTTAGCATTAATATTATTTCTGACTGCAGTATCTATCTCCATCAAATTAAATCCCGAAGCTCCGTCTCCTGTAAATACAATAACTTGTTCATCTGGCAATGCAACTTTTGCACCAATGCCATAAGGAACACCCCATCCAATCATTCCTAAAACACCATTAACAAACCATCTGTCACTTCTCTCACTAGGATAAAAAGAAGCTCCGTAAAAAGCAAAATCACTTCCTTCAAAAATTAAACAATTTTTATCATCTAATAATTTTGACATTTCTCTATGTACATCCATAGAATGAATAGATTCTCCTTTTCCTGTCAAACTTTTCAAGTAATCCATGTGTTTAATATAATTATTTTTAAATGTTTTAATTATTTCAGGATCTTTTTTTGTAACATTTTTAGTGCTAAGAAGGTGATTTAATTGGGAAACAAAAACACCGACTGAGCATAACAAAGAAAAATCAGTTCTTTTTGATCTACTTAATATAATTTCATCTGGGTCAATTTGTATAATTTTAGTATTTTTAGAAATTGTAGGAGGAGATCCATAATCTAAAGTGAAATCCAATTCCTTGCCTAAAAGTATAATCAAATCAGCTTCAGACATAGCCCTAGCTGTAGGATTAGCTCTTTGGTCTGATAACCCATAAGATAATTCGTGACTATCGGGAATAACACCTCTTGCACTCATTTCATTTAGTACAGGACAATTTAATGTATCTACTATTCCTTCTATATCTGATTGAATAACATCATGAGCTCCATTTCCTAAAATAAATACTGGATTTGAAGATTTTTCAATAAACTCATAACATTTATACACATCATCATCAGCTGCAAATTGAACACTAATATTGCCTCTTTTTTGTACTGATATATCATCTGAATCATAAAATCCCGTTTGTATATCAACTGGAATAGTTAAATGAGTTGGGCCTCTTCTTCCAGACAAACTTAACTGATAACTTGATTCCAATTCACTTAATAAATGATTACCATTTAAAATCATAGATGATTTTTTTGTAACTGGAGCAGCCATTCCAATCTGGTCAATTTCCTGAGGAGCTCCCATCCCCAAAAAATTACTGTCAGCACATCCTGAAATATTAATCACAGGGCTTAATTGCTGGTGTGCCAAAGTCAATCCTGGAATAGCATTCGCATGTCCTGGGGTTGTAAACATAGATATCCCGGGAGTGTTTTTTATTCTACCCCAAGCATTAGCCATATCTACAGCTGCCTGTTCATGCCTTGTATCAATAAATCTAAATCCACGATTAGATAAAACATCCATTAAATGCAAAATGTGATCACCGGCAACAGTAAAAACTGTATCTATATTTTTTGATTCTAAAAATTCTGCTATATATTCTGATCCTGATTTTTTCATTGAATTCACTTTGTAAATTGTAAAGCTTCTGAAGGGTTAGTATAAAGAATTGCATCTATCATTTCATCAGTATAGCCCTTATCTCTCATTCTTGGAACAATGAATGAAGGGATATAACTATACCCCCATCCTCCATATTCTTCTAATTGATGCTTTGCGCAAACATCATGAGCAATTAAAATTTTTGATCCATATCCTTTTTCTATTAGCCACATAATATCGTACAATCTTTTAGCATCTGAAGGCATATCGATATGTTTATTAGATCCATAATAATGATTTTCTTGCCCAAACAAATCCCATTCCAAATAACATCCTGACTCAGCTATTTCTAAAAGTGTATCTTTTTCAAAAACAGTACGGTCCAAATGTCCCATAATAGTATTAGATAAGTCAGCTCCTGATTTTTTCAATATATCAATAGCAACTATAGGAGCTTTTTCATCCCTTCCGGGATGTATAAGTATTGGAGCTCCAGTTTCTTTTTGAGCTACTGCTGATGCTATTAAAACTTTTTCTTCATCTTTATGTAAAGGGTGAGATAGACCTACTTCACCTATTATGCCAGATTTTATTTTTTGAGATCCTACTCCAATATTGACATCATTTATTATCACCCCTGCCAAATCTTCAATGGTCATTTTAGAAACTTCCGGAGGATGAGCCAAGTATACATAATAAGCAGCACCCATAATAATATGTATATCTGTAAGATTAGAAACTTTGAGTAATCCTTCCGGATCACGTGCTATTCCAATACTTGTAGCATCAACAACTGCGCCACCTCCTGCAGCTTTATATTTTTGTATCTCATTAACAGAAATATCAAAGTCCACAATTTTCCTGTCATCTGAATTAGGCCAGCCATGATGATAGATCAAACCTCTATTTTTTAATGACAATGGCTCATTGTATACTTGTTTCTTATGAGATTCATCGGGGGGTGTATTCATTGTTGATGGAAATTCAATAAACACATGTTCATGTGTCATAGTCATTCCTAAATCTTTAGGGTCAATTACACCTTTTACAGTTTGTATCTTACCTTTTCTTGTCATTACATTTCTCCGCAAGAATATTATTCTTTGTTTAACATATAATATAAGATAAATAAAGAATAATATAAACTTCTATAAACAATATTTGATGAAAAGTAAAACAATAATTTTAGGTATAACTGGTTCAATTGCAACTGGGAAATCAACAATTATCAATAAATTACTTGATGAATTTAATCCTGAATATTGTGATGCCGACAAATTAGTTCACACTCTTTACGAACCAGGAAAACCTGCTTACTACAGAATTATTGAAATTTTTGGACAGGGAATCATAGATAATAAAACTTCATATATCAATAGGCAAAAATTGGGTGAAATAGTATTTAAAGATAAAAATTCTATGAAAAAGCTTACAGATGCTATTGGAAATATTGGAATTGAAGTTAAAAATTTAGTGGATTCATGGACGGAAGATAACAAAAAGATTGGAATAGTAGAAGCTGTAAATTTAATTGAAGCTAATTATATTGCCTGGTGTGATGAAGTATGGTTATTTAAAGTAGACAATAATATTGCACTTGAAAGATTAAAAAGCCGAAACAATTTATCTCAAAATGAAGCAGAAAAAAGAATTAAAAGCCAAACCCCTTGGGAGAAAAGAATAGATTATTCAAACTTCACTATAGATACAGACGGGAATATTGATGAAGTATACACAAAAGTTAAAAAATTATATTTAGATTTAATTAAAATTTAAACTTCAGAATTCAAAATCCCTTCTGATTCAAATTTATTCAAATCTTCTTTTGAATAACCTAATTGAGATAAATAATAAACGTTGTGCTCACCTAATTTAGGATAGTTTGGGATATCTATATCTTCTAGCCCAAAACCATGCATATTATGAGCTATTTCAAGAGATATTAATGATGGGTGATCAGTGGTATCAGTTACCTGATCCCAAGTTACTGGGTTTAACAAAAAATCATACTCATCAACTGTAGGGTCATTCACTTTGCAAATATGTATATCAGAATCTTTTAATTTTTCAATTAAAGATTCAATTTTATAACCTTCAAAGAAAGTTTCCAATTCTGATCCAGATTGAATTTTTTCATTAAATAAGGAATTAAATTTTGAATAAAGCTCTTTTAAATCATCAGAGTTTTTATAAATATAAAGCCAACCATCTGAAGCCTTATAAGCTCTATTAAAATCTGAAATTCCATTCTGATCTCTATTGATAAATTTAACATTATCTTTATTATTTAAATGATTATTTATCTTTGATCCATTCAATAATATTCCTCCAGCCAAAAGATTTGTATTTACAATAGATCCAGTCTCATTAATAATTTTATTATATAATCCGGCAACCGTTCCAAGAGCAGCCATTCCGCCAGCTGTAAAATCTGTTGGAGCTAACATACCTAAAAAGACTGGTGCTTCATTTCCGCCTTGTATAGATTGCAAACCTGTAATTGACTGAGCAATAGGGTCTAATCCAGGTCTATGAACATAAGGCCCATCATTGACATAAGCGGCTATATGAGTTTGAACTATTGTTGGGTTCAGTTTGTCTAAATCAGCTTTACCGTAACCAACTCTTTCGGAAGCTCCAGGTCTCATATTTTCAACATATATATCCACTGTTTTAATCAATTCCTGAGCTAATGATTTTCCTTTTTCTGTTTTAGTATTTATACAAACAGCATTTTTGTTTCTATTTAAATTTTGAAAATATCCAACTTCAAAAGGTCGCGAAATTTCACCTCCAGGAGGTTCCATTTTTATAACCTCTACACCTAAATTAGCTAAAATTCTACCTGATACAGGTCCAGCGATTACGTTAGTAACTTCTAAAGCCTTGAAACCTTCAAGGGGTAATTGAAAATCGGTTCTTTTATTAGCCTTAATATTATTTGTAGTATTCACTCCAGATTCAAAATCAATAAATTGCCCAATATGAGTCTTCTCTCCATTTGTGTAAACTAATTTATTGTGAATTATTTGTTCATCCTGTAATGCTTCATTAATATTATTTATCTTTGCATAAGGCACATCTGATTCTTCAAAAATTTCACTCCATTCAGCGCAAGTTTTGGTAATCATTATTTTTGCAATATCATCATATAATTCCTGCCTTAAAACAGGGTCTTCGATTCTAAAACCACCGGTAGCAGGTTTTCCACCACTAATCTCATATTTTGGATCTACTAGAATTTCTGGAATACCAATAGCAATAGCAGCTTTTTCAACAAATCCGCTATGTATGCAAGCTATTTGTAGATAACCATCAGCACATTTATAATTACTATAAAATGGAGCACCGCCAGTTGGGCTTGCAAAATCTCTCCATTTATCTCCTTGATACGGATTTGAAGCATATAAGAGAAGTCCTCCCATAAGGGTCGAATTAATATTTTGGATTTTTTTCGAAGATATAAAATTTGAGATTAATGCAGTAATTACACCGGTAGCAGAATTTATACCGCAGCCTACACTTGTAACTGGGTGCATCAAATACTTTGGGCCTTCACCATGCCCTGGCAACACCATCATCTCTCCTGCCCTTGCCAAAACAAGATCATCGATCATTAATTCATGTTTTAACTCCGAGTTAACAGGAAAAGCAGAAATATGACAAACTATTAAATTTTCATTTTTATTATTTTCAATTAAAGAAAGAATTTTTTTATACTCATCTGTCTCATATTGAAAATCATGAATTAATATATCAGCATCTTTCAAATCAGATTGAATTCTTTTGTAAAATGATTCGTTATCAAATTCAGTTTGAATTATATCCTTATTCCTATTCCAAAAATCATTTTCTGAATAGAAATCAGTTTTATTTATATATTTAGATACTATTGCACCAAAATCGCTTAGAAACATAGATGTGAGATCACCAGAATAATGTCTCGATAAATCTAAGACCTTGATTTCATTCAAAAATTTAGTAACACTATTATTCATAAATAAATTTTACACTCACAAAATTTTTGTTCAATACATAAATTTATTAAATTAAAGGAGAGAATTATGAGTCAAATCATTGGAGTAATCCCAATACTTGCTACTCCATTTAATAAAAACGGTGATATTAATTTTAAAGATTATGAAAAAGAATGCGAATTCTTAATAAATTCTGATGTAAATGGAATAGGTTTAGCTCTAGGTAGTGAAATATTTAAATTAGATTTTGCAGAAAAAGAAAAATTAATCAAAATCTTATATAAATCAATTCACCAATCAAAAAAAAATATAAACATAATTGTAAATACCGGTACTTCCAATATGAATGAAACAATTAGATTGAGTAAGCAAGCCCAAGATCTTGGGGCAGATGGTCTAATGGTAATGCCTCCAAATCTTATAACATTAAATGATTCTGAAATCATGCAATATTATGAAACTATATCTGACAACGTCCCCTTGCCAATTGTCATGCAAGACATTCCAGGCGCATCCTTATCAAACAACCTTATAGCAAATTTAGCTAACAATATAGAATATTGTAGATATGTAAAACTTGAAGTTCCTCCAACTCCATTAAAAATAGAAGGTTTATTAAATTTAAATCCAAAAGATCTGATAATTCTTGGTGGGGCAAGTGGAAATTACTATGTTGAAGAATCTTTAAGAGGAGCAAAAGGAACTATGCCTGGTTCTTATATACCCGATGTATTTGTAAAAACATTTAAATTGTTAAAAAACAATAAGTGGGAGGAGGCATATGAATACTTTAATAATTATGTGCCTATGTTAAGATACCTTTCACAAGGTTTAAGTTTTTCTTACTACTTGAGCAAATACATATTATGTAAACGTGGGATATTTGAATCTAATAATGTTAGACCACCTTCAGTTAAACCTAATGCTCAGGCATATAGAGAAATGGACTCTTTTATCAAACAATTAAAACTATCAAATGAAAAATAAAAAAATAAAATCCGAATTACAACAAGGTAATTGTGTTTTTGGCACAATGCTGACAAACTCTGTTTCTCCTAGATGGGCTGGCCATTTTGCAAATATAGGTCTTGATTATGTAGTTATAGACACTGAACATTCTCCATTTAACAGAAGTGAAGTTGCTAATCTAATCAACTCTTTTAATTTAGGAAATGTATGCCCTATAGTTAGAATCCCTATACCTTCTGCACATTATGCAACTATGCACTTAGACGCTGGAGCTGGAGGTATATTAGCTCCTTATTGTGAAACAAAAGAAGAAACTGAAGAAATTGTAGGAGCTGTTAAATGGAAACCGCTAAAAGGAAAATTGTTATCTGATATTATTAAACATAATAAATTTCCAAGTAAAGAATCAAAAGTATATCTGGAAAACCTCAATGCTGAAAATATTTGTATAATTGGAATTGAAAGTGTTCCAGCAATAAATAACTTAGAAAACATACTGTCAGTAGATGGAATTGATGCAATATTTGTTGGACCTAATGATCTTAGTGTTAGTTTGGGAATACCTAACGAGTATGAAAACAAATTATACGAAGATGCACTTGATGAGATAATTAATCAATGCCAATCTAAAAATATTCCAGTAATGATACATCATCAAACAACTGATCTTACTAGTAAGTGGATAAAAAGAGGATCTCTTTTTGTACTATACACCTCTGATAAAAGAACGTCACAAAATGGATTTTTAGATGAATTTTCAAATATCAAAAATACTGCTACTAATATTGGGAAATATCAGCCTGAGAAAAAAGACATTGAAGAAGAAATAGTATAACCGCAGTCTATGATTTTGTTTTATTAGATTTAAGCCACTTTTCTTTTTGTTGTTTTTGCACAGTAGAATTAGTACTTTCATATCTACTTAAAAAAGAATCAGAAAATTCCGTAAAATAAGAATTTTCAATTGCATGATTCATTCGTTTCATTAAATTAAATAAATAAGCCAAATTATGAATTGAAGCAATTCTATATGCTAATAATTCTTTAGATTTAAATAAGTGTTGAATATAAGCCAAACTATAATTTTTACAACTATAACAATCACAATCTTGATCTATTGGACTATCTTTACTTTTAAATTGTGAATTAAAGATATTTAGTCTTCCATTATCTGTAAATAAAGATCCGTTTCTTGCTATCCGTGTAGGTAAAACACAATCAAACATATCAAACCCAAATCCAACAGCACGTACAAGATCATCTGGAGAACCTACACCCATCAAATATCTTGGTTTGTCTTCAGGTAATAATTTATACATTGAGCTTTGAGCATCTATCATTAAATCTTTTTCTTCTCCAACACTTAAGCCTCCATAAGCATATCCATCAAACTCAAGGCTGGTAATATCCTTAGCCGATCTTTCTCTTAATTCTAAATTTGTACCGCCCTGAACAATTCCAAAATACATAGATCTATCACTTGTTTTAGAATCAGCAGTTATTTTAGCCCATTCATAAGTTAAATCGAGAGCATTTTCCAATTTCTTTTTACTTGCGTCCTGGGGAAGGCAAACATCTAATGGCATGATAATACTAGATCCAATATCTTCTTGATATGAAACTACTTTATCGGGTTTAAAATATAGTTCGCTTCCATCTATATGGCTTTTAAATATTATTCCATCATTTTTTATTTTAACTCTATGTGACAAACTAAATCCTTGATATCCTCCACTGTCAGTTAAAATCAATCCTTTCCAATTCATAAATTTATGTAGCCCACCAAATTTTTTCAAATAATCTATGCCAGGCCTTGCGCTTAAATGGTATATATTTGACAAGATTAATTTATATCCCATATCAGACAATTCAAAACTATCTAATGATTTTACTGATGCCTGAGTAGCGACAGGCATAAAACATGGTGTCTGAATTTTAATGCCGTTAATTGTAATTTCGCCAGCTCTACTTAATTGATCTACATTAAATATTTTAAAAAAATTATTCATTATTAAATATTTTCAATAATAAGAGCTATGCCCATAATAAAAAGCATTATGGCCAAAATTCTTAAAATCCACATCCCTGAAATAATTTTACTTAGTAAAGCTCCTATCTGTGCACCAATAATAGCCCCAACAGCTGCTGGTAAAAACAAATCTAGTGAATAATAACCTTTTATCCAATACATAATTGTTCCAGCTAAAGAGGTAAATAAAAGGCTAAATACAGATGTTGCAGTGGCAACTTTAACAGGAAATCCGGAAATATATATAAGTAAAGGAGTTCTTATTATTCCTCCTCCAATTCCAAAAAATGTAGCTACAAAACCCAAAAAGATATTATAAAGAGCTGCAATTCCCATACTGAATGAATAATTATGTTCTTCTCCATCTTTAGTTTTCACTGATCTTTGTTCATTAAAAAAAGAGTTGTTTAATTTCTTAAATCCATCAGATTGAAGCTGATCTCCATTTTTCCTAGACTGAACAAACATAAATATTGTTATAAGTATAAGTGTGATTCCAAAAATAACTTTAAAATTGGATGTGTCAATGATTATTAAAGTTAAAGCTGCAAATACACTGAAAGGAATACCTATCAAACTAAATATAGTCCCACTTTTGATATCAACAGTTCCAATTTTTAAATATCTATATGATCCAGATACACTATTAACTACAACACAAGCTAATGTTGTTCCAATAATATTCTTAGCTCCCAAAGAAGTTTCAGTTAATAGCAATAATGGACCTAAAAGTGCACTACCTCCTGCACCTATCAAAGTACCCAAAGTAGAAGTTATCAAACTTGATAATAAATAATAAAATATTTTAAGAATATTTAAATCTAACTCCACTATAACTCTCTCACTGTTTCCATCAAAACATCTTCAGAAATATCATTTTTGGTAAAACTGATGCCTAAGGATTTTAGTAATACCCAATTAATTTTGCCATCTTTTACTTTTTTATCATTTTTAATTAAATCAAAACAGTTTTCCCAATTAATGTCTTTAAAATCTGTTGGTAAGTTAAATTTATTTAATATTTGTATATGAAAATTGTAATCATTATCAGAAAGTATTTTTAATTTATTACTTAATTTTGCCGCAAAAACCATTCCTAAACTCACTGCTTCCCCATGAGTATATTTGTTCAAATTAGTTGAAGCTTCTATTGCATGACCTAAAGTGTGTCCATAATTTAACAAAATTCTTTGTCCATATTTTTCATTTTCATCAACAGAAACTATGTCTGCTTTTATTTTTATACTTTTCTTTATTATTGAAATTAATTCTTCGTTTAAATAATTAAAATCTTTTATATTTATCATTTGATCTAATAATTTTCGATCCTTAATGAATCCATGTTTAATTAATTCAGCCCATCCTGAGTTAATTTGCCTTTGTGGCAATGTATCTAGTGCTCTTAAATCTGACAATACCAAAGAAGGATTATGAAATGACCCAACTAAATTCTTAATGTTATTTACATCAATAGCAGTTTTTCCGCCAATAGATGAATCTGACATAGAAAGTAAGGTTGTCGGTATTAATACAAATTTTATTCCTCTCATGTAGGTGGCAGCAACATATCCTGAAATATCGCCTACCATTCCTCCTCCTATGCCTAACAATATATCATCTCTGTCAGCCTGTTCTGAGGATAACCATTCATAAATACTAGAAGTGTTTTCTAACGACTTTGATTGCTCCCCAGGATTCAATACCAAAGTAGTAGTTTTAATATTATTTAATTCAAAGATTTTTTGAATTTTACGCATATATAATTTTGAACCATCATCAGCTAATAAAAATATCTTTCGTTTAATCAAATAAGGTTCAAGTATTTGTGGCAATTTCTCGTACAAATCGGATCCCACATATACAGGATAAATATTATTAATATTTTCTACAGATGTACAAAAGCCATCAATTTTTTTCCATTCAGTAACATTTAATTTATTTAAAAATTTTCCAATACTCTTTAGTAATTCATTAGTTACTTGTTCAACTGTAAGTTCATTTGTATTAATAGTGAAATTTGCCCTAGAATATATATTCGCTCTTTCAGATTTGAAATTACTTATATCTTCTAAAGATAAATTTGTCATTTTGGGTCTGTCATTTAATTTATTATTACTATCAGATAAAATAGACAATCTGGCAACAATATGATCAACAGAAGCATCTAAACAGATAACATATCCAGTTTTAAGCATTAGATTCATATTTTGTTCTTCTACAGGTACTCCACCACCTGTAGAAATTATATGCCTATCTTTTAATGAAATATTATTCAGCAATTTTGATTCCTCTTTCCTGAACCATTTTTCACCCTTAGTTTGAAATATTTCAGATATAGGCATACCTGATGTACTCTCTATTTCATAGTCCATATCTATAAAACTCCACCCCAAAGCTTTAGCAATCAATTTTGCTACCGATGATTTCCCTGTTCCAGAAAACCCAATTAAATATACTAAATCATTCATTATTTAACTTACCTTCTAGTATCTCTTTGCATTTGTTATACATATCATCAAATGATGGACTAATTCCAGTCCACAACTCAATACTTTTTATAGCTTGATAAACCAACATGTTTAAACCTTCAATTATATTCGCATTTTTATCTAAAGCAATTTTAATCAACTGTGTTTTTGTTGGATTATATACCATATCAAATATTATAGAATTAGAATTAATAAAAGTAGAATCAACTGGTGATATATCTTCATAACCAGAACCTTTCATACCTAAGATTGTTGTATTTATAATCAAATCTGTACTCAGACAAGCAGTTTTTATTTGAGATATTTCATTGAGAGTAAGAACGGAATGCTCAAAATTAAAATTATTAAATCGATCTACCATTTTTACAGCATTTGCTTTAGTTCTATTTATAATTGTTAAATTCTTTAATCCTTTTTGAAATAACACATACAAAGCTGCTTTTGCTGCTCCTCCAGCTCCAAAAATTACAACATTATTAATTTCATCACTCTTAAATTGAATATCAAGAGTTTCTTTTATTCCAAAGACATCAGTGTTATATCCTATTAATTGATTGTTATTCCTAACAATAGTATTTACTGCCCCAGTAAATTTAGCCTCATCTTTAATTTCATCTAGAAAAGGAACAATTTTCTCTTTATATGGAACTGTGACATTAGCTCCAACAAAATCATCATTATTTATTTTCCGAATATGCAATTCAAGATTCTGTTCTTCTATTTCCCATTTTTTATATAGAATCTCAATGCCTAATTTTTGATATATAAAATTATGCATAGATGGAGACAATGAATGACTTAATGGATATCCTATAATTCCTGCAAATTTATTCAAATATAATACCTTTAAATGTTTACCAAATCATCATTTTCAAAATATCGTTGTAATATTATAGACGCAGCCAATGCATCAATAACTTTTTTTCGTTTCTTTCTGCTTAAATCTTGCTCTAAAAGCATTTTTTCTGCATCTACAGATGAAAAACGCTCATCCACACCAACAACATCTATATTTAATTCCTTTTTAATAATCAGGCTAAAGTCTTTCACTTTATAAGACTGGCTTCCTATAGAACTGTCTTCATTTAAAGGAATACCAATAACAATTTTTTCTACATCATAAGATATAACAATTTTTTTAATTTCATCAATTATATTAGGGATAGAATTGTTTTGTATAACCTGCAAGGGATTAGGAATTTTTCTTTCACTATCACCAATCGCAAATCCTATTCTTTTATCCCCATAATCTATTGAAAGAATATTCATAATATTAATTATTCACTTTTAATAAAATTTCAAAATCATTCAATAAATCAAGTTTTTTGTTATCATTTCCTCCGGCTTGAGCCATATCAGGTTTACCCCCACCTTTGCCTTCTATAATTTTCGAGATATTTCTAACTATATCACGTGCATCAAATCCTTTTTCAATTGCAATTTTTGTGAGTTTAACTATTATCACTGGCCCCTTATCAGATTTAGCTCCGAGTATAATAATAGAATCATTTAATATTAGTTGTATATCATCAGATAATTCTCTTAACATTTTTGAATCAATATCAACAATCTCAAGAACTATTTTAAGACCATCAAAATTATGAGAATTTTCAGCTAATTCTTTAGCCAATTTAGATATAATTTTTGATCTATACTTTTGAACTTCTTTGGATAATTCATGAACATTTCCAGTTAAAAATTGTATTCGATCTAATAATTCTTCTGGAGAACTTGTAAATACTTCTGCAAGTTTGTTCATCGAATTTGATTTTTCAGATAAATACTCATTTGCCTTACGTCCAGAATATGCTTCAATTCTTCTAAGACCAGAACCTATGCTAGATTCTGATAAAATTATAAAATCACCCAATTCTCCAGTTTGCTTTACATGAGTTCCACCACATACTTCAAAACTAAAAGTTGATTTGTCGCCAATTTCAATTAACCTTACGGTCTGATCATATCTATCGCCAAAAAATGCAAGAGCTCCCCTTTTAATTGCCTCATTATATTTATCTTCTGATTTTCTGATACTAGAATTTGTATTAATTTGTTCACTTACTAAATTCTGAACATTATTAATTTCAATTTTTGTTAATGCTTTAGGATGGCTAAAATCAAATCTCAATCTTTCAGGTTCAACAAGAGATCCGGCTTGTCTTACGTGATTTCCCAAAACAGCCCTTAAAGCAGCATGTAATAAATGTGTCGCTGTATGATTTCTACCTGAATCTTGCCTAGCTATTGCATCGACAGAATTTGTAACTTTATCTCCAATAGAAAGAACAGATGGATTATCAGCATATTTTTGAGTCTTTAATTTGCAAAAATGAGAAATTGTTCCTGGGATCACTTCTTGTGTATCATATACTTCAAAATCAAAAGAAGGATTATATATATTACCTGTATCTCCTACCTGTCCACCTCCCTCAGGATAGAAAGTGGTTGAATCAGTAAGTAATTCTAAATCAATTTCATCCTCTTCATTCCCATTTAATTTAATTTTATCTACGAATTTATTTTTAAATATTATTCCAACAATTGTTGTTTCTTTTTCCAATAATTCATATCCATCAAATTTTATATTTGAGATTTTAATATTTTTATATTCATCAATTTTTGATGAAGATGTATCAAACTTGGAAAATTCTCTTGATCTTTTTTTCTGTTTATCCATCAATGTTTCAAATCCTTTCAGATCCGTATCAACTTGATTTTCGCTAGCTATTTCTGTAGTAAGTTCAACAGGGAAACCATATGTATCCCATAATTTAAATAACAAATCAGAATTAATTATTTCTCCCTTGTTTTGTTCAAAAAAGTTTTCTAATTCGGAAATTCCTCGTTGATATACCAATGAAAATTTTTCCTGTTCCTGTTCAATCACTGAATAAATAAAATCTTCATTATTCTTTAATTCTGGATACCAGGGATTCATATTCTCAATTATAAATTTAGAAATTTCAGTTAAAGTGTTTTCTTTTAATCCCAATTTATCTGAATATCTAATTGCCCTTCTTAATATTCTTCTTAGAACATATGCCCTGCCCTCATTTCCGGGTATAACTCCATCAGCTATTAGAAAGGTCGAACTTCTCATATGTTCAGATACAATACGAAAAGCAATATCATCTATAGGATTGTTGTAATACTTTTTATCAGAAGAATCTTCAATCAATTTTATAATTGACATAAATAAATCAGTTTCGTATATATTTTTAACTCCCTGCATTATGACTGCCAATCTTTCTAATCCCATGCCTGTATCAACACTTGGTGCAGGAAGTAGTTTTCTGTTACCTTCTTCATCCTGATAAAATTGCATAAACACTAAATTCCATAATTCTACAAACTTTTCACACTTATCTCCATTTTCATTAATTACCGTCTCACAATTTGGACCGCATGAGTCCAATTCACACGCAGGAAAATCTGGTCCCATATCATAATGTAATTCTGAACATGGACCACAAGGGCCTTCTGATCCAGCAGGCCCCCACCAATTGTCTTCAGATCCAAACTTATATATTCGTTCATTTGGAATTCCTACATTATTCCAGAATTCTGAAGATTCATTGTCACTATCGTGTATAGTTATAGAAAGTCTATGTATATCTAATTTAAGTACATTTGTTAAAAAGTCTATCG
>Ga0209034_10000399_pt1 | contig 21643 bp, 17 predicted proteins | sample MarorgKNORR_S2LV_2_FD_188219 | JGI IMG/M metagenome (GOLD analysis project Ga0209034, IMG submission 188219) | Marine microbial communities from the Southern Atlantic Ocean, analyzing organic carbon cycling - 250m_A/KNORR_S2/LV (SPAdes) (version 2) | ecosystem: Environmental > Aquatic > Marine... | reverse complement strand
AAAAGAGTGATGCCTTCCTCTGATGCAACTCGCGTTAACAATGTGACAAATTCGGAGCTCTCGAGGGAAGGGCCCGAGACTGGCCAGTAGTCGCCCTAAAACGCCTAGTAACCGTTTTAAGAGGCATCCCGCAGTTAAGACTCAAACCCTAATCAATGTCAAATATGAAACTAGGAACATGTCAAATGGAATTCGAAAACAATATTAATGCCAAATTGAATGGACTCAGAAAATTTAATGCTGTGATGGCTTGTTTCCATTTAGCTCAAGGCTTAGTCCTGTTCTTGCTCAGCACTAACTTCAGCCTACCGGTTATGTCTTATTTTTTAGAGATGGATCCCATTAGCAACAAGTTGACTCCTGTGCCAGAAGAGTTGTTTCAGTTGGGTCTTTCGCCTTTGATTACAGGGTTTTTGATCATCACCGCGATAGCCCATGCGACAGTGGCCTTCCCTGGGGTTTTCCGTTGGTACGCCAGAAATCTTCGAAAAGGTGCGAACTATGCCAGATGGATGGAATATTCGATCAGCTCATCTGTAATGCTAGTTATTATCGCAATGCTCGTTGGAATCTATGATGTCGGCAGTCTGATTCTCATGTTTTCGCTTAATGCATCCATGATTCTCTTCGGGTGGATTATGGAACTCCACAATCAAAACGTCCAAGATGTGAACTGGGCATCGTATTGGTTTGGCACGTTCGCAGGAATAATGCCGTGGGTAGTGATTGGGGTTTACTTGTTCGGCGCAGGAAGCGGTGAAGGAGGGCCTCCGGGTTTCGTCTACGGAATTTTTGGCTCTATATTCATCTTCTTTAACATCTTTGCTATAAACATGGCTCTTCAATATAAAAAGATTGGGCCTTGGCAAGACTATCTGTTTGGAGAGCGCATTTATATCTTATTAAGCTTAAGTTCTAAATCGATACTTGCATGGCAAGTATTCGCAGGGACACTGCGGCCAGTTTGAAATGGTTGCGTTATATTTAAGTTTGTTTAAGCGGATCCACAACGGAATCCTTCATAATGGATGCTGCAACAGATTTTGTTAACTGTGAAACTTTGATGCCGAATCTTAATGACAGACGCTTTGATTGGTCGTGCCTAACATCCGTTACACCGCACCTGCCTGCGACTGGAGGGCAAGTGCGGTCTGAGTTAGACGACTTTGTGGTAACTGAAATCCCAAAATATTTACCTAACGGTAATGGACCTCATGCGTATGCTTTTGTTGAGAAAGGCGGGTACACAACTCAAGAGCTCATTACTTCCATTAAAGCACTGGGTGTTTCCCTCCGAGACATCGGCGTTGCTGGTAGAAAAGATAAATACGCAATAACGCGGCAATGGATCAGCGTTCCAAGTGATTTCGAACAAGTATTTACGGCTTTGGACCGCTTGGATGGAGTGAAAGTCTTAGAAATATCTAGACATCAGAAGAAGTTAGGGATTGGTAACTTGCTTGGTAATCGTTTTGAAATTGTTGTTCGCGCCCCGCAAAATGGCTGGCAAGTTCGAGCGGAAAGAATTTTGACGTTTTTGGTCGAGCATGGGTTGCCTAACTACTTCGGTCCGCAGAGATTTGGTCGGTTTAACAGCAACATCATAGATGCGTTCGGACTGCTCGAAGGCAAGTACGTCCCCGGTGGTAGAAGACTCCATAAATTCTTTATGTCGGCGCTCCAATCCCATCTTTTCAATTGGGTCCTCAAATCAAGGATTGACGCCGGACTTTACTCTCAAGTTGTAGAAGGTGACTGGGCGCAAAAACACTCCAGCGGTGGGATGTTTCAAGTCGAAGACGCTGCCAAAGAGTCTGAAAGAGCCGCAAAACTTGAGATAAGCGCAGCATTACCTATGTACGGCCGCAAAGTCTCGTGTAGCCAGGGCTACGCTGGGGAGTTGGAGCAAAACATATTAGACCGCTTCGGACTATCACAACATGATCTGAGGTCTTTAGGTATTGGCACTTGGAGAATCAGCAGAGTGCGTGTAACAGAACCATCGTTGGCACCTTTCGCTAATGGCTATAAAGTCTCATTCACTTTAACAAAAGGGGCCTTTGCGACAAGTCTGCTCCGTGAATTAGTCAACGCAGAAGTATCTTAAACACTTCTTGTTTCAATGTTTCGTGCCCACGCACCCACCAGATCTTTATAACATCAGTACTTTAACAGCTATAAATTAGGCGACTAATCCGAATTATTCTGATTGTTATACACAACATATAATATATTTACTGTCGATTTTAATTGACATATAATTGTATGTTTGTTATTCTAAGTTAGTAGAAATTATCGACCGTTCAGGAGGTTACTTAATGTCACTTGCTAGCATAGATAGCGCCTTGGAAGACATCAGGAGCGGAGTCCCAGTGATTGTCGTAGATGATGAAGAACGGGAAAATGAAGGGGATTTAGTTATTTCTGCAGAGAATGCTTCACCTCAAAATATCAATTTCATGGCGAAGCACGGTCGAGGATTGATTTGCGCGCCCATGGAAGGAGCTCGTCTTGATGAATTAGAAATACCTGCGATGGTCAGCGACAATACAGACCCTCACAAAACCGCTTTCGCTGTGTCTGTGGACTATGCGGATGAGGCTTCCACCGGTATTTCTGCATACGATCGGTCGAGGACAATTAAAACTCTTTTTGATCCAGATACCAAGCCTAACGATCTGACCAAACCTGGCCATGTGTTTCCACTTAGAGCTAAAAAGGGCGGAGTATTGGAAAGGAGAGGTCATACGGAGGCGTCAGTAGATTTAAGTGTTCTAGCAGGTGGCCTTCCCGCAGCGGTGATTTGCGAGATTCTCAACGACGATGGAACGATGGCACGTATGGATGATCTTGAAGTCTTCTCTATCGAACATGGTCTTAAGATAATATCGATTGATGAACTCGTTAAATACAGAGAAAAAATAGCGTCTGCAACCATAGAAAATCATTGTTAGTTGGAGCCACCGGTCAGAAAGTAGCATGAACTAGCCTAAATAGATACAAAGATCATTATGAATTCAGGCAACATACTTATCGGCGAACGTAGCTTGATTGAAATTTCTGAATTGCCGCAGAAGTTATCCACCCCATATGGGACTTTTGTACAACATACCTTTACGGAAAAAGACAACGGTAAAGAACATCTGGCATTGACTATGGGAACATGGTGTATCTGCGAAGCAGTTCCGGTGAGGATTCACAGTGAGTGTCTAACTGGTGATGTATTCGGAAGCGCCCGGTGCGATTGTGGCGATCAATTAGAGTTGACCATGGAGTTGTTCCAATCTTGGGGGGTTGGCGTCTTGATTTACCTCCGACAAGAAGGCCGCGGAATTGGACTGGCGAACAAAATCAAGGCTTATGAGCTGCAAGATCAAGGACTAGATACTGTAGACGCCAATTTGGCATTAGGGTTTTCAGCAGATGATCGACGATACGATTTCGTTCCTGATATCTTGAAACATTTGGAAGTTGGGTCCGTAGAATTACTAACCAATAATCCAGCTAAAGTACTTGCGATGCAAAACTCAAAAGTAAATGTTACAGGTAGAGTTTCTGTTGAAACCGACACCAAACCTGAATCTATCTCCTACATGCGAACAAAGGTAGACAAAATGGGGCACATGCTTTCGAAACATATCGAATACCAACGTTCTGAATACATCGGATCCCATTATCTGTTATGAAGTTGCCCCAACCACGAGGCATTCTTGCCACTATGACGACGCTTTAAAGCAGTCTGTTATTCCTCAGACGGGCTTAACGGTTTTTTTGCTAAAAGAAATAGGACTCCAGTAAGGGAACCGAATCCGCCTAAGATCAGCCAAGCGATCATATAGCTTCCTTGCGTATCGAAAACAAAAGCTGCGAACAGTGGAGCAGCCAGCATAAATAGATACATCGGTGCACTCGAAATACCTGTTATCGTGGCAAAAGCATTAGGCCCAAAATATTCAGCTCTTATCGCGACCGTTAATGGGTTACGGCCACCAAAACCCGCACCGAATAAAACCGCAAATAAAATAGCCATTGGCATGCCCTGAGCAAATACGGCCAACGTAAACCCAGCTGCTTGAATAAACCCGAAAATCGCAACAGCAAAACGGGTTTCCATGCGGTCCCCGACATACCCACCGATCAACTGGAATACCGCCGCCACTCCCATCATCACTGAAAACACGTTGGCCGAGGATTGTAAAGATAACCCTTGATCAGTAAGCATCGGTACCAAATGAACGGTCAAGGTGGCAAAAAGGAGACTGGAGCAGGCGTGCCCGAAAGTAATTAACCAAAAAGCGCTCGTACGGAGTGCTTGACGAGCTGTGAAGTTAGGTTGGTCGGTGTTTCGAGGGTTTCCCAGAGGTTTAGGCGTAGCCTGACCGTCGGTACGTAGAGATGTTCCTAATGGTTCACCGTCAGGTCGTTCCCCATAATCCTCCGGGCGCTCACGAATAAACCGGGATATCGGGTAAGCTAACCCTAAAAACAGGATTCCTATCCACAGTGCCGTAGTGCTCCAACCGAAGTTGCTTGGTGTGACCGCCCATGCTAGTAAAGGCAATAGCAGGAGGCCACCGAGGGGAGACCCTTCTGCCGCTACCGCCATCGCTATCCCACGTTTGCGGATAAACCACCTGTTGACTACGGTCATTAATGGAAGCCAACTTCCGGTTGCCGTCCCAAGCATTATGAGCCCATAGGAAACATAGAACGTGACTAGGTGATTGGTTTGGCTGAATAAGAGGAATCCGATTCCAGTAACGGCTAATCCTAAAAAGACCATTCGGCGCGGTCCAAATCGATCGATAAGATAACCAAGGAAAGGGCCAAATATACTGCCTTCTAGTTGAGCAAGAGAAAATGCCCCGGTAAGTTGAGCTCTACTCCAACCAAAATGCATCTCGAGAGCTTTAACCCATACGCCAACGCCGCTCCAAATTGGACCGCTAGCTAGAGCAATGACAACAAGAGCGAGACCTGTGAGTTTCCAGCCATAAAAAATTGCCCGCATTAGTCGTCTGCCATCTCCAGAAAAAAAGTAGCTAGTAACATGATGAATAGAGATAGCTCCGATTTACAATAGTCCTAGCATCAAAAGTCCCAGAATTGAAAAACCAGAGAAACTCGGTTGTGAACTAAGAGAGGCCCATTATGAAACTATTGGCTATGACTCTTATCCCTTACGCACCTGATCCTGTGACTGGAATACGTCAGTCCATAACGGACAGACTACGTTCTGCGGTCGACACTGCTATCCTAGTAGAGGAGCTCGGATTTGATGGATATGGCGTCGGTGAGAGGCATGAACGCCCTTACCTATCCTCTTCTCCGCCAGTGATACTCAGTCAAATTGCGGCCAAGACTTCTGTCATCCGCCTGTTCACGACAGTAACCACCCTGAGCCTATTAGATCCTGTGCGGGCATACGAAGACTACGCCACGTTAGACCATCTTAGTGACGGTCGGTTAGATCTCATGATTGGGAAAGGGAACGGCACCGCCCAAGCTGAATTGTTCCATGTAACACCCGAAGATCAATGGGAGCGGAACCGTGAGAGCTATGAACTTTTCCGTAGGTTGTGGAGAGAAGAAAAGGTAACTTGGTCTGGTCAGTTCCGCCCTTCTTTGCATGAAGCAGAAACATGGCCTCGCCCATTGCAACAACCTATTCGGATTTGGCATGGTAGCGCAACAAGTGAAGCGTCGGTTGATTTAGCAGCTAAATGGGGTGACCCGCTATTCTCGGCGAATGTAACTAACCCTATTGAAAGATATGCCGAATTGGTTAGGCGCTACAGAGATAGTTGGGAGCAATACGGCCGAGACCCGAAAGACGCTCTAGTTGGGGCGGGTTCAGCCGGTTATTACGCAGCGAAAAATTCTCAAGACGCATTAGAAACCTACCGGCCAGTTTTTGAAGCCCGGCAGGATGCATTCCGTCGTCAAGGTATACCTCAGGTTTTTCATTCGCTGGAAGACGCGATTGAACGGAGTTCTGCATTGGTCGGCAGCCCTCAACAGATTATCGACAAGGTCCTCAGATATCATGAGCAGATGGGTCATGAAGTGCTGGCGTTAAATTCCGACGGGGTCGGTCTGACCTCACTTCAACACCGGGCTACGCTTGAATTGTTTCAAAGTGATATAGCCCCTGTCCTCCGAAGACAAATCCCAAGCCGTGCTTTTTAAGACGACAAAAACGTTGTTGGGAGAGTTAGAACTCAATTTAATCCATGTCGTTTTCAAGCCTTGGTTAATTTCATGGTATTAATTTCATTTAAACAACCAAAGGAGATCCACAATCTTCTAGAGTGTTGATTATTCGCTAGTTAGAATTCTACAAAGCCTATCTAACTCGGCAGCGGTTGTATTACTATATTGGCCGTAGATTTGGAAATAATGATCGACCACGGGATGGGATAAATGACGACTACAGTATCTTGGCAAATGAAAGGCGACATTATGGAGATGTGCAGCTGTAATACGGTCTGCCCATGTAACTACGGGGGTGACCCAAGTAAGCTGCCTTGTGAGGCAGTTATATGTTTCCGTATAGAAGAGGGCACATATGACAGTACCGAGTTAGGTGGAGTCAATGTAGTACTTTATTTCCAAATACCAGGTAAGCCGTTCGAAGGAAACTGGACATTAGGTGTTTATCTTGATCAACAAGCCACTCAATCTCAGGCGGAAGCCATTGGCAGCATATTCTCTGGTCAAGCCGGGGGGTGGTTTGAAGCTTTCAGCGGCCTGATTGGCAACGCTATTCCGCCCAAAATCGTTCCAATCAAATTTGAGACCAAAGACGGCGAACACACAGTAACTATCGACGGTGTGTTGGAAGCCGCTTCTGAAAAAATTCCTCATCCCATGCCAGGAGCCGGTGACTTGGATACCCAAGTTACGGGAATGGCGGTCCCGTTTTTTACAGGTCCGGTTAACGTCAGACGTTCAACGATTTTGAAACTTACCGATCCAGATTTGAGTTTCGAATACTCTGGAAAATCGGCCAATACCGCCCGTTTCGAATATAGTGGTCCCTAGAGGTCGCTCTTCGTTCGCATGAATATCTAGGCGTTTCCTAAATTTGACCTAGCCAATGGCAACCGACCGCAAAAAGTCCAGAAATCTGTCTGGACTTTTTTGTAGGCTGCTCTTTAATCCACCGCCTGCATATCAAAATGCTTCCGAATGAGAGTTCGCCAGAAAAGCACACGTGGCGCTACGATACTGATCGATTTGAATGTAGCCAACTCGCACCGCTTTTAGATAGCTTATGTTAAGATGCCTCGGGTTGAAATCATCACTTGAAATCGCTTTTTAGCCCCAAGCATTTAAGCGAGGTTATTATTTTGGGAGGAATCGCTCATGAAATTCGGAATGATGTATGAAATTCAGATACCTGAACCACATTACCCAGGTATAGAGAGAGACCGGTACCACCAAGTGATGGCCCAGGTGGAATTAGGAGACCAGGTTGGTTTTGATTATTTTTGGACTGTAGAGCATCATTTTCTTAGTGAATTTTCACACTGTTCTGCCCCAGAAGTGTTATACGGTGCCATCTCTCAACGGACTAAGCGCATCCGCATCGGTCACGCCGTGGCTCTGCTACCTGGCCAATACAATCATCCTGTCCGTGTGGCCGAAAGGGCAGCGGTTCTAGACATAGTTAGCGACGGGCGTATGGAGCTCGGTACTGGTCGATCTACGACCCTTACGGAGATGGATGGATTCGAAGTCGACCCCGCTCAAACTAAGGCCCAATGGGAAGAGGCAATCCGGATGATTCCCAAAATGTGGACAGAAGAAACCTTTTCACACCAAGGCGAGTTTTATAACATACCGCCTCGTTCAGTGATTCCTAAACCGGTACAAAACCCGCATCCCCCACTTTGGGTTGCATGCAGTCAGCCGGACTCGTTCTCGGCTGCAGGGGAGATGGGGTTGGGAGTGCTCTGCTTCAACTTGGGGGGGTACGAGCAACTCCACGAGCGAGTCGCGGCCTATAAAGCAGCTGTAAAGAATGCAAACCCTGTCGGCTCATTTGTGAACGACCAAGTTGCTGCCTTGGTGATCGTTCACTGTGGTGAGGACGACGAAGAAGCTAAGCGGGTGGGGGGTCCAGAAGGAGAATGGTTCGTGCAGAACGCGGAGCGCTTATATAACCCGTGGCAGGGCAGAGAAGTCCCGGATTCATACAAATTCGCAGTCGACGCGATTCAGACGGAACGCGTAAATAAGGTGGCCCAAGACCACCTCGATTCAGGTGCGTTTGCCATGGGAAATCCTGACACCGTGATTGACGTTATGAAGAAATATCAAGAAGCAGGAGTGGACCAAGTACTGTGCTTCCTACAGCCCGGCCGTTTGGAACACACCCGAATAATGGACTGCATAAAACTTATGGGACGTCATGTCATTCCTCATTTTATCTAGTCAATATACCTAATTATAGAGTTAAGCAATCCTAAAGGGCCTCGTCCTACCCAGGTAGGACGAGGCCCTTTGATCGTTCGGCATTCAACTCGATCTGTCTAGACATTGGCTAGAAAAGCTCTTAATTGGCAACCAATTACTCGTCGTCATTGACCGGATCAGGCTTCGTGTTCTAATCAGGCGGTATTGTTCCAGTCATAGTCGTCGATACTTTGGAGATCTTCAGTATCTGGAATCCCTAATCGGTCGGCCGACTCTTCAGGGACAGGAGTTGTAGATTTCCGGGTATTGATGTGAGCATGGGCTCTTTCGTATTTGAGAAGAGGCTCATCCGATGCCAAAGAGACATCTATCGGGTCCGGTATTAACCCAGAAGCTAGCGCAACCATACGGGTAGTTTGTTGTTCGCCGTATTCCCATGGATAGAAGGGATCGTCAACGGATTTCTCAGAGCTTGGATCCCACCACACCCAGGACATTAAAGCCTGACTAAGTTGGTCTGATCGATCTACGGTTGTTGGTTTACTGGTCTCGAGTTCAAATCGTTCTTTTTGAGAAAACTGGAATGTAAAGAGAAGGAGGACCAGAGCTTCAAATTGATTGGAGAGATTAAAGAACTCTTTGAGCTTGCAAGCCCAATCCGCCTGTCTTTTCGTGAACCCGGCGAAGTCTTTAATCCCATATTGCTCCATAACCTTGCTTGCGACATGGGTCAATACGGTCAATGTTTTGATCCGATCTGCATCGAATGTCCCGTCATCCCGCTCAGACCAAGGATCTATGACGTTGTCTTCTTCCGCTCCTAATGGCTTGTATTTCGGTTTGAAGTCGTAGTTTATCCAGTTTGAGATGGTTTTAGGTGAGGGACAATCGTCTCCGATCCTACGGTCAGCTACGCATTTCAATCGAATGTCACGGACAGACGAATTCCGATTTTTGTACCAAATCGCTTCAACTAAGCCTTGGATTATTGAGTCATAGGCCATGGTTGAACCTCTTAATTATTATGAGAATCCCTTAGGGCTATTGACCGCATATTACAAATATATAACCATTTTGCCTAAATTATTACAAAATCAGAGTTCTGTACTATATAAATTACAAAACCTTATTCTTTTATACAAGTGGACACTGACAGCGAGTTCTTGGCGGCTTTACCGCGAACTTAAACACAAGATAAAAGGAGTCACCAAACCATTTACGTCCAAAACTTATACAATAAGTCACCTCACATAGCAGTAACTACGGAATGAGACTTTAGGTAGACGAGTTGTAGCATATGCAAAAATGAATGTTTATATGGTTACTGAATTTCGTTAGAATCAGCCTGATGAGATGGTTGATACACTTAATTAAATTAGGGGGATCATGAAATACGATTACGTTATTGTCGGAGCTGGGTCGGCAGGGTGCACGCTGGCGTCACGCCTTACGGAAAATCCGGACGTGTCCGTACTACTGTTAGAAGCAGGACCTGATTACCCTGAATTCAACCAATTACCCGATGATGTTAAGTTGGGAAACAACATGTGGAGGTCGGCTTACGGTCCACATAGCTGGGGATATCTGGCAACCGCTACGCCAAGACAATCAGAACAAATCATCATACCGAGAGGTAAGACCACCGGCGGTTCAAGTTCGATTAATGGTCAGGTATTGTTTCGAGGAATACCAGAAGATTACGATAATTGGGCTAAATGGGATAACCCTGAATGGTCTTTTGCTAACGTTCTGCCATATTTCAAAAAATTAGAGAATGATCTGGATTTCCCGGGAGGTGATTTCCACGGTAATGACGGCCCGATACCAGTGCGGAGATACAAAAGAGAAGAATGGTTACCGTATTTCGGTGCATTCTACGATGCATGTGTCTCACTGGGGTATCCCGCGCACCCAGACCATAACCACCCTGAAACCAATGGCGTTGCCCCGCGGCCTTTGAACAACATCGATGGCGTTAGAATGAGTACGGCATTAACGTACCTCTCTATGGCCCGCCATCGTTTGAATCTAACCGTCAAAGGAAACGTAATTGGCCACAAGATTAATTTAGATGGAAAGCGCGCAGTTGGCGTGACTGCCGAAAGCGGAGGTGAAGCGTTTACTGTTGAGGCAGATCAAGTGATCGTATCAAGCGGAGCAATCGCTTCTCCTCAACTGCTCTTATTATCAGGAATTGGACCAAAATTTCATCTTGACGAACTCGGAATAGAGACATTACATGAGCTCCCAGGAGTCGGAGAAAATCTCAGAGACCATCCAGCAGCGTTTGCTCTATTCAAAGGTGATTCTGAGCCCCCAGATATTGACGCGCCAAACATACAGATCGGCCTACGTATCAGCCCTGAAGGGTCTCCAACCGACGCTGACCTGCAAATCAGCCCCATACTGATGTCTAGCGAACATGCACCGTCAAGCGTAGTTATCGAATCAGACGACTTCCATTTTGGTATCAGTTTCGCTTTACAAAACGCCAGAGGGAAAGGGCGAATCCGACTAGCCTCGACTGACCCTCGTGAACAACCAGACATTAATTACGATTATCTATCGGACCCCTACGACAGACAGCAGATGCGCCACGGACTTCGGATGGCTTTAGAGATCGCTTCGGAAAGCCCGTTTAAGGAATACATCATCGAACGCCTTAACCCCACCGACACAGATCTCGAGTCTGATGATTCGATGGATGATTGGCTACTAAGAAATGCGTACACACAGCACCACTCCTCAGGGACTTGTAAGATGGGAGACGCTTCTGATTCTATGGCGGTTGTAAATCAATACAGCCACGTTCATGGAATCGAGAATCTGAGGGTAGTCGACGCTTCAATCATGCCGGACGTCATTCGCGCAAATACTAACGCGACAACTATCATGATTGCTGAAAAAGTCGCGGACTGGATCAAAGAAGGAGTATGACCGCATGATCATTCAAAGGCCAAGCCGACCGTGATAGGTTTTGGGATAGAAAGGCCAGAATTGGAGCTATTTACGGTCCGTATGTATTGAGATCACAGGTCAAAGTTAAATTTGGAGATTCGATCTTTAACGTTCCAGCTATTCCCTTTAGCTAAGTTTATATATCTAGATTTAAGGAGTTAACTAATGTCAGTCGGGATAATAGTTCCGTTGCCGGCCTATACTCTGAATCCTGCCTTCATAGCCAAAAAGGCCGAAGACCTCGGGTTCGAGTCCATTTGGTATCACGAGCATCCCATTCTGCCAGTAACGAGTGAAAGTCCGTTCCCCGCAACTGGTGGTGAAATTCCATGGACATATGCCCATTTCTCTGAGCCATATATCTCACTCGCTATGGCAGCGGCTGTTACCAACAAAATCAAGTTGGCTACCGGTATAACGTTGGTACCTGAACGAAACCCGCTGATATTGGCCAAAGAAATTTCAGTTCTCGACCGTCATAGCCAGGGCAGATTCATATTCGGAGTCGGTGCAGGTTGGAATCGTGAGGAGACCACGATGATGGGCGGCGATTTCGATCACAGATGGACACAGACCCGTGAGGCAGTTGAAGCCTTAAAAGAATTGTGGACTAAAGATGAGGCTGAATACCACGGGAAATATTATGACTTCCCTCCAGTGTACTGCAACCCCAAACCAGTGCAAAAACCTCACCCACCGGTGCTCCTGGGAGGTAATGCTAAGAACGTTCTCCAGCGTGTTGCAAGGTGGGGTGATGGATGGTTACCGAATAGAGCCACTCCTGAGCAAATCTTAGACAGTAAAAAGATTTTGGAAACTCTCGAGGCTGAAAGAGGAAGAGAGCCTGGTTCTCTGACTATCTCTGTATTTGGGCAAGCGCCAGATACCAGTCGTCAGCAAGTTCAAGACTTCTTGAACGCCGGCGCTCTCAGGGTATCAGCATGGGCGCCTCACTGTGAGACCGAAGAAAAAATGGGTGAAGAACTGGAACGCATGGCAGAGAATATGATTATCTGAAGTGCTGTTGGCTTAACACGTAGTTGCTCATCCGAAACCGGGCTGAATATCATCTCACTCTAAAGACCGTCGCCGGATGCATTTTCTGTGAATGTAACGAGTCGCTGCGTTAAAAGGGGTCACCGAGATTTAACGGTGACCCCTTTAATTTTAGGAAATTCGGACCTACATGGACCGAAGTGGGCCCGGGTTCCAAGCTGTATACGGGTAAAGACGGAAGAACGTATCAGAACGTTGACGGAAATGTGACCTAGATATCATTCGTGATACGTCGTTGTTATAACCCTTGCCAATACCTTCTACCTTCTTGCAATACGACTCTCCCAAATCCACTGCTATGGCATATTGCCATGATAGCGTTTTCAGCCTGGGCACGGTCTAACATCCGATTCCTCGACTGGACAGCTGTATCAGGATCAGCATCGAAAGCGAAAACCCAACTCGGTTCGCTTACTTGGGCCGGCCCATGAAATACATCACCCATCACTAGAGCTTTTTCCCCACCTGAATCTATAGCCAAACTCATGGATCCGGGCGTATGTCCTGGTGTCAGGATAGCAGTTATTTCAGAAGTAATCGCTTGCTCGCCAGAAAGAGCCTCAGTGACTCCGGCAGTCTCCAAAGGAGCAAGCGTTTCTTCCCAGAAAGTTAATCCAAATACTTCGCTGTCTTTCGGCGGGCGAAAGGCTTCCCAGTCATCTTGATGGAAAACATATTTGGCATTGGGGAATGCTGGTACAGGTGATGGTCCGTCGTTGTTAATGTTCCAACCCACATGATCGGGATGTAAATGCGTGAAGAAGACAGTATCGATATCGTCTTTGTTTACGCCGGCCTCTTGAATATCCAACAGAAGCCTCCCATCAACACCGCCTGCAAATGCGGTAACGCTCCCCGGATTAGTTGCCATACTTCCTACGCCGGTGTCTACCAGTATGGTCCTCCCTTCAGACCGGATCACATAACAATCAAAATGTGCAGCGAAAATTTCGTTATTGTCCCCTTTAAAGCACTCGGGGTATTTCTCTTGATACGGAACCCATAATTCTGCGTCGACTCCTGGAAACACCATAGATAGTGGCAAAGCACCTTCATTGTCATGAACCGCTGTAATCTCAACGTTCCCAACGGTGATAGTCGCACCAGGCATAAGACTTCTCCTCACTTGTTGTTAATCCGAAACAGATGATAGCAGTATATATCCTGCAATTGTGAAACCTGTGCAGGGAAAAGCTAGTTCCTTAGCAGTCGTAATTTAATGGCTTTATTCACTTCATGCGCGATATCACAGCATCTGCAAACTCATGGCACATCGAATATTGCCGTTCAACAGGCGCAATAAAATTGATGCCTGTCAAACCTTCGGATTCAAGTCCCGCCAACTGTTCTATTACTTCATCTGGAGTTCCTGCGATGCAGAAATTTCGGATAATTTCCGGAGTAAGGAACCGAGTTTCTGCGCTATCTAGATGACCATAATGACTGTGATGGGCTTCAGTGAAGGAGCGGTCCGAGTCACGTCGTTCACGAAATGATACGTATTCGTCCCAAATCGGTTCTGCGTAATGAGGGGGCTTAGCGCCGGTTTCTCGGTATCGATCGTACATGTAGTGGATATTAACCATGATAGACGAGCCAACTTCTTCGAGTACTCGAGGCGATTCTAATGTTTCTCCGCGGCGCAAAAGCATAAGGTTCACTAGGGCGTAGATTTCAAACTTATCCATTGGACGATCGGCTCGAGTGGCCCCGATATTAGAATTTTCCAATGCCCCTGAAATGCTTCCTCCACGAGGGATACCGGTGATTAATGCGTCACCATATTCACCAGCTAACGCTTGTGCCTTTGGGCCGAATCCACTTACATGAATTGGTATCGGGTCATCAAGGTTGATCGAGTTTAATTCCAGGCTCTGAAACGCGATTTCTTCGCTGATTCCGTTCTTTTCATAGATAACGCTCTCTCCGGAAATTAATCCCCGAATGACTTTGAGGTGTTCCTTAAAGTCTGCGATGCCCATGGGTACTTGACCCATGGCCCTAAGGGCTGTGTTTCCTGTGCCAACTCCTAAAAATGTCCTACCAGGGGCTATCGCGTTGATCGTAGCAATCGCATTGGCCGTAACTGGGGCCATAGCGAGGCTTGGTATCGCGACACCAGGTCCTACCGCAATGGTAGTGGTTCTATCTGCGACGAGTGCCAAAAGTGCCCACAAATTCGAACGAATCATCGGGCTGTCCCATACCCAACAAAAATCATAGCCGACACTTTCAGCTTGGATTACTAAATCTACCTCGTGAATTTGGCTAACACTGATACCAAATTTCATATACCCTCCTTTTTTGTGAAGGAAACCGAAGGTTTTGGACCTCGATTAGGTGGTCGCATAATAATCATCCGTTACTATCCCCCGCTACAGAGCAATTGACTCAGGCAGTCGCGGGACCATGGAGTAAATGATATACAAACAATCAAACGTTGTGTATTGATGGGTTTGGAACGGTGATCGGGTTTACGCATATAGGTACAGTGACGGGGCTAAACTTTTGGAATTGAACGCAGGACGAGTCGACATATGAAATTTGGAATCATGACCTCCAAAATAGACGAAATAGGCTACATAACACATGCAGAAAACTTAGGCTATACCCATTGTTGGGTAACAGACAGCCCGATGCTCCGTTCCAATTGCTGGGCAGTATTAGCGTTGGCTGCAACAGCGACAAGAGATATGAGACTAGGTACAGGTGTGAGCGTTCCAGGAATTAGACAAGCTCCGGTCACAGCTAATGGGATAGCTACAATTAACCGCCTAGCACCAGGCAGATGTTTCTTAAGCCTAGGAACCGGCAACACCGCAGCACGTACGCTTGGCCAACGCCCCATGAGATTAAAGGACTTTGAACGCTACATACGAGTGGTTAAATCTTTGCTTCAAGGCGAAGAGGTGGAATATACCAATCAAGCCGGAGTTCATAAGATTCAATTCCAAATGCTCGAGCACTCTTTTATAGACCTCCAGAACTCAATCCCGATATATATAGCTGGCTTTGGTCCAAAGGCACAGCAAATAGCAGGAGATCTTGGAGACGGGTTGATCTCAGGAATTCCCAGGGGAGGGAGTATCAGTGCAATGCTCGAAAATGTGCGACGAGGAGCCCAAAATGGTGGCCATGCACTGAGACCCGATTTCGAGACCTCTGTATTGGCAAATACCATTCTGTTGGAGCCTAATGAACCAATTTTAAGCGACCGTATTTTGAACGAAGTTGGCCCGGCCGTATTGACAGGTTTGCACTACCTGGTAAGTCAGAACCTAGAGAACGGCGAGGATCCTCCTGATTATGCTAAGGGCATATGGAGTCGATACCTACGGTGGATCAACTCATTTCCCCCGGATGTCAGGCATCAACGGCTCCATGCCTCGCACTACAGTTTCCTTGATCCTGAAGAGGCCCAGTTTTTAGACGAAACTTTGATCAAAGGAAGCTGTTTGATTGGCTCTGCTTCAGAAATTATCGATCAAGTTAACCGGTTAGAGGCAGAAGGCTTGCAACAGCTAATTCTGTACCCTCCGTTAAATCGCCAATATAGGGTAATAGAGGACTTCTCCGATCGAATCATGCCTTTTTGTTGATGAGTAGAAGTTAGAATATCCATCAACTACCTGGATTTCCCAGAAGTTGATATATGATGATCAATCCGAAACTTCAAAGAAATTCCACTACCTGGTTGGTCTTATACATTCAGACATTGACCATAAACCTCCTAAATCACAATTTGGTTACACTAGCTTTAACATTGTTCTTAGTTATAAGTACAATCTCTGGTAGAGAATTCATGTCCCAATTGATTTTGAACAGAACGAGGTGACCCTTTGACAACAAACAATCCAGACTGGGAGTTCGGGATAAGAACCGAAGGTCACCAAAACTCAGACGACCAAGCACAGACCGTGACTTTAGGGGAAAAAGGATTCGAATACCAAGCGTCAGGCGTTAACTGGGGTGAACTACCAGACGGTTGGGTCTACAAAGAAGGAACATCCGTCGCTATAGATTCAAACGACCACGTCTATGTGTTCAATCGAGGCACTTGCCCGATGATCGTATTTGATACTGAGGGGAAGCTTCTACGAACTTGGGGCGAAGGCGTATTTAAAAATCCGCATGGGGTTACAATCGCACCCGATGGATCGGTGTTCTGTGTGGATAATGGCGATAGCACGATTAGGCAATTTTCACCAGCCGGCGATCTGTTAATGACATTAGGCACTCCAAATAAACCGTCTCCAAAGATGAGCGGGGATCCGTTTTGCCTGCCGGCACATGTCGCATTCGACTCTCGCAACGGGGATTTTTATGTCGCCGACGGTTATTCAAATGCCCGCGTCCACAAGTACTCACCGGATGGGAGGTTATTATTTTCTTGGGGGGAGTCCGGAACGGGTTTAGGCCAATTTAACATCGTCCACAATATCATTGTCGATAAGTCCGGCTGGGTATACGTCGCAGACCGCGAAAATCATCGAATTCAAATCTTTAGTCCCGATGGCAAGTTTGAGACCCAGTGGGGGAATCTATCGAGAGCAGCAGCTTTGTGTATAGATGACCGAACCGGGAAAGAACTCATATACATCGGGGAGTACTTCTGTGGAATCGGCTCAAACGATATAGGAACCGACCTTGGCCCGCGGGTCACGGTAATGGACACCAATGGCAATGTTTTAGCGAGGATAGGGCGAGACAGCTACGGCGACCAAATCGGCAGATTCTATTCGCCGCACGGAATTGCGTTGGATTCTAAAGGCGATATATACGTCGCAGAGGTCTCCTGGAGCGATTATGGGAGACATATGGAGCCACCGCGAGAATTGCGGTCTATGCAAAAGTTGACGAAAATATAAATCCGATTGCCCTCAACACACATAACAATTGATCCGTTATATTTTCACAACTTGGACAGATGGACGATTTCAGGTGCACGCGAAACGTTAACGATTACTGTCCGGCTTTAATCCAATCGGCGCATCGTTCGCCAATCATTATAGTTGTGCAATTAGTATTGGCCCTGATCACATTCGGCATGACCGACGCATCGGCAATTTTGATATTTTGGAGTCCGTGGACATTAAGGTGCTGGTCTACAACGGCCAATGGATCGCTAACGGGCCCAATCTTACATGTTCCGGAAGCATGTGTGGTGTTAAAAACCGTTTTCCGCATCCATTTGTCTAGGTTGTCATCTGTTGCCAAGTCCTCATCAGTTGGTTGTAATCGTTCGGCAACTATGTGACCAAATGCTTGGTCTTCTAATAGCCGGACAGTTATTCGCACAGACTCCCTAAGCCGCTCAAGATCTCTATCCAATTCTAAATATCGATAGTTTAATACTGGCTGTACATTAGGGTCATTTGCCGATAACTTGACTTCACCAGACCCATCGGCAAATTCCAAGATACAATTGAACCTGACTCCTTCTGAGTCGAATGGATCTGCTCCTCCTATCGGGGAGGAAAACGCCGAGGCAGTAATTTGCATATCATTTCTATCGAGTGACCCGGCCGCCGTATAGCGAATCGCTGTTTGGGTCCGCGGTCCCAAAGGGTCTTGTGGAAAATCATCTTTGACCCGCAAAATTACCGCGACGATTGGATGGTCCCTCAAATTCTGTCCAACTCCAGGCAGGCTATGGACGATAGGGATTCCGATTTCGGACAAATGATCTGCAGGACCGACGCCAGACAGCATCAACAATTGAGGAGATGCCATAGCGCCCGAGCTTAATACGATCTGGTCAGAATCTATTCGATATATCTCACCCCCACTCTCAACCTCTACACCAATTGCCGTGTTTCCATCAAACAATATCCTCCGGACTACGACATTTGGTCGTACCGTCAAGTTCAATCGGTGCCTTACTGCCCTTAAATAAGTCAAGGCAGTGCTCATTCGGACACCTTCTGGATTATTCATAGGTATCGGCCCGATGCCCGCAGAATCCGGATGGTTCATATCTTCGTCCGGTTTAAAACCATCGTTGATCGCCGATTCGACAAACGCTTGGTGAAACGGAAGCAATTCCGCTTGTTTGAAACGTCGTACCGGTATAGGTCCTTCAGAACCGTGGAAATCGTCGGAGATGTCCATGTCAGTTTCCATTTTTCGGAAGTATGGGAGAACGTCTATAAACGACCATTCGTCATTTCCCATAGCAGCCCAACCGTCATAATCTTCCGGAACTCCTCGCAAAAGTACTTGGCCATTTATCGCGCTGGTTCCTCCTACCACCTTTCCTCTGGGGGCGGGCAGCATTTCTGTTTGATCACTAGACCCCTGGGCTACCCAAGACCAGTTATGCGGTGCCCCCTGGGCCGATGCGTCAGGTTTATATCCATATTTCAAATCATCTGGATAAAATTCGTAATCAGGATAGTCAGGGCCGGCTTCCAAGAGTAGTACGGAGCGGCTGTCATCTTCTGCCAGCCTAGAGGCGACCACACATCCCGCGGATCCTGCGCCTATAACAATGACATCGTATTTCAAGGCATCTCTCCAAACAAAAATGCGAATCTAGCACTGATTCCGGTGATCCCGGAAGTATACAAGATTTATAGATTGACCTCCATTGGACATTGAATAATTTAATAATGTCGCAGCTTTTTGACAGGTACTACGCGATATATATACACGAAATGGCTATCAGTTGTTTTAGCCAAGGCTTTATTGAAAATTGAAGTCGAAAATCCCTAGACATCACCTGTAAGAAATCAAGCCGGGGTTTAATTACATTGGTATTTACTTTAGACCACTGAGGTAACGCATCCGAGTATCCATATGGAATCTATCCGGTTAAGGCTTTGGTTATTTCGGACGATCTTAAAGGTATTGGACAAGAGGTACGTCGGGCGGACATACACGTATTAACGCTTTCTGAAAAACATCTTTCGAATAGATATATGTGGTTATTGGCGGAGTCTATGTGAATATCGTATCTCGTCAAGAGTGCTCGACCAACGGAGGTAACAGAAAAAATTTCCCTACGTTCAAGTTCGTGGTCTGCTGCCCTTTCTACGTCCAAGCAATCGTATTCATTTAAGATTGTTAATGCTTGAGAGTAAACGTCAGCCCACCTGCATTTTCCTTTGTTGGTGAACGGATCATCCCGTGGGCTAATCCGAAATACCCCTTTCGATTGTAAATAGTTTTGCACATAGGAATGTGTTTCTCTTTCAGTCAAGACGCCCATTCTGGAAGCCCCGGTTGGGAAATATGTGGCTTCGAGAAAAGGGGTTTCCGCCGAATCAATAACAGCAAGAATCGTCCATGTATAAATTTCGACCGGTAAATTTTCCATGTCATACCTCTTAGCTTATGACGAAATAAGTTGTCAGGGGATACAATTTCAATGTTTGGTCAATGCCATCGTTCGAATTGAATCAATTACCCTCTGCATAATGGTTGGAGATTATAATCGAGCGGAAGCTCAACTCTAAAGAAATTAATTAAGTTTGGATCCCCAAACAGCAACTGTTCATTGCGGTTCCGGTCCAAGAGTGTTATTGGAGGGGTGAAATAATGGCGGAAGTGTTCGACGGTATCCGAGTTCTAGATTTCACGAGCGGCATGCCGGGAGGCGTCGCAACGATGGTTATGGGTGATTTCGGAGCTGAAGTCATCAAAGTCGAACCACCGGATGGTGAAACATTCAGAGATTGGCCCGGGGCAATCCAATGGAACAGAGGTAAAAAGAGTGTAACAATCGACCTCAATACTGCTGAGGGCCAAGATCAAGCTAGGGAACTATCTTTGATTTCGGACGTGATAGTGGAGAGCTTTCGCCCAGGCGTTACCCGGAAGTTGGGTATAGATTATCCTACCCTTCGCGATAATCATCCGGAATTGATCTATGCATCCTTGACGGGATTTGGTCCCAATGGACCTTATTCTCATTACAAAGGGTATGACGCTGTTGTTGCTGCTAAAAGCGGCAGGATGATGATGTTTTCAGGCCAAAATCCCAGGACTGGACCAAACTATGTTGTCGTGCAAGGTGCTTGCCATTCTGCAGCGATGGCACTTATACGAGGCATCACTACAGCACTTTACCTCCGGGAAAAAACTGGATTAGGGCAAATGGTTGAAACCAGTATGCTCAAAACGATCACAACTTACGACCATGTATCGTGGATTCAAGGACAAATGATTGCAAAGGATCCTGCTACTTATCCGCCCGATCCTAGAGTTGGCATCGGACGTCCCAATCCTACTGGGTATCTCCCGGCACGAACAAAAGATGGTCAGTGGCTACAACTCGGTAACATCGTGGAAAGACTTTTCAGGTCCATGATCCATTCCCTAGACTTGGGTTACATTTATGATGACCCACGGTATATGGCAGCGCCGTTTCTGTCCGAAGAACACGTAGAATCACTAGAGCGGTTAATGCTTGAAAAAATTCAGGAGAAAACCTTAGACGAATGGATGGAGGTCTTATCAGGAAGCACCAGCGACGTAGCGGCTGAGCCTTATTTGACTTCGGAAGAAGCGTTAAAACATCCCCAAATGGTGCATAACGGGCACGTACGAACCGTTAGCCATCCAGATGTTGGTGAAATGCATCAACTTGGACCATTAGTCATTATGGATAATACTCCAGGTGCAGTTACAGGAGTAGCACCAAACCTTGGTCGAGATACAGACGAAGCTTTGGCACTTTCAAAAGTCGGAAGGAAGCAAACAGAATCTAACCCAAGCCAACCCATGCCTATAACGGCACTGGATGGACTCATTTTATTAGATCTAGGAACGGTAATAAACGGTCCGTTAGGATGCGCTCTTATAGGTGAATTAGGGGCAAGGGTCATTCGCATTGAGGCGTTGAATGGAGATTGGGGAAGGCAAGGCATCCAAGGTCTTTCAGTACAGAGAACCATGGCAGGATCCGAAGGAGTTTGTCTCAATTTAAAGACCCAAGAAGGTCAGGAAATAATGCATAAACTGGTTGAGAAAGCCGATTTATTGCTCCATAGTATGCGACCCGGCGCACCAGAACGAACTGGAATCGGGTATGCGCAACTCACCGAAATAAACCCAAATTTAGTGTATCTCTACGCGGGTGGATACGGATCCACAGGTCCATATTCTCTTCGGCCTTCTATGGCCCCAATTGCGGGCGCAGTATCCGGCGGCGGAATTGCCCAGATGGGCCGAGATTCACTTCCTTCTAGAGACACGCCGATGACTA
>Ga0209034_10000398_pt1 | contig 21647 bp, 14 predicted proteins | sample MarorgKNORR_S2LV_2_FD_188219 | JGI IMG/M metagenome (GOLD analysis project Ga0209034, IMG submission 188219) | Marine microbial communities from the Southern Atlantic Ocean, analyzing organic carbon cycling - 250m_A/KNORR_S2/LV (SPAdes) (version 2) | ecosystem: Environmental > Aquatic > Marine... | reverse complement strand
GGCTACGTGCCGAGTACTTCGTTAAACACCTGCTCGGTGACGACGAATGGAACCCCGACCTCCTACAACTACAGGTCGAACAACCAAAAACACGATGAAGGAAGCGAATTGATCGAACATGCCCCATATTAATTATCACATCTGCATTTTCGGTAAGGGAGAGTCCACCTTGCAGCTGCTCCGTATTATCCCCCTGATCAGTCTTCTCATCCTAGTATTCACACAGCCAGTCCTTGGCCAAAGAGTTGCTGATACAGAAGAGTTCGTATGGCCCACAGCCCATGAAATCCAACCAAACTCAAACTTGCTTGAATCCGAACTCCCTGCGGTGTTCACCCAAGAACTTCAAGAAGAAGTCGAAACCAAAAGCTGTGGCCGAACAATGCTTCTCGGAATGGGTGGAGGTATGCTTGGAGGCGCGGCCCTGGGCTATGTGCTCAGAAGTGGTGATAGTGACAGCAAGAAGTGGACTGGCTTTGGGGTCGGCATTCTCGGAGCTGTTGCTGGCCTGGTCATTGGGTCTGTACGCTGTACGTAGCAACTCAATCAACTGGGGCACATACTACAAGAACCATACGCTACCACCGTACTGCGGAGACAACGAACTCACCGCCATCTCGCTGCTTAAGGCGGACACCATGGTAGATATAGTTCGAATCTGTTTCTCCAAAAACCCATTGTTCACCGCTGGTCCCTCCTCCAGCACCCCTTGAGGTGGCCACAGAGTCTCGAATTTGGACATTCGCAACTCCGCTACCTCGGGTCCTGTATTGCAGCTCCATCTCATCGAGACCATCCGCACTCTCTATGATTTCGCTGTTGCTTGGGGCACCTATCGAGGCATAGAGCTCGCACAATGACTGACCAACTCGAGGGCGAGCATATGCAACCTCTGGGTTCTCAGCTCGCCATGCCTGTTCTTCTGCTACCAAGCTTGTGAATAGCTCTAGAGATCCACACGCTGCGATTGCCGTGTTGTCATCAACCCCGCCCCCTGGCGGAAGCACGTGAATCTGAAAAGCAGCACAGCCCATGAAGGCAGCAGTCAGGAACATTAGACTGAGTGTTCTGGTCATCTTTCTCCCCTATTTCTGGAGACCCATCTGGTCATTAGGTCGACCTCATACAAGAATCAAGCTCATATTCATGGCAAAAGCCACCGATCTATGACTTTAGACTATACCTTATCCGCACGCTGTCAGCCCCCAAACAAGTAAGTAAAGTTTGAGAAAACTCTGCTCTGGAATAAACCCTATGAAACTGAATATTCTGATTACTGCAGTCGTTACTCTATTATCTGCGAATGGAGAGTTGCATGCCCTGAATTTACAGGAGCATGTAGACACACTACCCGACGATACAGGCGACGAGGCAGGACTACCCTTAGAAGGATCACGCTCGGTCACCATCAATACGAATGAAGGGACCTGGTTATCTGTTGATGTACACCCTGACGGGCGAAGCCTGGTCTTCGACCTCTTAGGGGACCTCTACACGATCCCAATCGAAGGGGGAGATGCTACCCGGATTACTCATGGTCTAGCATTCGACGGACAACCCAGGTACAGCCCGCAAGGCAACCATATCGTCTTCGTCTCAGACCGAAGTGGTGGTGAAAACTTATGGACTCTCGATCTGCAATCAGGTGATACCACTCAGATCACAAGAGGAAATGGAGGATCATGGCTATCACCCGAATGGACACCTGATGGTGACTATATCGTGGCATCCAAAGGAAGAACTCGCCTCGGAGTGGTGAACCTATGGATGGTACACACGGATGGAGGGGCAGGACGAGCGTTAATAAGTGAAGACGACGGCCTAAAAACCGTTGGAGCTGCAGTATCCACTGATGGACGCTACATCTGGCATGCGGTCAAGAATGGTCGTGCCTGGGACTACAATGCGCAGTTCCCGCAATACCAATTAGCAATCTACGACCGCGAGACCGGAGAAACTTTCAACCGGTCTTCCCGTTATGGGTCAGCGTTCCGCCCAACCCTTTCTCCTGACGGAGAATCACTCGTTTACGCAACTCGACACGAGGACCAAACCGGTCTTCGTATCCGAGATCTGAATACTGGAGATGAGCGGTGGCTTGCATACCCGGTTCAGCGGGATGATCAAGAGTCTATCGCTGATAGAGACATCTACCCTGGAATGAGTTTCACTCCGGACTCCCGTGAGGTAGTCGGGTCGTATGGAGGCAAGATCTGGCGCATGCCTGTCGACGGCTCAGAAGCAATAGAGGTGCCATTTCAAGTCCATGAAGAAATAACAATCGGACCTTTGGTTGAATTCGATTACCCGATCGAGGACAGTCCAACTTTCCCAGTGCGTCAGATACGAGATGGGGTGCCCTCACCGAACGGTCAAAGTCTCGCTTTCATCGCGCTCGATGACCTGTACGTCATGGACCACCCGGATGGAGAACCCACCAACCTAGACAATAGTAGTTTGACGGCGGCACACCCGACCTGGTCGCCTGATGGCGAGTGGATCGCATACGTCACTTGGGGTGCTGACGGTGGGCACATCATGAAGATCCGAACCGAAGGTGGTAGTCAGCCAGTCCAGGTCACAACTATTCCTGCTCAGTACCAACAGCCTGCTTGGAGTAGTGATGGTGAACGGATTGCAGCCCTGAGAACGCCTGCAAGAGCATTTCAAGAATCCGAACGAGCTACCGGAGCTGAAACCGATATCGTCTGGATACCGAGTTCAGGTGGTGAGGCCACCCTCGTGGCACCCGCGAAAGGCCGTGGCAATCCCCATTTCGTCGAGGGGCAAGACAGAGTCTACCTGCATCATTCAGCCAATGGACTCCTCTCAATCCGCTGGGATGGCACAGATGAAAAATCCCATCTGAAAGTCATGGGAGAAACCCAACCAGGAGCCGACGCTCCGAACTCATCCGATCTTATCAAGATGGCGCCCAGCGGTGAAAGTGCGCTGGCAGAACTAGAGAACAACGTTTATGTCGTGACCGTTCCTGTACTGGGTGGTGAAGCACCATCCATTTCTGTAGCAGACGTCGATAATGCTCAATTCCCTGCTCGCAAGATCACAGAGATCGGAGCACAATTCCCAGTCTGGAGCGCAGATGGTAGAGAGGTCCATTTCTTCATAGGCAATGCTCATTTTGTCTATGACCTAGAAGCTGCTGAAGCATTGGATGACTCGCCGGAGACGACCGAGACAGGAGAAGAGTCTCAGGAATACACACCCAGCGAACATCGCATCTCTATAAGGGCTGAACGGGACATCCCCAGCGGAAGCGTTGTTCTCCGCGGCGGCCAAGTAATCACGATGAATGGTGGTGAAGTAGTCGAGGATGCAGACATCGTCATCCGAAATAATCGAATCGTGGCAGTAGGCAGTCGGGGCTCAGTAACAATCCCATCAGGAACCGAGGTGATCGATGTATCAGGGAAAACAGTATTACCGGGTTTCGTAGATACACATGCTCACATGAGACCGCCACAAGGGCTACATAAGACACAATCTTGGATGTATCTAGCGAACCTTGCCTATGGAGTGACCACCACCCGAGATCCTCAAACTTCGACTACGGACGTACTCAGTTATTCTGATCTAGTGCGAAGCGGCCAGATGATTGGACCCCGTATTTATTCTACGGGACCAGGCATCTTTGGTGATTATTCTCAAGAAAAAGCGATCAAAAGCCTCGATCATGCTCGTGAAATCATGCGTCGTTATAGTGAATATTACGATACAAAAACCATAAAGATGTATATGTCAGGTAACAGGCAGCAGAGGCAGTGGATCATCATGGCCGCCAGGGAACAAGGAATTATGCCGACTACAGAGGGTGGGCTGATGTTCAAGTATGATATCACGATGGCACTCGATGGTTATCCAGGCCAAGAGCACTCTCTCCCAATCGCTCCTATCTACTCGGATGTGGTAGATCTTTTCAATGGATCTCGCATAACCTACACACCGACACTTCTAGTGTCTTATGGTGGACCTTGGGCTGAGAACTATTTCTACTCGCGAGAAAACCCACATGACGATGTAAAACTCCAATACTTCACTACTCATGAGGAGCTCGACCAGAAAAGTCGAAGGCGGCCGGGATGGTTCCGAGATGACGAGCACGTTTTTACAAAGCACGCCAACGGTGTGAAGCAAATCGTGGAAGCTGGTGGGCGGGCAGGCGTGGGCAGTCATGGACAACTCCAAGGCCTCGGATACCACTGGGAGCTTTGGGCCATGCATGGGGGAGTGATGGAAGAAATCGATGCGCTAAGAGTCGCAACAATCCTCGGAGCCGAAGCAATCGGGCTGGATGAAGATCTGGGATCCATTGAAGCTGGAAAACTTGCTGATCTCGTGATTTTGGATGGTAATCCGTTGGAGGACATTCGGAATACCAATACGATCACCCACGTCATGAAGAATGGGCGACTGTACGAGGGAGATACCTTGAATGAAGTCTGGCCACGTCAGCGTACCCTTGAAAGAGAGGACTGGGTGGGGGTCAGTCTACCAAATACTCAAGCGGGGATGCGCTAGAATCAATTTAGGGGTTAGGAGGTGAAGTTTGTCCCCTTATTGAAGAGCGGGTGGTGTAGGTACACCACCCGCTCTTCAAGCATCTAACAGGAGAAGTTAAGCCAGTATTTTCTCAGGATACCATCTAGTTTCTTACTAGCTCCAGGATACCCATCGGGAATACTTGACTACCGTCCCAACCCTCAAGTAGAACAGCTGGATACGGGATCCTACCAGGCTCATAACTCCCGCTACCGGCTGACCACACATGTGCCTTTGCCATCCATCGAGAATCCTGGGCTCGCTCCTGAGGAACATCTAGAACAGCAACGTGACCGAAGGAAGAGTTAAATACTGCATCTAGGTACTCGTATGTAACCGTCTCTGATGGCTGGCTAGCAGCATCGACAACAATTTTCCATTTCCCTGCTGATGGATTCCAGATAATCACCGACTCATCGCCCTCTGGGTCGGCATCCGTTCGGGCAGGTGTACATTCATCCCCAGTGCAGTCAAAAACATACAGGTCTGCATCAGCGCCTGGATTCGATGAATCAAATACACGAGCCATCAAAGCCGGAGATCCTGGTGGAACTTCGATTTCGAAGATCTGCTGCTCTTTTTCCACGAGTTCAAGTTGCAGGCGGCGAGCACTCCCCAATGGATTACTCATCAATCGTCCGTTGAATACTCCCATTCGGTTGGTGACCCAGAGATCATGAGTTGCACTGCCTGTTTCCTGGTCCGCAGTCTCCTGCTGCATAACACTCACCTCTGCGGCAATCGCTGAAACCGTAAGGGTCGCGTCAGTTGGTGGGACTGGCTCCTTTTTCTTGGCCTGCTCCCAATCGAATGTCCTGGTGTCAGCAACGTCGGATAGCCTGACCTCCCATACGCCAGGAATTGGGTTGTTGATCACCTGCTTAACTCCCTGCCCACCTTGGACAATATCACCTCGTACCGCACGAGTATCAGGGCGTGAAACAGACATACTCACCTCACGCTCCTGCCATCCCAGATCAACGACCAGTGACTGCGCACCTTCAGGAACCCGATAGAAGAAACTTTGAATTCCAGGACGGGGCACTTCTATAGAACGCTCCACATGAAAATTGTTAGAAACATCAAGTGACTCGGGCGCCACAATAGTAAACAGCATCCGATACGCATAACCTGGTATACTCGAATGATCCAAAGTAAAGTGAGCCGTGTGTGCTCCCCGCACGTTCGGGTTGATGGTGATAGATACCGGTACGGGCTGATTCAAGGGTAGTGTGACCGTAGACGGTGCTGAAAAGGTACCTTCCTCATTCCCAGCCCAGCTCACGGAGAACGTCATCGGAGCACTTGGGCCAGAGGTTCGAGTCAATGTTATTGTTCGCTCTTCACTATCCCCGACATCCCATCCATCACGCTCATACAGCCCTTCTCCCTCATTTGGGGTAGCCAACAGATGGCTATAGGAGTGCTTCACAGGTGCTTGGCCTACAATGCTCACCACATCCCCACCCTCGTCTAATTCCTTCAGAATATCCCAAGCTCCCGCAACACTAATCACTCCGTTGCCTTGTTTGTGTGGCTTCAGATGAGGGACCCAGCGAGCACCCCGTGTCACAGCATGTTTGATCCGATGGGCATCGTAGGATATCCCTTCCTGCTTAGCGGCACTTAGGAGAAGAGCAACCGCCCCCGCAGCCGTTGGTGTGGCTGTGGAAGTTCCTCCAGCAATGGTGTAGCCAGGCGGAAGTTGGTAAAGCCCAGGGATCGCACGACCCTCAATGAACCCTAGGGCTGTGCTCACATAATTGGATGGAGATATGACATCGGGTTTGAGTGCCCCGTTACCCATAGGACCGTAACCACCGGTTATGAGAAGATTGTCATCATGCTCAACACGGACTCCGTGGTTGATAAAGAAATTCTCTTTACTCTCATGTCCGTTGATACCGATCAAGCCCCTAGCCATTACGAAATCATCAATTCCCCCTAGGATCGGATAGTTGTGGGTGGGGGATAGTATGACGGGATCATATCTGTCGATGAGCCGTTCGTAGATCACTGTCGGCACTAGACGGCCATCCCTAAGAAGGTAATTCCTCGTGATATTGGAGCTCTGCTCAAAATAGACTACCTCCGCTCCGTGATCTCTAATCGAAACGAGCGGTGACTCAATCTGTCCATAGGCAGAACCTCCCTCAGCGATGCTGATGAGCTGAGCGCCCGGAGCTACACCATCAAATCTCCCTTCACTACCCCGGTTCGCTAATGCGGCACCAACCACGAGTGTCGCATGACTGGCCGAACCAAGATTTAGAGCTATCAGCTTCTTTTCCTGCGCGATCTGGATGCCAAACGCGACTGATTCACGAATTGGGGTATCCGGATCATCTGTCCCAAACACCCCGAACTCTGGTCGATCATTGTAGTCGGTGAGGGCAGTTTGATCAGCGAAGCTCAGGTCTTGGTTGGTATCCACCCAAACATCATCGGTTTCCTCATCCCAGAGTACTCCAAAGAGTCTGCTCGATCCCTCCGGGTTGCCGTCCCGATTCACGTCGTTCTCTAAGGAGCCTCCGAACGTAGCGAGAGAGTCTCGAGCTTCGTGAAAGAGGGCGATACGGAACGTTCCATCCTTCGGTGCTACATAGGTGCTATCCTCATAAGTGAACTGACCATCGGCAGCCGTAACCATATCTTCCATACGGATCCACCGACCGTCGTCTTCTTCTTCAAGGTCCTGGGCAGTTCCGTAGACACTTATCTTTCTAATCGGCTGTCCATCGAGATCGGTAGCCACCTGTAGCTCAGGCAAAAGCGGGTCGGGGTTCATATCAATCATCGCAATCTTGACTCCGCGACCATCATACGTCGGGTTCGAGTCCAAGAAATCTGACGCTCGTATGTCAAAGAGCGGACTATAACGGTTCCTTATCGGATAGTCGGATAAGACAGGTGGCCAAATGATCGTATCCGGATTTACGGCTTCAGGGAGAGCTCCGGATTTCGAAAGAGATTCGGCACCCGGCAAGACAGGTGCGTCAGCCGCCATCCCAAACGCTCTGGAACCCGTAATAGAGATATCAACACTGTGTACCGCCGAGTGGCTAACTAATTGCTCGACTGCCTCAACCGGAACGCGTGCACGGATATAATCGACTTCATCAGCCTGAAATTGGACGGTGCCACCAATTCCAGCGATTGCCTGCGCCACTTGCTCATTCTGATCCGGCATCGATGCGATGACCAATAGGACATCTGTTTCCCCCTTGGCCCTAGCTTGTGCCAATTCGCCACGGGCATCCTTGAACAAGAATGACCGCCGCGGGACCTGAGCAGTGATGCTCGATACCGTCAGGATCAAGAGGATCCCAAGGGATAATAGAACGTGTCGCATACTTTAACCTCTCAGTGCAGGTAGTTCGTGAAGCCACTCATCCAGTTCTCCTAACCTGATACTAGGCTAGAATGAACTTGAACGTTCATGATCATAGGTGCAAAATAAATCCATAATTGAGCTATCAACTGACCTTGAATTCGGATCGTATCGTTAAGTTAAGGTTATATTTGGTTATGAAACTTTTTGAGAAATTCTTAGGACCCATGCCGCTCAACGTAAGCCACCTCAACAAAACAATAATCCTTGGTCTTATAGTCTTATCGCTGGGGGCATGCGAGTTCCTGACCGGAGTACACATTCCCGATCATGTCAGCGTTGAAATCGGAAGTTCGGACGTGTCCAATGTGACCCTAATCCAATCGTATCATTTCCTCATGGTTTCTGATCCTGAGTGCCCTGACGATCCCAGTTGTCCATCTATCGTATACCTCGTGAAGTCGGATACTTCGTCTGTGGCCCTCCCATTCGAGAGGACATACCCATTCACGGAACGACACCAATTCTTCCTCGAGACATACCCTCCCGATGGTGAAGAAGCCACACTGACTATGCGGATTATGATCGATGAAGAGGAATGGTATAACGATTTCCGTAAGCTCCTCCCCGTAGGTGAAGATGGTGATCAGGAAACGTTCCAGTTCGTATATCAGTTCGGCGAAAACGTGAACAACTAGATTCGCTCACGTGATAAGAAGTTCAACCCGTTTACCGATCCTCCTGTGCTCTGTACTTACTGGATGCGGGATTTCGGATGAAACAGAAGTAGAAGCTCCTGCCGGTGCGCCATTACCGGGTGTAACTACTTATGAATCAGAGCAGTTCGTCCTAGGGCAGGCTCTTTTCAACCGAGCTTTCACGCCAGAAGAAGGACTCGGACCGCTATTCAACCAAGTAAGCTGCAGCTCTTGCCACGATCTTCCAACCAGTGGAGGTCATGGGGCAGAGCCTGTAACCAAGGTCAGCGACTTTGATGAAAGCTCCGGGTGTAATTTGCTCAAGGAAGACGGCGGTGATCTACTCCAGGCATCTGTCGTACCCGCGCTAAGAACTGCAGGGATTTTACCGGAACGGATTCCTACATCCGCCACAGCTGTAACGGAACTTCGAGCACCTGCACTCTACGGAATCGGGCTTGTAGAGGCCATCGAAGATGACGATATCCTGGCCCAAGCCGATCCGGACGATCAGGATGGTGATGGGATTTCTGGGCGACCAGGTCTTGGGGGGCAAGGCTTACCTGGGCGTTTTGGGAGCAAGGCACAGCATGCTACTCTAAGTGAATTCATAGAAAACGCGATCCGTGGTGAGATGGGCCTTACTACACCTGACCATCCCACTGAAGAGATGCCGAATGGACTACCGCTCGCGGAAGGAAGCGATCCGGTTCCAGAACCAGAAATAGAAACATCAGACCTAACCCTACTCAGAGCGTACATTGGTTTTCTGGCCCAGCCGCCACGTCGGAAGCTAGATAACCCTGAAGACCAAGCAGCAAGCAGAGAAGGTGAAGGGATTTTTGAAAGCATAGGTTGTGCGAATTGTCATACTCCTACGTTCATAACTGGAAACAATCAATCTGCGGCTCTGAATCGAAAAAGCTTCCGTATCTATTCAGACCTGCTCTTACATGATATGGGGCCGGAGTTAGCCGATATATGTGCACCAGGTGCTTCTCCATCGGAATGGAGAACTGCGAGGCTGGTAGGATTGTATCTCCGGTCAGAGTTCCTTCATGATGGAAGAGCACGAAGCATAAGGGATGCAATCCTGATGCATGGAGGAGAAGCAGAATCTGCACGCTATAGATTCCAGGATCTAACTCCCGAGTTACAACAGAGTGTTTTGCTTTTCCTGAGAACGCTTTAGCGCCTTCTGACCTGTATCCTGGTCCATATCGCTATGGTACCACATGGGTCACTGAAGCCTCCAGGCGCTCCACCGCCTGCGTACACTTCCAGACCTTCCACCTCTACGGGATCTATAAAATCATAGCTTCTCATAGTGGACCGGACTCCATCCAGCATGAGACTTGGCTCACAACCAAGACCACCATCTGAAAAAGTGATGTTTTGGTTGACGAATACCTTTGGCCCAAAGAGTCCACCATAAACAACCCTCAGCCCTGACATCGTACGAAATAGGTCTGTTATAACATTAGGATTTCGATCCTCAATGGTCTCCCTATCGATGAATACCCCGCCATATCCCGTGCGTTGACGCTCATAGAAACCTCTTTGTTCTAAAAGTCGGGATCTGACTTCAACCACCAATTCTTCAAGTTCGACAGGTTCAGTGGATAAGCGGACTGTCACATCGATCAAAGCACCCTCAGGCACTGAAAGAGAATCCATCCTTTCTTCATATCCTAGACGGCGTGATCTCAGAATGAGAGATCCAGATAGAACTTCTTCGAAGCGGAATTCTCCCTGATCGTTCGTGATCGAAAGTGCGGAAGTCCCGTCCACACTCATCTCGACACCCACCACGGGATCATTTGTTTCTTGGTCAAGCACGAGTCCGGAGATTGAGGCTGTACCAACTCGATCCCGTTGTGCCTCAACCAGCGAAGGACTGAAGAGAATAAGCACCGCAGCAGCCCAAAAGAATTGGAAGCTTCTGTATTGCAGACACAAGACAGGAACTTCTTTAATCCCCATCGCTGGTTGTTTGTTTTTCAGGGTTTTCACTATAGGCATTAAAAAGAAATTGGCGCGGCACGCCAACCTGGCGACCGCGCCAATTCTGTCTATTCCTCCCTATACCTTCCCTTCACTAAGAAGTTAGGTCTTAGGCAGGCACCTCTGGGTAAGATCATTATTAATGTTCGGGTTATACGTTGGCTCAGAATCAGACATGGAGAACTTAGTCGGTCGCCCAGTTGCCGGACGTTCCGAATCCCCTGCACCGCCATTCAGCGCTGCGAATACTGATTTCATAAGACCGAACCGATGTAGATCGTTTCTGCGACGACCTTCCATGAAATGTTCAGCAAAACGCTCATTCAAAAGATACGACTGAGCAGTAGCATCGTCGGTTGGCGTAGCAAACGCAGTCAGCCCAACCGCTGCTCTGAGCGTATTGAGTATGGTGGTCATGCCGGCATAGTCACCGGTCCTATACTTCGCCTCAGCCTCGATGAGCCGCATGCCATCCGAGTGAAGCATCGGGATGTCTGCGTTCTCAAGCGCATACTTGTACTGACTATAGTGAGGTGTCTCATTGTCGGTAGCGACCTCACCATCGAAGTAAACCGGCATCCTTGGGTCAGGCTCATCCGTCAGCGGATCACGCATATAGGATGACTGTGTGGTGGTCTTATCGATCTTCGGCCACCACTTGTACATGAGGCCTGCAGCTTCATTGAAGCCTTTGGTCGTAACCAACACCACCCAGTTTCTGTCCTCCTCGTTAAATACTGCATCATAGGAGAACCCAGCCGGGATCTTTGCCGCTTCTGCAGCTGCTGAAGCATAGTTACCGAGCAGCAGGTGTGCCTGCGCTAGCCCTGCTATCGAGGCATACTCAAACTCTGAGCTGTTCGCAGCCTTGGCAGCCGATATCGCTTCACCAAAGTTTGCTACTGCCTGCTCGAGGTTCTGCGTATCCGTAGCTGTCGGACCCGACGCGACCAACGGTGACTCACAGAATGTCATCCCGATCATCAGATCTGCCATGGCTTCAGACATCTTGACCTGAGCCAGCTTAGGATCTGTGGCCGCTGCACCCTCCATCACACGTGTAATACGATCCGCAGCATCATTCGCAAACCACCGCGCCCTGAGCCACGAATTGTGGGTACCGTCCATCGCACTCGTCCCATACTGGAACCGGCCATGATCTGTCTCATCGTAGCCCGACCACGTGCCCGTATGCTGATAGACATCACCCAACAGTGATTGATAGACCACGAAGTTATCCATGACTTCATGGACTGTACCCTCAACACCATTCGCGATCGCTGGGAGTGCAAAATCTAGGTCCGATGATGTGTACGCTTGTGGATCTGACACCGTAAGGATGTCATCACATGCGCCCACCGATAAAGCAATCAGAATCGAACCAAGTATCCCGCTTTTTCTATTCATTTTCATAATCAATTTGCTCCTATCAGTCCGAGATAATTCCTGGTTGATCATTAGAATCTAGTTCGTACTGCTAAGAGGAATCTTCTGGGTTGAGGAACTCCCAGGAAGGGAGATGTGCTAAAGTCGTGACCACCCCTGTATTGCTGGTTCGGATCGGGGCAGTTGCAGTCATCCCACCAGTACAGGTTGTAACCTGACAGTGAGATCGATGTTCTCGACAACCCAAGACCACCCAAAAGGGCGTCCGGAAGCTGCCAGCTTAACGTCACCTCTTGGATCCGGATGTTGTCCCGTGAGTCGACCGGATATCCGAGGCGGTGATAATTCAGTGTTGAATCACTCTGTGCCGTAGTAGCACCACCCGGTGCGAGATGCTGTAAATACTCGTCATATGCCAGCTGACGCACACCGTAACCACGGTCAGAGTTTACCATGTTCGCACCCCACTCACCGCGGACTTGGAAAGCAAGCCTCACGTCGTTACCAAGTGCGATATCATTGAAGAACGAACCCATGTGGGCCGGATAAGACTGACCCCAATAAGGGTTGTATGTAGTCCTAACATGTCCGGAAGTCGTTGGATCCCAACCGATGACGCCACGTCTGAAGATGGCACCGATCGGATAACCTTCACGGAAGCCTCCCAAACGATTGACATGGATCCAGTTAGCAACCACATCGCAGGTTGCCGCTGAGTTACAGGCGCCATTCTCCATATTCGCGGCGTAGACAGGAATTGAGTCCGCATAAGCAGTCTCGCCAAGATCGAGGATCTTGTTCTCATTCCATTCGTAGTTGAACCCAGTCTGCCAGCGAAGGAAGCCTATATCAAGCGCTGTTGCGTTGAACTGGAACTCAAAGCCCCGGTTCTGGATTTCACCCACGTTACGCTGCTGTGACGATGAGAATCCCTCACTTGGAGGGAGAGCAATACCGAGCAGCGCGTTCTTGGTCCTTGCGTCATAATAGGTCGAGATGATTCCAACCCGATCATCGAACAATCCCAGGTCGAGACCAAACTCCTGTTCGACTTTGTTCTCCGGTTCCAGCATGTCGTTACCCGGATTTGACGGCCTAACGCCGGCCAAATCTTCGAGCACCGTATTCGGAGAGTAAGTCTGGAAACTGGCAAAAGCTCCTGGTGCCTTACCGGCCATACCGATGGCTGCACGGAGCTTCGCACTGCTCACCACAGGTACTGAACTGACAGGCAGGTTGTACGCCACATCAGCCTTCGGGTATACCTGGAAGCCGTAGTTTATTCCGAAAGCGCTATTTCCATCAATGCGGACCGCACCTGTAAGGAACAGATCGTTCGTGAGGTCAAAACGGTTCTGGACAAAGGCGCCCAAGTTGATGTCCTCACTAAAAGTTTCGCCCCCAAAGCTACGGGCAGCGCCACCCACGGTGGTTACACCCTCACCTGCAAAGTCCTTCCCGGTCGCCATCGAATAAGAATCGACGTTCCAGTACCCCTGTCCACCGAATGCAAGGCTACCACCGATGTCACCGAAAAAGCTCAGGATATCGCCGAGGTTGTAATCCAGAGTGGCCAAGTAGTCACCCGTGAATACTCTGCTATTGCGGTAACCGATGTTCCGCTCACCGTTCTTCCCGATATACGTGTAATGCCGACCGAAAGGCAGTGTGCGACTCTTCTGGTCGTTGAGTGCGTCCAACCCGACCGTTGCCTTATGTGTGAAATTCGGGAGCGGAGTCCAGTTCAGGTTGATCGAACCAGTCCACCGGTCTGTATCTGAATATGTGGAGATGGCCTGACCGTCTGCTACGGTCACATCCAACCCACCACCGTAAGGTTCATCCTTCGTAGCGTTCAGCGGGTTGGTTAACAACGCATTGGTGTAGATGCCAAGCCAGTTATTACCTGACTGAAGCGACCAAATGCGGTTGCGTACATAACCAGACGTCACACCGATCGTCATGTTCTCGGATGCCGTCCAGTTTAGGTTCACGCGCAAGTTTCCGCGCTTCTGATCATTCGGCTTGATCGATCCCTCTTCATAGCTGAATCCACCAGAAACGAAGTATGTGACCTCCTCGCCACCACCATCTACTGTGAGGTCATAAGTATTGATTAGGCCGTTCTCGATCAGCGTTTCATTCGGATCCCAGGCTACTGTACCATCTGGACCGCTGAACTGGCTGCGCAGTGTCGTTGGTAAGTTGGCCCTATGCCTGTTGTACCCAACTGCGCTGCTCAATGTGAAGTTAGCCGGGCTGTTGCTGCGGCCACGCTTCGTAAAGATCTGGATCACACCACCTGAAGCTTCTGAACCATATAGCGTCGAAGCAGCTGGTCCCTTGAGCACCTCAACCCGATCAATTTCTTCAGGGTTCAAGTCGGACAGTCTGTCCTCACCTGCCCCACCGGAGAATGCGCAGCAAGTCGTCGATCCACCTGCACTGGAACCCCATTCGGCACCCTTGGTATCGACTCGAACACCGTCGATGTAAATCATTGGGCGCTGACCGAGTGAGAAACTATCTGTGCCGCGAACTTTCAAGACTCTCGTAGTTCCTACCCCACCGACTGTGCCCACAGAGCGCACGCCAGGGATACGACCTTCGAGAATCTGACTGAAGTTCTCTATTGGTACAGCTTCTGAAATGCTGCCCACATCGAGCGACGCCACAGCAGTACCAATCTTGCGGCGCTCAACAGCACCTGCGGTACCCGTCACGACGATTTCATCAAGGTTTACTGCCGCTACCGTCATGCTGAAATCAGCAGTTGCAGTCCCTCCTGACGTGATCGAGGTCTCTGTTGTCTCAGTTCGGTAACCCACGCTTAGTGCCTGGATCGTATAGGTACCAGCAGGAACACCAACAACCACATAACGACCAGCGGTATTTGTCAGTGATCCGTAGTTGGTGCCTTCTACGGTAACCTGCACACCATTAACGGGTTGACCTGTGGATGCAGCGGTGATGGTTCCTGTTAAGGTCCCCGTCTGAGCATCCAGAGGTGATGGTCCAAGAGCGAGTACAAAAGCAGCCATAACAGCCACTGCCCCAGTCATCTCTCTTGATCGATTTAACCAACGAGTACGCATACCCAGCTCCTAAGTAGTACATCTAAGAAGTGGTGTTCGGGAAAGAATGATCTTCATTCCCCGATTGATCAGCACACAAAATGTCACCTAAGGCCAGAAGAGAAAAGGCCTTTTTTTGAATGTGCGGTAATACTCAAAAAATCTCTGTCAAGTCCAGTGCTACCATTTCCACAAGTGATTTGACCGCTTCGGCAAGAATTTTTGTTCGTTCGCTAACGATGTAGTAATGCTCACCAGAATTATCTGATTCAGTATAAAGTTCTAGGAAACCGATCTCTTCATCGTCTTCATCGAAATATTCGATGCGCATCAATTCGACCATCAAGTCCACTGATACTTCTTTGCCGAAGCCTTCGATCGAGACTTGGCCAACCCGTTCCATGAAATTTGCAAAGGTCAGATCAGATTGCCCGGGCGAACCTAGCGGATACCAGGTTGCCGGATCCCCGATTTCCGCGGGCTGACGTACCATTATCTGCTCTTGGCCATCAACCTCTATCCGGACTCGGGCGATATCAGATGCAAGAAAATAGTGAACCTGTCGTTCACGTAGAGCTGGCGATCCTAGCATTAATGGTCTGATTACATCTTCAGGAATAACGTACAAACTGCCTTCAGGAGAATCCCACGCGTAGCGGTCCTCAGATCCGACGGGTGCTTTTCCGAGAAACAAGTCCTCAACACCATCACTAAACTCAATAGTCACAGTCGCTTCAGGCTCATCGAGTCCAAATTCGTCTGCTCGATCTCTCGCTATACCACCTAGGTCACGTAGGACCCTGAATTCTGCGAAGTCCTCAATCAGCTTGCTACCTGGTAGTCCTAGCGGAAAAACGAGCGTATCTGGGTTGGAATCCCCAACTCCACCTTGGTAGCTAACCTCAGATCCAGCCCAAAAGGACTGATCATTCTCTGTGCGGGGGCTGAGTACTAGATCGATATCTGATGATCGATAAATAATGGAGAGCACGGCGCTCGTATCCCGCTCCCACACTAGAATTCTCTCAAGTTCAATTTCAGTGGGTGCTTCTCTATTCCATGTCAGGAGAGCTAAAAGCAGGGCGATCGCTAATAAACCTCCGTGGACCCTGGCTCCGATCACGACACCAGACTCCTGATTCTCTGTCTTCTGCGAGAACCCAGAATCACCAGTCCAACCAGAAGAACGAGTGCGGGCATTCCGATGATCAGAGCGTAGAACCAAACAACGTCTTCCGACCGTGTGTGTATGATCGGTACATCCTCTTCCGAAATCATCTCACCTGAGAATGCCTCCTCACGGCCTAACCAACGAATTCCGTCTGCTGCCATCGTGACGTTTGATACCAAACTGCCAAGAACTCCGTCTGTAAACATTTCAGCATCAGAAAAAACCAATGCACGAAGGTTGCCAGGCTCTTCCCCTGCTACACCCTCAATGGCGACCGCTAGCTGGTGGCTACGCCTCGACTCTGTCGTTTCATCGAATTGAAAGTCGCCGTTCAGATCAGCGAAGGTGGAGGGCAACGAATGGACGATGAAGCTTCTACGGACCCCTTCGATTTCATCTATGGAAGTGAGATGTCCGGAGCCCATGAGGAGTATACCTGCTCCTGCTCCTGCACGACTTGCGGTAGTTACGGCGGCATGTGAGGAGAAACGATCTGTCACAATGAGTTGACGATCCGATAGTCCGCCTCGCTGCCTCAGGTGATTCTGGTCATCCACAAGCATGGTTGACTGATATTCAACACCCAGTTGGTCGCGCAGTCCCGTCAGGGTGAAATCAGAGCTCGGCTCAAGAGCAAATAAAACTGATCCTCCACGTTCGAGATATTCAGCAATAGCTAGAACTTCCTCATCCAGGAATGGGCGTTGAGGCCCGATCACCAGCACCATAGCCGCGTCATCAGGTACACGATTCCCTAAGCCACGCTGCAAGGTCAGCGCTCTCACTTCATAATTCAGGAATCCCAGCAAATCTCGGAATGCAGTAAGAGAATCCTGAACCTCAGAACCGAGAGCACCCCCGAGCGCGTTATCAATGTCAGGATTGTTTAATTCTCCATGCCCCGCAGTCATGTAAGCAGCCATCTTCGGACGCGTCAGCTGCAGAAGTGCGGTATGAGTTTCACTGTCAAAAACACGCAGTGTGCTGCGCGCGACAGCGAGTTCAGAAGAAAGCCCAAGCCTTCCGAACCGATCCCCTTGAATCAAGATGATGGTACCATCCGTCTGAACATTGTACTCCGCTGCCACCTGTGGCTGAGCGAGCCTATCGACCTCGACAACCTCCAAATTATCCGTGGCATTACTAAGAGCCTGAAAGTAGCTCAGTACCTCATCCTTAACTGGATCAACTATCGGAAAAAACAAAAGGACTTGGAGTGGTTCATCCATGTTCTTTACAATTTCCTCAACAGCTGTTCCAGGAGTAGACGTCTTAAAATAGCTAGCGTCTAGAACCAGATCCCTCGCGCCAGTGACATAGCCCAAAAGCATTAACATGGCGCCGGCGAACGCCACACTCAAAGCACTGGTAGCTGTCTCAGTAATCCTCAGTGATCCAGCAAAACCTAGTTCGTTTGCTTTTCGACCACTTGAGCGTACAGCCCACTGAGCAGCAAGCAGAGGCAACAGCGAAACTGCCAAGACAATCGACGATACAGAAAGCAGTCCTCTTCGGAACCGCAGCTCAGACCTACCATCTTCAAAGTCTAAGTTCAGCCAACGCACCGCGTCCTCGGTACCAATCAAGAGTCCTACTAGCGAAAGCGCACAAAGGACATGTAGCAGTGCAAGGAAGCGCTGAGTATTTCTCTCGGCTTCACCGACCTGGCTCGATATTCTTATACACCATATCGCTGTTCCGAGTACCAACCCTAAACCAACAACAACCAACGGTACTCGGACCAAGAACAGGTCGTGGAAAACTCGCTCACCCAGAAAGACGGAACAAAGCCCAGCGACTAGAATCCACGTCAATCTCGGAGTTGTCACTCCCATCGTTTGGCCTCCAAAACTTTCGTCGCCAACAACAGGAAGAAATAAGTGACCGCGAGGTAGTAGAAGACGTCACGCGTGTGAAGAAGACCTTGCTGGAAACCCGAAAAATGCCGGCCGTGAAGAGCAAGCGCAGATAGCACCCGAGACATTGGTGGATCAACAACAGTGGAAAGGGGCCAGAACAAGAACATCACAGCAGTGATTCCAGCCCCAACCGCTGTCGCGACGAGCTGACTTCTCGTCAACGAAGTTGCGAATACCCCGATCGCGAGAACAGCTGCCCCGAGTAACACGAGCCCGCTGTACCCCACTAGGATTTGAGTAATCGATACCTTTCCGTTTACGAGGATCATCAGCGGCATGTATAGCGTAGTGAGCGTGATGCCCGTGATGAAAAGAAGTGCGGCCAAGAACTTGCCGACTACAATCTCCCAATCTCTGACAGGCGAGGTATTAAGCAGAACTTGAGTACCTAACTGGCGTTCTTCAGCGATGAGACGGACGGAGAGCACCAAGGATGCAATTACAGTTAAACCACTAGCCGTATAAAAGAAGATCGCGAGTACCTGTCCTGAAACTCGCGCTTCAGCCTCAGGACCTAATGCTTGAGTGTAGAACAAAAGGCCATTAAGCATGAGTACCGTAGCCGCCACGACATAGCCCACGGAGGACCTGAGGTACGCATTGATTTCGCGTTGGAAAATCACACGCAGACCGTTCATCTCAGCTGACCTTCTGTCCGAGTAGCTCTACAAACAGGTTCTCTAGCTCGTTGGACCCCAGTTCTAGACGAACCACGTCATGCCCGGATTTCACAAGACTCCTGCTGAGGCTACCTCGGCAATCGCTAGGACTTTCCACTGAGAGCGTCAACAATTGGCCATCCTGTTGAACCATTTCTACGCTGGTGATATCGGGCAGCTTTCGAATGAACTGGATTAGGCCCTCGGCCTGGGTGTCGGGTGCCATACGTGCACCAAGTATGATCCGATAGGTGCCCGTCAAGTTAGCAGAGATCTCGTCCTCAGAGCCCGAAGCGATAAGCTCCCCTTGATTCAATACGAATACCTGATCACACGTCTGGCTTATTTCAGTGAGCACATGGCTGGATACCAAGATCGTATGCTCTTCCTTGAGTCTCATGATGAGACCGCGCAACTCTAATACCTGAACTGGATCAAGCCCTTTGGTCGGCTCATCAAGAATCAGTAACTCAGGCTTATGTATGATCGCCTGCGCGATGCCAACACGTTGCCGATACCCATGGGAAAGGTTCTGTGTGAATTCGTCATGCACAGGCGTCAATTGCGTGTACTCCTCAACTTCGCGGATACGTTCGTCCACGCTATCCAGACTAAGTCCCTTGATCTGCCCGACGAACTTCAGGTACTCCCCGACAGCCATGTCTCTGTAGAGAGGAGGAGTTTCCGGCAGGTAGCCTATCCTTTTTCGGACTTCGTGAGGATTTGCTGCAACACTAACACCTCCGATCTCAACTTCACCCGCAGACGGGTGCAGATCAGTCGCAAGTATCCTGAGGAGTGTAGTCTTTCCCGCGCCGTTCAGACCCAAGAAGCCCACTGCACCACCCGGCTCTATCTCGAATGAGACAGGTCCTAGTGCTCTCTTTTCGCCGAAGTACTTCCTAACCTCAGTGAGTTGAATCATATGCCACCAACTCCTCAGAGCGACCTGAGAAAACGCAGCACCATCATCTGTGCTTGAGCAGGGAGTTCTTGGAACCGGACCCGGGCTAGTATCGCTTCACCTGAATGCCGATCAATAACCTCAACAAGATCCGTCACACTTCCGTCATGAAGAAAGTGTTCACGATATCTGAGACCCCAAAGGGGAGGGGTACGAAACTCTCCTGGAAGAGCATCAAAACCACAAAGGTCCCCTGCTCCATTACCAAAGTCATGTAGCAGGAGATCAGAGTAGAGTCGAACGACCTGGTCCCTGAGCGCTGGTTCTTCAGCATTCCCGGTCGGGAGTTCAGGGCGGTGGCACTGAGTACACCCGATCTGATCAAACAGTGCTTCGCCCTGGGATACACTGTCCGCCGCCGGCCCAGGATCCAAGGACTCTGGAGCAGGCGCTCCCAAAAACCGGATATAGTCGGTTAGTAGTCCCAGTGTCTCTGCGTCGATCTCTGGATCAGGCATCGGGTCTGCACTCTCTGGAATAGGAACGCCATTCCTACCCTCTTCTTCCGGATATCTAGGGGTTGTGAAGCCAAGTTCGAATCGGAGAGCACTCTCAACAAAGTCCTCGACGCTCGCCGCATCACCCTTGCGACCAAACCTGGCTGAGCGTTGATCCGCCATGCGTGGCAACCTGCCGGAAATACCATCCCCATCCCGATCTTCTGGATCAGCGATAGACAATAGAACCGAATCTGGAATCGCCTCAATAAGACCCAAGCCAAAGAGAGATGGGGCGGTAACGTAACCGCTGTCGGTGGCTTCCCCTGGAATAACTTCAGCTCCGAACCCGTGGGCAGCAAAAAGTTCAGTCACTCGAAGCTGAATATTGTCACCACCCAAAGCCTCAAGACGATCGCATCGACCGTCCGTAAATCGTGTCGCTTTCAAGACCCGCACTGATGCCGAACTCGCTCCACCAACAGTCGGCTTATCATGGCAACTACTACAGCGGTCCTGGTTGTATAGAGGCCCCAGACCTTCATCCTGTGTAGCAATACGTTCGAATAAGGCACGACCTAGCAGAAAGCGACCTCTGTTTGCATCTGATAAAGCAGGTATGGCTTCCCCAGGTAAGATCTCTGAAACAGGTGCATCAGATGCGGTGCATGCAGCCATAGCAAAGATCGCCAAGACAGGCAGAATCTTTTGAATGATCCAGCTCATACCGCTCAAGCTTGATTCGGTCTTCATTGAGAATCTGACGGTTCAACACCTTGCAGTAAATTTTGAACTCTGAGTAACACTCTAGGGATGCTGGACTCGAACAAGGTCCAATCCACTCGCTCCAGTAACCACGCCTCAAACAGTGGCCTCAAGTCAGTGGCTACGCCGCGCCGCGATACTAAACCCTCCATATATTGAGTGAGGTTCAGCCTCTCCGGCGGCACCGTCTCATCAATGGCCAACTCCTGATACCACTGGCGAACATCTGCCCGGTGACTTTCTTCCAACTGGGTTCGTATTTCTTCACTAAGTTCCAGCTCTCTCTCTTGGGCATCACCTAGTCGTATCGCTCGAACCGCTAGCTGCTGAACAAACGCTCCTAGGGACGCATCAGGTGCGGCGACCATCTCCCGGCGAGCAGTCGGAGGTAGAGCAAGTACATACCTAGCCACCATTGCCGCTGAAAGAGTTCCACCCTGCCAAGATCCAAGCAGCAGATCTGTCTCGAGCCATGCTGAAGGATCACCGGCGATTCCTCGGAGGCTCGTAGTCGCATCTGAGGATATAAGCCAATTTCTTTGCACCAACAGTCCTTGCGCGGACCTTTCTTCAGCTTCGTCTAGAAAACGGTCTCTGAGGTGCAGTGCATATAGGTCAGATACCTCTTCCAAGCGTGGGCGATGCAGGATATGAAATCCTCGACTGGTTTGGGTCACAC
>Ga0209034_10000396_pt1 | contig 21666 bp, 18 predicted proteins | sample MarorgKNORR_S2LV_2_FD_188219 | JGI IMG/M metagenome (GOLD analysis project Ga0209034, IMG submission 188219) | Marine microbial communities from the Southern Atlantic Ocean, analyzing organic carbon cycling - 250m_A/KNORR_S2/LV (SPAdes) (version 2) | ecosystem: Environmental > Aquatic > Marine... | reverse complement strand
GCATTAAGTGATCTAAAATTTACTAACGTAGTGAGTCGAATGTTAGCCGTTGGGCGTTAGCGGTTGAAATCGCATGAATGAAACCGGGTGTTTGGCATGCGCCGCCATAATAGCACAGAGGCTAACATTTCAGACTTTTGAGAAACAGAATTTGAGAACCATTGAGGTATGAGGTCTCCGTAATTAGACGCATGAAACGGAACATGAAATGGCAAATGGCATAAAAAGTGGCCGAAGGGGAGGGACCCTCGGCCACAAAGCCATTGCTGCCATTCCCGCGCGAAAATACGCAGGGATAAAGCCTATGTAAACGACAATAAAATAAATTCCCTAGGCTCTAGCTTACGAGAGAAGAACGAACGGGTTAGTTGATTTTAATAAATGCAACCGGCCCAAAAGGCTAGGGCGAAAATTTATACGCTCCAAACTAAACTGTTAACAGCCACCCATTGCACACATCCCTACACAACACCCTGGGTGGCTGTCACAGGCCAGTTCCTGATGGTTGAGCGTTAGCCGACAAAAAGTTTCGGATAACTTAACTGCTTACTAAACGCCCTTGATCAGCGAAGAAGAAAATCCGAAGGCCGCTGTTAAGCGGCCCCGATACGAAAAACCTTAGTGCCACACGCTGGGCATGTACCCTGAGTGGCGGGCTTACCGTTCTTCATGGTGATCTTTTCTGGGTTCTTGATTTCCTGCTTGCTTCTGCATTTCACACAGTATGCTTCCATAAGAAACACCTCCCATCATTACGGTTCTGCTATTCTAGCTCTGATATCAGATCATGTCAACATATAGTATGCCTTTTTCTTAAATTATGGCAACTAATGAGACTGACCAGTCTCAACTACATGTAGTAGGTGAAACATGATGTACGTATTAAATACCTAAAATCAGTGTACTTTCAAGTACATCGTGTTTAGAATATCCACCAGAATGGGAACACTATTAATTGTCCGTCACGGCGAAACCGAATGGAATGCCGAAGGACGGATACAAGGCCACACCGACATCGGACTCTCCGAAAACGGCGCTCAACAGGCTCGTTCCTTGGGACAACGCTTGGCTGATCGCCAAATTGACGTTGCCTACAGCAGCGACCTTAAGCGTACCTCTGAAACAGCTAGACTAGCCCTGGGACACCGAAACGTAGTTTTGAATGAAACGCCCAGGTTGCGGGAATACCACAAAGGGATCTTTGAGGGTATGACCTTGACAGAGATTCAAACTCAATTCCCAGATGAATACCCCAAATATCTAGAGAAAGACCTCAGCTATGCTCCAGAGGGAGGAGAAACCACTCGTGATGTAAGTACGCGTATGGCCAGCATCTTCCAAGAGATAAAGGCCAAGCACCTTGACGAGACAGTGCTAGTGGTTAGCCACGGTGGCGCGCTTCGTGCAGCCATGGTCTCATTACTAGGTATGCCTCTGGAAGGGAACTGGTCTTTCGTTTTCGGCAACTGCGGGTTGACCATGGTCGATACCTTTGCCGATAACGCAGTTTTGAGGCTGTTCAACGACACTTCCCACATAAATGGAACCGTGCATCACGGGATGAGCGGCTAGCTGAATGATTGGTTCATCAAACGAAACCCAAATACGAAACCAAAAACGAAAATAGGTTGAATTTTTAGATGCCAGGACAAGTATTAATGGTCCAGGGCACAGCATCTCACGTTGGTAAGAGCGTGTTGGTGTCTGCCCTATGCCGTATTTTCCGCCAAGACGGGTTCAGTGTTGCGCCCTTCAAAGCTCAGAATATGTCCAACAACTCGTATGTGACTGCAGACGGCAGCGAAATTGGGCGCGCGCAAGCGGTGCAGGCCGATGCCGCAGGAGTGGAAGCCCGTGTACAGATGAACCCGGTCCTCTTGAAGCCCGAAGCTGATCACATCTCCCAGGTGGTGGTCATGGGCCGCCCTCTGCTGACCGCCCAAGCGAAAGATTATTTCGGCCTTAAACCCCAGCTTTGGGAGGCGGTACATACGTCTTTGGACAGCCTGCGGGAGGATTTCGACATAGTAGTGGTTGAAGGTGCGGGTAGCCCTGCCGAAATCAATCTTAAGAAAAATGAGATTGTGAACATGCGGGTGGCTTTGTATGCCAATGCTCCGGTGCTTCTCTGTGGGGATATTGATCGTGGGGGAGTGTTTGCATCTTTAGTGGGAACGCTGGAACTGCTTGAGCCCGAAGAACGAGATATCGTCAAAGCAATGGTCATCAACAAGTTCCGCGGCGATCCGACACTTCTGACGGACGGGATTACCTGGCTGGAAGAACGCACCGGGATTCCGGTCGCCGGCTTGGTACATCATTACCGGGACATTCATATACCTGAAGAGGACTCTGTGGCTCTTGATGAAAGACAAAATGGAATGAGCCAATCGGTATTGGATGTAGTGGTGCTTCAACTTCCCCATATTGCCAACTTCGACGACTTTGATCCCATAGCTCGACACCCAGGAGTGGAACTCCGTTACGTTGATTCGCCGACCCAACTTGGCCGCCCAGATTTGTTAATCATCCCAGGCACTAAGACAACTATCCCGGATCTGGCGTGGATGAACCAACAAGGTTTGAGTCAAACTGTTAAAGAACTACACGCTGGTGGGACAGCCGTGATTGGAATCTGCGGCGGATATCAGATGCTGGGCAATAAGATAAGTGATCCCGACCATATAGAGTCTTCAATAGCTGCGATCGACGGTCTAGGTATTTTGAACCTGACCACCGTGTTCGAAGGCAGTAAAGAGACCCACCGGATTAAAGGTCAGGTGAATGAGGCGACTGGGTTGCTCTCTGGAGCCGCTGGAATGCCGGTTACCGGATATGAGATCCACATGGGTAGAACGGTGGGTGAAGGCTTCTCGCCTCCTTTCCGCATTGATGACCGAGCTGATGTCAAAGTATGCGGCGATGGCGACTTGGAAGGTGCAATAGACTCCTCAGGTAGCGTAATCGGCACTTATATCCATGGTCTGTTCCTCAATCCAGAGCTACGTGGTGCTATGTTGGCCGAGTTGGCCCGACGAAAGGGTGTATCCCTTCCTGACGTCACCACTGAAAATGATATGGATCGGGAATTCGACAAACTGGCAGATTGGGTTCGTTCCAGCATGGATATGGATCTGATTTACCGGATGTCTGGCCTTAATCGAGACTATAACGCGGCCAGAGACTGATGGCCTCCGACCTTTGTTTGGTGCTGGGTGGAGTGAGGTCTGGCAAGAGCTCCTTTGCTGAAAGCAAGGTGGCATCCTTCGGTCAGTTAAATGGTGGATCGATCCTGTACGTGGCCACAGGCGTAGCGTTTGATGACGAGATGACCGAGCGCATCGCGCGCCACCAGCGATCCAGACCAGAGTCGTGGACCACATTGGAAGAACCGACCAAGCTAGCGGAGAGGATGATTCGGGTGCTTGGTGAAGAACCCAGCCCCGCAGCGGTGATTATCGACTCCATTGACGTCTGGGTGGGTAACCTGGTGATGGAACAAGAGAATGAATCCAAACAGGCCATGGAAGAGATAGTCACCAAAGAGGTAGACAAGTTGCTGGTGCTGACGGCGATGTCTGACCAGTCTTTCGTTATCGTGAGTAGTGAAGTTGGTATGAGTTTGGTGCCAATGGAGCCTCTTGGACGCCGATTTCAAGATATCTTGGGATTGGTCAACCAGCGGATAGCCGCTACTGCGACTGAAGTCCACATGGTGGTGGCGGGTATTCCCATAGAGATAAAAACGAGTAACGCGGAGTAAATCCTTGGCAACTTCATCGTCGAATGGCAGTACGCCCCACGAAAACGAGTCTGTACTCGTTGGCAGCGCTACTGTCCGCGCGCCTGGAGTTTGCGGTGAGTTGGCCCAGGGAATAATTGACGGCAACCATTTTTTAGTCACCTGCCCGGTGGATTTTTACTCCAGGGTAAAAGTTGATCTGTACGCTGGTAAACATGGAATCGAAGTCCCTGCAGGTTGTGAAAAGACCGCAGCCGCCGTACGTAGAACTCTTATTCAATTGAAAAATGCTAAAGTTCGGGCCAAGCTGACTATCAACAACCCAATACCCAGAGGTAAGGGAATGGCTAGCAGCAGCGCAGATCTGACCGCTGCCATTGCCGCCACCGGACTGGCCCTGGGACAAGAACTAAGTACCGAGCAGATTGCTCAGATCGCTCTGTCCATCGAACCTACCGACGGAGTTATGATTCCAGGTGTGGCGCTCTTTGATCATCGGGCTGGCACTATCCACGAAAGCCTGGGACCGCCGCCGCCAATTGAGATTGTGGCCATTGACCTAGGTGGGACAGTAGACACAGTGCAATTCAATATGGTGGACCGTTTTCAACGCTGGCGTGCCGTTAATGAACAGACAACAGAGGCTCTCCGGCTGTTGCGTCAGGGAATCTCCGAACAAGACCCCGTCCTAGTAGGACAAGGCGCCAGTATCAGCGCGGATGCCAGCCAGTTAGTGCTCTCCAAGCCACGTTTGGATGAGGTAAAGGAGTTCGCTGGTGCTGTGGGCGCTGTTGGCATCAACGTAGGACACAGCGGCACTATCATGGGCGTATTACTGGATGCGCGGAATAAACGAGGGGCTTCAACTTTTCATAAGGCTAAAGAGGCATTTCCCGACGCCCAAGAGGTGTATCATTTTCGGCTGATGGGCGGCGGGGTTAAACAGGTCAAAGAATAACCCGCCAAATCCTAATAACTACCAATATACGAGAAGGGACGAAATGGCAGAGTATAAAGTAGCAGTAATTCCCGGCGACGGCGTTGGATTAGAGGTCATAGACGAAGGAAGAAAGGCCCTTGAGGCTGTGGCAGGTGTTACCGATGGACTCAGTTTTCAATTCACCGAGTTTCCCTGGGGTTCTGAATACTATCGGGAGACCGGCAACCTCATGCCGGGGGACGGCATCGAGACGCTGAAGGGTTTCGACACTATATTGTTCGGTGCGGTTGGAGATCCCAACATACCTGACCACATCACTCTGCACGGTCTACTCTTGCCGATGAGACGCAGCTTTGACCAGGGTGTCTGCATCCGGCCCGCCTATTTATACCCCGGCGTGGAATCACCTTTGGCAGGCAAGAATGCCGGGGATATCGACATGGTTATATTCCGGGAGAATACCGAAGGCGAGTATGCTCCTGTGGGCGGACGCCTCTATGCAGGTACAGCCCACGAAACCGTAGTCCAGACTAATATGTTCACTCGCCGGGGAACAGAGCGAATCATTCGCGCTGCCTTCGAGTATTGCGACCGGCGCAATAAGAAAAGCGGCAAGAAGGTGACCTCTGTTACCAAGTCAAATGCCCAGAGCTTCGGAATGGTCTTCTGGGATGAGGTTTTCACCGAGGTAGCCGCTGAGTTCTCTCATATTGAGACTGAATCATTGTTGGTTGACCGGGCTTGCATGGACCTTGTCCGATGGCCTGAAGACTTCGATGTCATGGTTGCGTCCAACCTGTTCGCCGACATCCTTTCAGACATTGCAGCCGTCGTGACTGGCAGCATGGGTCTGGCCCCCAGCGCCAACATCAACCCGGAGCAGGAATACCCCTCCTTGTTTGAGCCGGTTCACGGTGCGGCCTTTGATATTATGGGTAAGGGAATAGCCAATCCCCTGGCAACAGTCTCCGCTGTGGCCATGATGCTAGATCACTTAGGCGAGCAGTCAGCCGCCGATAGAGTGGATAAAGCTGTTGCACGGTGTTTGGAGCAACGCACGGTCCTGACTGTGGACTTGGGTGGTGTAGCCTCCACGTCAGAGATGGGAGATGAAGCTGCCCGGCTGATTCGCGAGGGCTAAATTCTCAGGTTTCGTAATGACTACCCGTAAATGATAATTTGGGAGAAGACAGATGCCATACGTAGATAATTCCGGTGTCAAAATTCACTATCAAATTGAGGGGGAGGGGGCCCCCCTGGTAATACAGCACGGCCTCACCGGCAGCCTGGAAAATTGGTACGCCTACGGATTTGTTGAGGAACTCAAAAAGAATTACCGTCTTATTCTGGTGGACGCGCGCGGTCACGGCCGCAGCGACAAACCCCACGACCCAGCAGATTACGACCTGAAACTCAGGGTTAGTGATATTTTGGCCGTTATGGACGATGTGGGCGTGGAAAAAGCTCACTATTTGGGTTACTCCATGGGAGGTCGTATCGGGTTTGGCCTGGTGCAGTACGCTCTGGGCCGGTTCCATTCTTTTGCCATCGGTGGCATGGGCGCTCACGTTGCCAACACCGATACTCCTCCTGAAACCAGGATAGGCGTTTTGCGGCAGGGTATAGAAGCTTATGTGGCCAATGCCGAAGCCAATGAAGGTCCAATGGAAGCCGACCGCAAAGCGCGGTTGTTGGAGAACGACGCCGAAGCGCTGATTGCAGCTACTCTTGCGCCCATGGGCACTGAAGGCGTGGAAGCATTACTACCAGGCTTGAATTTGCCTTTTTTGATTTTCTGTGGAGACGCCGATGGCTTCTACCCGGCAGCCAAGGCATCGGCTGAGGCCATACCCGGCTGTCAGTTCGTGACTTTGCCCGGGTTGAATCACGGTGAGGCATCCCGGTCTGGGGAATCAGTTCTCCCGCACGTGGTTAAGTTCCTCAAAAAGGCAGTGAGTAAAGTAGGGGCTGAAGCTTAGCAGGTCGACGGAAACACCCTTAGACAAAAACTAAACGACCGCAGGAATCTCCTGCGGTCGTTTAGTTTTCTTACCTTTGGCTTGACTTCAAGCACACATTGCATGCTTCTCGTCTGTGATTTTTCCTTATTAATGTCGGCGATTGGTCGGTAAATTAGTGTCTACAATAAGACCTCCGGTCTGCTATGTAGACCCAAGCACCACGCTTACCATCCGTTTCTCCAGGGACTGGCCCAGTAGCTCCACCGATTGCAAGCGGTCGTGATCGCCAACAACCCCGATGAACACCACTCCCAAAAGGCGTCCTACTCGGAAGTCTACGACTGTGGACGAAATCAGGCCATCTACTCCACCCTGCAAGACTCTTAGTCCCACGGCTTCGTCAAAAAACCCTTTTGGCTCAAGTCTGGTAGCAGAAACCAACTGGTGGCCTTGACCGACACTTTCTCCGATCTGGTCTTCAAAGTCCTTTAGAAAAATGTTGTGCATCCAGTCGTGGACTGAATCCGGCGAGTCGAAAAGGTGTACCACTGACGCGGCCATGAAGTCGAACCCGTCGGACATAGCCATATTGGAGGTAGGACCCAGCTCACGCATGGCGCCCGTAACGCGTCCGGCGTCGGAGAATCGTTCTGCCGTACTGCCTTCAAATCCATTTTGAGCCAGAGTTGCGTTGTCCAGGTTGCCTTCTCTGACAACTTGGTGTGCTTGGAAAAACTCTGGGAATTCTGCCTTCTCTAGAACCATTAAATCTAGGGCGCTTTCACTTACGCTGTAGGTCGCCCTGTCTATTGAGAAACTTGTCAATCCGGTCTCCTGTATTTTGGACACGCCTGTACGGCGGAACCTTCAGGTTTGGTGGACAGAAGTCTGTCCACCAATGATCTTACCCTGACAGCCAGTAATCGGACTAACCGCAGACCATGGGATACACGTGCAGTTTTCGAGAACTCTCTGCAGGAGTTTTGCTCTTGCTCCAGCTATCGCCACCGTCTGAACTGCTGTAGACCTCACCACCGTAAGCGGCGCAGTAGATGTGGTCCGGCGCGGCAGCGTCGATGGCAACTGCCATCATGCGTCCCGGAACAAAATCCCCGAGATCTAGCCGGTCATATGTTTCACCCGCATCGCGACTACGGTATAAGGCGCCTTCTTGAACGGTATCCGCGGGGGCGGCACCACCTCCGGCTCCAGCAGCCAGGTAGATAGTCTTGGGGTCGTCTGGCGCAACGAGCAGGTCACGACAATAGGAACCGCCGGGGAACATATCTTCGAATTGGACGTGCTCCCAGCGCGCGCCTTTGTCCCTGCCGCGGAACATAGCTGTTTGGGTGGCGATGTGCACGGTGCCCGGGGCGGCTGCACTCACCTGCACGTGGTGGAGGTCTAGGGTGTTGTTCTTGATGTATGGGCCGTCGATTATGGAGACCCAGGTTTCTCCACCGTCGCGGCTGGCCAAGAGACCGCCCACTTCCACTGCAGCGTAGATATCATTGGTGTCGCTTGGGTCGAACGCGATCCCAATGACCCGTTTGGCTGTTGGGGGCATATAAGTGGTGATATAAGGATAGACCACCTGGCTGGTATCCATCATCTTCCAGGTATTCCCGCCGTCTTGGGATCGGGAAATGGAGCAAGGGTCGTATCCGGCGTAGATAATGTCGGGATTGCTGGGATGGATGGTCAACGACCAAACTTCATGCCCTGGAGTGGAATCATCCAATTCTTCCCAGGTTTCGCCGCGGTCTTTAGAACGGAAAACGCCTTTATCGGTTCCGGCAAAAACCACTTTGGGGTCGTCAGGCCTGATGGCCAGAGCTCGTACTTGGGAATTGTCGGGTAGTCCTTTGGAGATGTCGGCCCATTCCTCATCGCCGTCAGCTCGTCGTACTAGACCGCCTTCGCCGATGTAATCACCTTCACCGCCAAGACCAATGTAAACGTAAGTCCGATGGTTTGTAGCTACCATAATCTACCTCCAGTCTTCATTCTGTATTCTAGGACTGTTTGGGATTAAGATACACGAATTTCTGGGATATTCAATCCCGGTTACGTCTCCGACCCCAATAAGAACTGGATTTATATGCGTACATAAAATATCAACCCAATAAAGTCGGCGTTGGTCTGGCGCGGCGCACCAGTCTGCGGTAGTATTTAATTCGCCAGCTTCAGAGGGCTTTCATCACGGATGTTTGCCACCTGAGATGAGGCCATCCAGACTCCGGCTAGACTCCGGTCTGTATCCTGAATGTTAAAAGGTACTCATGAAGAACAAGATTTTCCAATCCATGGATGACGCTGTAGCGGACATACCCGATGGCGTCACGATACTGAGTCCGGGTTTCAGCGGCGTGGGGGTACCCAGAAACCTGTTGGCGGCCCTCAACCGTCAGGGAGCTAAGGGCCTTACCGGAGTTTCCAACAATGCCGGGACAGTTGATGAAAACATTGATATCGGTACTCTGGTAGAAGCTGGCCAGATGAAAAAGATGATCTGCGCCTTCACCGCATCCACCCACCCATCGCAGGTCACTCCATTCACTCGGATGTATAACAATGACGAGATTGATGCTGAGTTGGTACCTCAAGGTACCCTAGCCGAGCGACTGCGCAGCGCCGCTGCCGGAATTGGGGGGTTCTACACGCCGACTTCAGTTGGAACAGAACTGGCTGAGGGTAAAGAACACCGTGAGATTAACGGCCGCATGCATGTGTTGGAGTATCCACTGCCTGGTGATTACGCTTTAGTGCGTTGCTGGAAAGCCGACACGGCTGGTAATTTGGTATTTAGGCTGACTCAACGCAATTTCAATCCACTGATGGCCATGGCGGCCAAGGTGACGATAGTTGAAGTTGAAGAAGATATTGTTGAAGCCGGGGAACTTGACCCCGATTTGATTCACGTTGCGGGCATATACGTAGACCGCTTGGTGAAGATTCCCGCAGATGGTATTTGGATCTAAGAAGCAAACATATTTCAGCGTTTAGCTGACAGCTTGATACGGAGAAAACGATGGCAGATAAGATAAAGCTAGAACGCCAGGCAATGTGTGACCGTCTGGCCATGGAATTTCAAGATGGTTGGATCGTGAATCTGGGCGTGGGGATGCCCACTTTGTGTTCCAACTACTCGGACTCCAGTCGGGAGATTATCAACCACGCCGAGAATGGTGTGGTTGGGTATGGGCCGCTGGCCAAAGAGGGGGAAGAGGACCGGCATCTGGTTAACGCCGGTGGACAGCAAGTCACTCCTCTACCGGGTATGGCATGCGTTCACCACGCTGATTCGTTCATGATGATTCGTGGTGGCATGATTGACGTGACTGTAATGGGTGCCTACGAAGTGGCAGAGAATGGCGACTTTGCTAACTGGCGTATTCCCAGCCGCAAGGGCGGCGGAATAGGTGGGGCCATGGACTTGGCTGCCGGAGCCAAGCGCGTATTTATAGCCATGGAGCACACCACTCGTGAAGGTGGTCCCAAACTCCTGAACAAGTGTACCCTGCCGATCACTGCCCCTGGTGTGGTGAAGATGCTGGTCACTGACCTGGGCTTGTTTGAGATTACTCCCCAAGGATTCATGCTTGTGGAGCATGCCCCAGGCTGGAGTTCAGAAGAAATCCAAGAACTGACCGAAGCCAAACTGATAATTTCAGATGACCTGAAAGAGTTCCGCTTCAGGGCTTAGATATTAGACGGCACATTTAAACAATTAGATGAGAATTAAAAAGCCCGACCATACTACACGGTCGGGCTTTTTAATTGTGTTTCAAACTCGGCGTTTAGAAAAAGTTGGTTCCTCCGTTCACGTGGAGGGTTTGTCCAGTCATGAAGCCGCAGTCGTCGTTGATTAAGAAAAGGGCCGTAGCTGCAATGTCGTCTACCTTGCCCAGGCGGCGCACCGGGATGTTGGAGGTTTCCTGCATTCCTCCCTCGGGATACCAGGACATGTCTCGGGTGGTGTCGATGCGTCCCGGCGAGATGACATTTACGCGTATGTTCTTGGGACCAAATTCTGAAGCTAATCCCCTAGCCAGGCCGATAATTCCCATCTTGGCCGCGGATACGTGGGACCGTGTGGCTGATCCTACGAATGCTCCGTCTCCGGTGAAGAACACTATTCTTCCGTAGTTGTTCTTCTCCATGTAAGGCATTGCGGCGTGGGCGCAGTAGAAAGCCCCGTCCAGCACAACGCCCCGGACCCACTCCCAGTCTTCCAAGGTCAGCTCTGTGAACGGTTTCTTGGGCCTGATGGCGGCGTTGCTGACCAGGATGTCCACTCCGCCGAATTGTTCTGTAGCAGCGTCAAACATTGCGGTTACCTGTTTGTGGTCGGAGACATCGGCGATGAATGGTAGAGCGTTAACGCCCATGGCTCGTGCTTCGGCAGCCACGGATTCTGCCTCTTCCTTGTTGCTTCGGGCGTTCACCACTACGTTGGCGCCCTCTTCGGCCAGTTTCAATATGATTGCTCGGCCAATGTTGCGACCAGAGCCGGTGACGAGGGCTGTCTTACCTCCCAAGCGCTTCATTGTTAAACCTCATGTTTGTTGACGAATTTGGATTCCAGTTACGCCTAAAAACGGCCTTTAACTTGTGGCCGAGATTATAGCATGTGCCATATTGGCGGAAACGATAATCCATAAGATTAGGTAACGTCGTATAATCCGAAACTGTTATGGCGATAATTGATATTCGAGTAAAGTCGATGGCCGGTGATTGGGGGGCCGCTAAGCTAGATGCAGCTTATGACTTTGATATCTTGGCTGTTGCGCCGTAGGCTGCGCCAATCCTGGTTGTTGCTGGCGGTCACATCCTTTGGCATCCTGGCTTCGGTGACAATCATGTCCACCGGATCGTTATATTCCCGTGCCCTGGGTGAGGCTGGCTTGCGCCACTCTATAACGTCCTATCTGCCGGAGGTACATGACGTTCAGCTTATAGCACAGAACCGCCCACTGGGCCTCACCGATTATCGTGCCCTGGAAGCGTTGGTCGACGAAACGGCGAACGACCGTATGGGCGATCTGCTTCTGAACACCGAACGCTTCGGGCGCACCCAGCCTGATCTGGTCCTGCTTGATTCACCTACCGCGTCTATCTTGGGTTCTCCATCTGGTCGTCCGTTTTTTCTGACTGGCTTTCAAGAACACACAGAGTTGGTCAAAGGACGCTGGCCGGAACCAGGCTCGCTCCAAAATCCGGCCAATCAGGGAGACATTGAGACTGTTTTAGGACCTGACTCCGCGAGGAAGTTGGGTTACGAGGTAGGCGACAGGATCTACCTCATTCCAAGGAAAGGGACATCGGAGCGTGTGACGTTCAAAATTGTAGGTTTGGCGCTCCCAAAGAATCATCGGGAGGAATACTGGATGGGCGCGCCGATCTATTTTGACTTGCGATCGGTTGGCGAGTCGGTTGTGGTACCTCTATTCGTAGATGAAGATGACTATTTTCAGGGCATTGGAGAGCGCTTCCCAAATCTAGTGGGGGATTTTGGATTTTACCTGTTCTTAGATTCTGGCGGCTTTACATCGGCCAATGCCAATAATGTGAAAGATCAAGTACTGGGCTTGGAAACAGACGTGAACAAGGTCTATCCGCGCACATTGGTGCTGAGCCGCCTTGGACTGACCATCGAAGAATTTAACAAAGCTTCGAACTTGGCTAGGATCCCCCTTTATCTTTATCTGTCATTGGTCGTTGTGGTAGTTCTTTATTTCCTTGCACTAATAACCGGAACCTTGGGACGCAGTCAGGCTGAGGAAGCTGGATTGTTGCGCAGTCGTGGAGCCAGCGTATTGCAGGTCACTGGTGTGCTGGCGCTAGCTGAAGCTGTGGTTGTAGTTGTCGCAATGGTGGTGGGCCCGTTTTTGGCCTGGATAGTGGTCAAAACAATGTTATTGAGCACTATTAACCCTGGAGGTGACATATCCGCGCCCATACCGCTGGGATTGGGTGCAGATATGTTCTGGATGGGTGCTTTAGGCGGAGTTTTGGCCTTGGCGGTGCTGCTGTTTACAGCCACAGGCCGAGCTAGAATGGGCACGCTAGAGTCGTTGATGTCTCGTGCAAGACCGCCGTCCGTCCCTTTCTTGCATCGCTATTACCTGGATGTTTTGGCAGTGGTGGTAGTGGCCGTCATCTGGTTGCAGATTCGTGGAAGGGATGGCTTTGTTGCTGAAGGATTTTCTTCCCAAGGCCTGAACGTTGACCCAACTTTGGTACTTGGCCCAGTGCTTGGACTATTCACAGCGGCCGTCCTATTGCTGCGGGTATTGCCTCTTATAGTGCGAATTTTAGCCTGGATGGTAACTCGCATTGGACCAGCGTGGTTACAGTTCTCTCTTTTACGTTTGGCTAGAGACCCGATCCCCCATGGATCTTTGGCAGTTATTTTGATGCTGTCGGCGGCGTTGGGTGTATTCGGCGCCACTTTCCAGTCTAGCTTGTCCCAGTCCCAGAATGACCAGGCGCGCTACGGAGTGGGCGGTAACATGGTGCTGAAAGGGTCGGCCCTGCCCCAGGACGCGCCCGAGAAACTGGGCAGAATACCCGGTGTAACAGCCGTGAGCCCAGTACTACGGGACTCGTTAATCCCATTGGATGGCCCGTTGGGGGAAAAGGTGATTCTATTGGGAATTGATCCACCGGCCCTGGCCAAGGCAGGCTGGTTCAGAGACGATTTTTTTAAGGGAGGCCTAACGGAGATCAGTAAGTCGCTTCACCCTCGGCTCTTCCCGGCCAGCCCATCTGGCACAGGCATAGAGCTACCAGAAGATGGTGAAACCTTGGGAGTGTGGGTGGATAGCGAAGCTCTCATGGAGTTGAACTTAAGGTCCGGTGTGAATATGTGGGCCAGGTACATGACTGCCACGGGAACCTACCGCAATATTGGATTGGGCAACATATTGGAAACCGACGATTCTGGCACTTCCAACTCCGAATTGGCGGATGTGAAAGCAACTGATGGTCATTGGCGATTGTTTACCGCAGAACTACCAGAGTCAGTTGCAGCGTCTCTGCCTCTTGAATTGGTTTCGATATTTTTTTCCACATCCCCTGCCAATCGGTTGTCTGATGGGGTAATACATATGGATGACATAACTGTATTCAGCCCATCCTCCGGGCCCGATGGGCTAGTTGTTGAGGGTTTTGAAGGCCAAACACCTTGGGTCTCGTTGTCGAACCAGGAAGAAGTCCCTGATCAGGCCGAGATTGTCACAGGCATCTCCCGTAACGGTGCCTCAGGAATGAGGTTCTCCTGGGAAGCCCCAATATCTAAGGGGCAAAGGGGTATCTATTTGCCGCCGGGGCCGTTTCCCATACCTGCTATCGGCGGGCCAAACTTCCGCGTTGGTCAGCAGATTCGAGTGAAATTGGGTGACCTGGCCGTGCCGTTGCAATTTGTCGGTATTACCAGTCATTTTCCAACGATCAAACCAGACCGGGATCCGTTTGTAATAACAGACGTGTCATATTATTGGGAGTACGTCCGAAGGCTCCCTCAAAGCTCCTTGGACCTGCCGGAAGAGATGTGGCTGGCCATTGACCCTGACGCAGACCGCGAGCAGGTCATCTCACTGGTACCAGATTTGGTACCAGGATTGATTACCGTAAGGGACGCTGAAGTTGTTGCTGGGCTGGCTGAGCGCAACCCTCTGGCTGGGGGAGGTTGGAACGGCCTGACTGTATTTAGCATGGTCGCGGTGGGATTGGCCGTGCTACTGACTTTGACTGTCCACGCTCTGGTTTCGGTCAAAACAGGCCGGATGGACTTGGCAGTGATACGGGTTTTGGGTTTCTCCAGAAGCCAATTCTTTATGTCTTTGGCCACGGAGCGGTTGATTATTGCGGTGGCGGCCATTGCCGCTGGAGCATTCATGGGTTATTGGCCGGGATTGCAGATACTGGAATTGGTTGACCTTACGCCCCAAGGCAACGCTCCAGTTCCGCCGATGGTGCCGTCGGTGAACGTTGGGTTGATGGTCGGGGTGTTGGCCGGTCTTTTGGCTGGAGCTGCATTGTCCGTTGGGTTTGCGGTGGTGGCAGCCAGGCGACTTAATACCTCAGAAGTGCTGCGGGGTGGCACCTAATGTTGCCCATGATTAGATTCGCTTATGTCATGGCCATCCGGAGAGTTGTGTCCGGCTGGCGGTTGGAGGCCGTACTCTTTGGCGGGATTTTGCTGGCGGTGGCACTAATGGCCTCCGGAGTGATTTTCTCAGATCTGTTGTCCAACGCTTCTTTGCGCCATGCCTTGCTTCAAGCCACGCCCAAAGAGACCACCGTTTCCATGAGGTCGTTCAGCAGCCAGGATGAACCGTCTACAACAGAAGGTCGTCGAGCGGCTTATCAAGAGCGGTTGGCTTTCGCTCGAGAGAAAGTTTCCTCTCGCCTGGCTCCATACATGAAAGAGGAGTCGGTGGTTCTAGATACTGCCACTTTCTATTTTGAGGGTCGACCTGGATTGGAGATTGACAACGATAGTCGCCCACGCGGCTCTGTGGTCTATATGTCGAGTTTAGAGTCTGATCGAGTCACGTTGACCCAGGGTACTTGGCCTAGTTCGGAGAACGCCGCGGCGTCCACAGACACAGCCGTGGACGTTGCCTTAGACAGCCTGGGACTGGAATTGTTGGGTCTGGAAGTAGGCGATGTTATTGACATATACCCGGCTGCTTCCTACACAGACCCACCCCGAATGCCCGTCCGTATATCTGGAGTATTCGAGCGCATAGACCCCGAAGATGAATTCTGGTATGGCGTTGAAGCTGATTTTAGCCTCAAGAATGACCGTTGGACCATCGTACCGATGTTCACCAGCGAAGAATCTGTGCTCAACAGAGTCCTAGGCCAATATCCGACACTGTACACCGATGTGACTTGGTTCTACTACTTAGATCGGGAGGGATTACAAGCGGGAGAGGTAGGAGACCTGCAAACCGCGATATTTTATGTTGAAAATGATATTACGTTCAAACTTAAGAACTCCAGCTCCTCCATCCGGCTGGATAGCCTGTTAAGTAGCTTTGATGAGCAGTTAATACTGGCCCGAGTTCCACTGTTTTTGGTAGTGTTCTTGATTATCGGAATCCTGCTCTATTACCTGGCCTTGGTGGCTGGGCTGATTGTCCGCTCCCGTTCCAGTGAGATCGCCATGCTGAAAAGCCGAGGCGCAACCACAGCTCAGATTGGGATACTTGGATTGGGCGAGGGGCTGCTTCTAGGCATACCGGCAGTGATAATCGGACCGTTCTTGGCTATGACCGTTGTCGAGGTGTTGGGCAACGTATTCTTCGGCCTTGGTGGCGGTGCAGACGAAATTTCGGGCGTGCCGGTAATCATTTCCCAGGGAGCAGTCATACTGGGGATGGTTGGTGGAGCGCTAGCGGTGTTGGTCTTTACTCTGGCTACGGTAGCGGCGGCAAGACACGGAATAGTTGAGGCTGTGCAGTCTGGTGCCCGACCACCAACGGATTCGTTCTTGCACCGATACTATTTAGACGTGGTGGCATTTGGTCTAATCCTCCTGATTTGGTTCCAAGCCAGGAATCGGGGGGCATTTCTGGTCCAATCCTCAGATAGCTCTGATCTGAAACTTGATCTGGTCGGATTGTTGATTCCTACTTTGCTGCTTTTGGCCGTTGGGTTGGTAGTGATGCGGATATTCCCGTGGTTTGCCGCTTTGCTTTCGCGCTTGGCCGGTCCTGTGGCCCCCTCCTGGCTGGTGCATTCCCTACGCCATGTGGCACGCGACCCCATGGTACCCGGTATATTGATTGTTTTGTTGACCATGTCCACCGCTTTGGGGGTCATTGGAAGCGCTTTTAGTTCCACCTTGGAGCGGAGCCAGAAGGAACGTGCCCTATACACCGCAGGTGCGGATCTGAGAGTGCGTCACGCTGGAGTCTCAGGTATCAAGACGGGTGGCCGGCTCGCTGCCAGCGTTGAGAAAGACCCGTTGGTGCTACAAGCGGCCGACGCGTTTCGCGCCAACGGACAGATTACCTCTACTGGGTTCAGCGAACCGGCAGTGATGCTGGCGGTCGATTCGTCGAAAATTACCGACTCGGCCTGGTTCAGGGACGACCTAGCTGATGGGAAGTCCATTGTTGACCTGGCCGAACTGTTGAGTGATGGGCCGGAGCCTCCCCAAGGGCTGATTTTGCCTGCCGATGTTAATGGCCTCTCCCTTTGGGTGCAGCCTACTGGGTTAGATGGAGGAGCGAACCTCTGGGCCAGGTTGCGTGACTCTAACGGAATGTATTTTGAAACCTGGATGGGTTCCCTTGGGCATCAGGGTTGGAACAAGCTCCAATCAGATTTAACTCCAGTTATTTCTGCCGGCCAGCGTATCTCCAGCGACGCTCTACGGCAATCCCTTTCTCCGCCATACAGTCTCCAGGCACTCCAAATCACCAATCGTCTTGGTGGGTTTGGAACCGACGGTTTGGGCGCGGTATTCATTCGAAGGCTAGAAGCCCTGACTCCCAACGGACCGGTGACATTGAAAGAATTTGAATCTCCCGAAGATTGGTCAGTTGTGGAAGATTTTTCCAGACCGGGCCTATACGCTCTAGAGCACAGCACGTCAGCTGGGGGAAGCGAGTTCCCGACGGCAACCCGGTTCAGTTGGGCCACCGGCGGAGTGGGATTGCGGGGATTGAGGCCTGGTGAAATAGAGGATCCTATCCCCGCGATTGTTAACCTGGGTTTCTTAGAATTAGCTGACGTTTCATTGGGTGATGACGTAATCTTGGGTTTGTCGACCTACTCGATTAGGGTGAATGTAGTAGCTGTCGCCGATTATTTCCCAACCCTTCACCCCGGTGATAAACCCTTTGTGGTACTTGATCTAGAAAGCTTTGAATCCGTGGCGAACCAGCACAGCCCTGTGCCGCTGTCAGGGGCCAATGAGATATGGATGAATCTCGAATCGTTCACCGGTGAATTACCAGAGAATTTCGACCAGGATGGAATTTCAGGCGATGGCGACAAAGTAGCGAAATTCATGAGTGAACTGGGCGTGAATGTCAGAGAAATATACGACGCTGAGGCTATGGTTGCGTCGCGGGTTGATCAGCCGTTGGTGAACGCTGGGTGGGGGGCTTTGTTGGTACTGTTGTTTCTGTCAGTGGCCCTGGCCGCAGGTTCTGGAGTAATGTTGTTTTCTTTCTTGGACACCAAGGAACGACAGACAGAGTTCGCCCTGCTACGGACTCTGGGTTCCACTGGCGGCCAGATGCGAGGGATCGTATGGTTTAATCTATTCCTGATCGTCCTATGTGGAGTGGCGCTTGGAACCTGGGTGGGACAGATGATCGGGTCGAGTCTACTTCCACTGATGGAACTAGCGGAAGAAGGAGAACGGGTTACGCCGCCCATGGCTTTCACGACTGATTGGTTATCGTTGATGGTGTCTTATGCGGTACTCGCGGCAGTAACGGCGATAACGGTAGTCTGGCTGGCGTGGTTGAGCGCCAAGATCCAAGTTCAGCAGGTTCTTAGGATGGGAGACGCCGGATGATTCGGCTTTAGGCGGGTTATAGGGTTTCAAGGCTCAAGGGACGGAAGATAAGACATGACTAATTTAAATGAATACCTGAGGAATCAACCTGCTGGTGGTGCCGTACAACACGAAGGGCCGTACATAGACTGTAGCGACCTGTTTAAGATCTATAAACGGGCCGATCTGGAAGTCGTGGCTCTACGGGGGCTAGACCTCACCGTAAGGGCCGGAGAACTGATCGCAGTGATCGGGGCCAGTGGTAGTGGTAAGAGCACCCTGCTGAACATTCTCGCCGGTCTGGATCGTCCTTCCGCAGGCCGTGTGATGGTTGGATCGAGAGACTTGCTGGACGTCTCTGATAGCGACCTGGTGATGTACCGACGTTCTGAGGTCGGATTCGTCTGGCAGGCTACCGCCCGTAACCTGGTGCCTTATCTGTCTGTCTCCGACAATATTGAACTGCCTATGGCATTGACCGGGCAGTCAGCCAAGGCCCGGCGTGCCTGGTCCGGTGAGTTATTGGAGTCCCTGGGAATCGCCGATAAGGGGAAACGATTCCCATACCAGCTATCAGGAGGAGAACAACAGCGGGCGGCTATTGCTGTAGGCCTGGCTAATAAACCACCCCTACTCTTGGCAGATGAGCCCACTGGAGAACTTGATACAGAAAACGCAGACAGCATCTTTGAGATGATTCGCGGCCTTAACCGTGCCTACGGAGTAACTGTTGTCACGGTTACCCACTATTCGGGTGTGTCCCAGTTTGTGGATCGGGTGGTTCATATTCGTGATGGCCGTATCGGGTCTGAGACCTTCTCACGCCCCGACTACCGACGGCACGGCGACACAGTTGAAGATGAATATGTGGTGGTGGATCAATCAGGCCGGCTGCAATTGCCCCTGGAACTGGCCGACCGATTTCGTAGTGGCGGGCTAGCCAAGATCCAAGTGGAAGATGGTCAAATAGTGATTGACCCTCCCAGCACAGATCCGCGGCAAATCCGTAGCCGGAGTTGATTTAGGAGTTAAGTGGTGGCAAACGAATCCAATACAACCAATGGACCTGTGATTGAAGCTGCCGGGGTTAGCCGAGTTTTTGGTTCAGGTGATACTGCGGTAACTGCGCTATCAACTATCAGCCTTAACATAAATCAAGGAGAATTTTTAGCGGTTACTGGCCGGTCAGGTTCCGGCAAGACCACTCTGCTGAATCTGCTCTCTGGCCTGGACAGTCCAAGTTCAGGGTCTGTCCGGTTTGGCGGGGTTGACCTGTCAAATATGAAAGAGGCTGATCTGGTTAGTATGCGGCGACACAAAATTGGGTTTGTTTTCCAGTCATTTGGCCTAATGCCTTTATTGTCTGCCCAGGAGAATGTTGAATTACCACTTCATATCGGGGGTGTGTCTTGGCGCGAACGCCGGGAACGTGCCGACGAAGCGCTGGATGCCGTGGGACTGACCTCTCGCGCCAGGCACCGGCCATTTGAACTGTCGGGTGGGGAACAACAGCGAGTGTCAATCGCCCGGGCGTTGGTAACCGGCCCTGCAGTAGTATTTGCAGATGAGCCTACCGGCGAGCTAGATACCGCTACGGCGCGTTCTATTGCCGATACCCTGGGTGAGGTGGCGGCGTCTCGCCGTGCCACAGTTGTAGTAGCCACCCATGATCTGGACTTGGCGGACACCGCCCATCGGCGTATCGACCTGGTGGACGGCGTGATTGTTTCGTGACTGAAATGATTAGTTAGCCACTATCCCTTCTCTTATTACGGGCATACCGGTGTATACTCTGATTCCTCGTATTTCCCATATTTTTAATTTCGTTGTCCAAGGAGTTGGCATGTTTGTTCGTATCTATACTGGCGATGACGGCCAGTCCCATTTGGAAGAAATGGCCGCACCCTCGGAGCAGATTCACCGCATCCCCACGAAACCAGGAGAAGACCTGGTCTTCCGAACTTCAACGGTGAACAGTTTTAGCGATTGGCACAATCCGTCGCGGCGTCAGTATTTGTTTGTGCTTGACGGCAAGATGGAAGTTTCGGTGAAAGATGGAACAACAATGCTCTTCAATCCCGGAGATGTGCTGTTGGCTGAGGACATGACCGGACAAGGCCACGTGACCAAAGCAATAGACGGTACATACACATCTGTTTCGATGGGTATACCTGACTAATTAGAGGCTAAAGCCAGTCAACCAATTTTAGGTTCCAAAACGCCGGATTCACGTTTGACAGTGACGTATTGATATCTATAATGCCATTTAGATAAGGTGAAATCGAATTGAGAAGGCAAATTAAAAAATGATTACAAAATTCGACAGCCTGTTTGCCGGTCACGTTGACATGGGCGACATCGGCTACGGTGGTACGGCGGTCAATGACCGTAAGTTTGATAACGACCATCTGATAACCGTTTACAGCAAGGCTGAGGCTATCGCCAAAGCTTTGGATGAAAACGGCTTCGACACTCTGTGGATGGCGGAGCATCATTTCCAGCCAGAAGGATACGAATGTATCCCGAATCTAATCATGCTCAACGTCCATCTCGCTCATCTGACGAAGAACATCAAATTTGGTTGTGGTTTCAACATAGCCCCCATGTGGCATCCTCTGCGCTTGGCTGAGGACTTTGCCACGGCCGATATCCTGACCAATGGTCGGGTGATCTTCGGCGTTGGACGCGGCTACCACACGAGAGAAGTAGAAACCTTCGGATCAGACATCACTGATCAGAATGCCAACCGCGAGAAGTTTGAAGAGGCGGTTGACATCATTTTTAAGGCGTTTAACAACGAGTCCTTCTCCCACCAGGGTAAGTACTACACTCTGCCTCCGGAGGTTCCTTACCGCGGCTACACGCTCAAAGAACTTACTCTAGTACCTCGCCCGGCGACCCTGCCGGTGGAGTGCTGGCAGCCAATTCAGGGCGGAACCCCAAGAGCCCTTGATTTCATGGTGAAGCACGGTATCAAGGGTGTTTTGGGTGGTGGCGTTGCTGAGGGTGGCGTCATGGACGATATTATGATTGGCTATCGCGATGCTTTGGTGCGTGCTGGCAAGAAAGATGCTCAGCTTGGTGAAGGACTGAGCGTGGGATTCCACTATCATATGGCTCCTACTGTGGAGCAGGCTATGGCAGAAGCACAGGGCTTCTTTGAAGAGAACCTCAAGATGTTTGGCCCTCTGCGCCTGAGTCGTGGCATGTCCGAGGAGCAGATAGAACTCATCGGTGATCCCCGTCGTGCGCCTAACGGTGGCTTGCCCACTATTCAGGAAGCCGTTGAGAAGCAGGCGTTCTTGGCCGGTCCTCCTGATCGGATCATCGAACAACTAAAGGCTGTAGAGGAAAACTACCCGGCTTTGGAGCGAGTTGGCATGAGCCACCCCATGGGTACTCCCCAGAGCGTGATTACTGACCAGATAGAGTGGTTCGGAAAAGAGGTCATGCCAGCTTTCAAGTGAAAATATACTCCAAAAGCAATTTCAAGAGG
>Ga0209034_10000395_pt1 | contig 21673 bp, 19 predicted proteins | sample MarorgKNORR_S2LV_2_FD_188219 | JGI IMG/M metagenome (GOLD analysis project Ga0209034, IMG submission 188219) | Marine microbial communities from the Southern Atlantic Ocean, analyzing organic carbon cycling - 250m_A/KNORR_S2/LV (SPAdes) (version 2) | ecosystem: Environmental > Aquatic > Marine... | reverse complement strand
GCCATGGTGTGACACAGTATGGTTGACCCGGTCAACGGTCACACTGGGCACAAACTCTTCGGCCGTGTCGAGGAAGCAACGGGCGTCGTTGATGGTTTGGAACCCCAACAGATCGGTGACGCACAGAGATTCGCAGATGCGTCGGGTGATGTAATCGGGGATCATGCGCCAGTACTGGGGCGTTGGCCAGGGTATGTGGACGTAATGCTGGATAATGGCCTCGGGCACTCTCTGACGTACGAATTCCGGCATCAGATACAGATGGTAGTCATGGCCGATGACTATGGGCGCTTCTTCAAGGCCGCGGGCCTCTTCAATTACGGCGTCGGCAAAAGCCTGATTCACCGGTATGTAACCGCCCTCCCAAGCGTCATGAACAGCAGCGTCAACGTTGGGGTTGTAGGGCGGGTTCCACATGTAGTGCTGGAGGAACCAGAGCAGCGGATTGCAGATGATGTTGTAGTACTTGTGGTAGGCGCGCCTGGGTGTCACAACGTACCGCAGGTTGATCTGGTGGCCAGGGAGGGGTGATCTCAAGTGGGGACTCTGGCCGCTATTGGAGACTACCCTATCGCCCTCACCCATGGCACTGGCAACCCAGGTAAATTCGAAGTTCTGGGCTAGGGAGCTGAAGGCAGTGACGACGCTTCCGCTACCCCGTCGGGCCTCGGGCCGACCGTCGCCGGATATCTGGTGTTCGACTGGTCCACGGTTGCTTACCAGGATAAGCGGCCGCTTCGCGAGAACGGCGGCGCAAAGATCATTAAGTTCGGCTGCATCAGCCATGCTGCGTTCCTGTCAGGATTCTTTCAAGCATCCCGTCACCTAAGTCAGATACAAAGTTAACTGGCGCCGTTTGCTCTGAATCCACTTAAATTGTAAAAAATCCGCCGTGATTGATCTCTAAATATTGATCTCGGTATAATAATCGACCAGGAAATGCAAGCCGGGTGACACTATCACTCGCAGTGTATCACGGTCAAGAACAGCAACGTGCCTGCCTATCATCCAGGAGCCGCTTTGCCAGCGAGCTTAGATACGGCGGGCACAACGGCCGCCAGGGTGTCCACTGTGATGTCGGGTTCAGTTTCAGGGTCGTTGAGGTCTTCCCGCTCGTAAAAACCTGATATCCAGACCGTTTTCATGCCACAGCGTTTGGCGCCAACAACGTCGTTAATCACGTGGTCGCCAACGTGGATAGTCTGTTCCGGTCTGGCGTCCATCGCCTCCAGTGTCATCATAAATATCTCACTGGAGGGTTTGGCCAGCTTTACCTCATCGGAGAACGTCAGCGTGTGGAAATACTCCAACATCCCGCGTTCTTCCATGTAGCTGCGGAAAGTGAACCCCGGTGTCATGCCGGTATTCGATATCAGCCCCATCTTGAAGCCCATCTCTTTGATGGCCTCTAGGACATGGAGGGCATCCTCATGGGCTGGAGGTGGATGTACCAGGAAAGAATCGGCGTAAAACTGGGCAATCTCGTCCATGATTGCGCAATCAAGACGCTCGGCAAGACCGGGGTTTATATGGTTGACGAATATGGCGACCTGCTCACGGAAATCGACGTCCAGCCCTCCGTTCCGCACCTCCCGACATTGCTGGAAACAGGACATGTAGGCTTCACTGATTTTTTCCAGGTCGAAGTCCTGGCCAAACTTGGCTAGGGCCGACTGGGCTCCTTCCAGTCGGACCATAGCACGTGCCTGTCCTAGGTCGCGCTCGTCCAGCAATAGGGTTTGCCAGAGGTCAAAAGTAACTGTGGTAATTTCCGCCAATACTGCAGTTCTCCAATTCGTGAGGCCAGCCCGATAGCGTACTGTGAGACGATTCTACACGAAATCTGACACCCGCTCGCTGTGGCGGCCAGCAGGGATAGGCCGTGATTTTCATGGTTAGCTCGTCTACAGCGGCGGGCGGCGGGTGTGCCAGTCGGTCGCCTGCTCGTAGGCATGGGCAGCGCGAAGCACTGTCAGTTCATCGAAGGGCTTTCCCGCTAGCTGGAGGCCGATGGGCATACCGGCGCTGGAAAAGCCGCATGGAACTGATATGGCTGGGAAACCGTTGATGTTATATGGCCTAGTGTACTGAGTAAGCGCACCCACGACTCCGATCTCTTGTTCTCCAGCCAAAACTCTGGGAGCCAGGATCTCTGGAGCGGTCACAGGTTCGGTTGGTCCAGCCAATAGATCAACATCGTCGAGCAGTCGCCGTCCCTCCTGGTCCAGGAGGGTTCGTGCCTGCTGGGCCCGCAGATAATCAGCGGCGCTGATGAACAGACCGGCTTCCAATCGCTGGCGCACCGGTTCATAGAGCTGATGGCCGTCTTTCTCCAACAGGTCGCGGTGGAAGGCGCTGGCCTCGGACATAAGCACCGTGCTAGAAATGGCCTGGGACTCATTGAACATGGGGAATGAGACTTCTTTGACCTCGGCTCCCATACTTTCCAGCAAGCTCACAGCGTCCTGGACCGCCTTTCTGACCTGGGGATCTAGAGGCGCTTCAAAATACTCCTTGGGCATGCCGATGCGCAGGCCTCGGACGTCTCCGGTCAGCGCTGATGTGTAATCGGGGATAGCAACCTTTGCGGAGGCCACGTCTTTGGGGTCGTGGCCGGCGATGACATTCATGGTTATGGCGGCGTCTTCTACCGTGCGAACCATGGGGCCTGGGTGGTCTAGAGACCACGACAGAGCGGTGAGTCCCCAGCGGCTGACCAGGCCATAGGTGGGCTTGAGGCCGACGATACCGCAGAGGGCGGCTGGGATGCGGATAGAACCTCCGGTGTCACTGCCGGTGGTGATGGTGCACTGGCCGGCTGCCGCGGCAGAGCCGGAACCACCGCTGGAGCCACCGGTAATCTTCTCGGGATTCCAGGGATTGTGCATATGTCCGTAATCGAGGTTCTCACCCGTGGGACCGTAAGCGAATGGATGCATGTTCAGCTTGCCTAATAGGATGGCGCCTGCCTGCTGGAACTTTTCTGCCACCGTGCAGTCTTCCATGGGGATGAACGTATCGAATATTTTGGAACCTGAGGTGGTGCGTACCCCGGCGGTGTTGTACAGGTCTTTCAGGCCAACTGGAATACCATGCAGAGGGCCTTTGTACCTGCCCGCCTGGATGTCCTTCTCGGCTTGGCGGGCGGCAATCTGGGATGCGTCTGCTAGCAGGGTAATGAAGGAATTCAGGACCGGCTCCGTGGCATCGATCCTGGAGAGGTGCGCATCGATTATCTCGACCGGAGAGACCTCTTTGCTTTCGACAAGCTTGGAGAGGGCCCCAGCGCTCATATAGCAGATTTCCAATGTGTCCATAAAAACGTTGCCTCCCAATCAGGTATAGCCGCGGGGTTTTTAAGATGTCTTAATCGGTCGGAGGTATGAAGGCCATATCCGGCTCGACCCCCGAGACATCAATGTTTTTTATAGTTTTAGCCATGATATGAATCCCACGCACCTGGGCGTAAAGCTCGTCTAGATAGGCGGGTTCGCCAATTATGCCGTACAGTTCGGCCTGGCGGTCGAAGTCTTCCCGGGATAGGTTTTCTTCCGTAGCCATATCTTCGTCTCCGGAGGATGTTCTGGGCCGCAGCCATTATGGCCGACGGTATTTATTCTGGCAATCATGTTAGCCCCATAGGTCCCCATAGGTACGGTACTTCACGATGTGATTAGTCGGACATTTAGGAATTAAGATGGAAGTTGATATACTTCCTTGAATCAACCAGGAAAGCGGTTATACAGACCCGATTTGCAATCCAGCGATAACATCGAGCAACCAGCATGTGGCCCCCAAGAAGACCATAACGTGGCCAGTACGTCCGATTGCTCCCGTTGCGAGGTTATGGACCTTGCTCATAGCAACAGTTGCGGCCATGAAAAGACCATTTCTTCTACCGGAGATCTCTGCGACTCCAAAGTGCCCTTCGATAAGTCCGACCGACGGCTTAACCAGCAGATGGGAGAAGTGCCCTGGGGTGTAAAACACATCATCGCCGGGATTTTATTTGTCATGGTCTGCCTGCTCTCAGCTGCCGCTGCCACGCTGGCGGCCGGAGAGCTATATCTTGAGCAGGAAGACGCCTTAGCAACCTGGATCAGCGTCCACTTAATGGCGATATCCATCGCCGCCACAGTTTGGTATCTGGGCCTTAGACACAGCAGATTCCCGATGACTCTGTTGCAGCTCAGCCGAGTGCAGTTGCCACGAAAGCGTACCGTCTTCTTTATGCTCGGCGTGCTCGCGACCAGTCTCATAGCCACGTCTATATACTCGGAGATCGTGGAGTGGCTGGAAGCAGATATGCTGTCTTCCCCCGTTGTCGACTCTAGTATCTTATTCGACGGCGTAGCGGTGATTCTGACCTTCCAGGCTCTGGCGTTCATCACACCCTTAAGCGAAGAGATCTTCTTCAGAGGGTTCATCTTCCGTGGACTAGTGCCCAAGGTGGGACCTTACGGGGCAATGGTGGTTAGCGGAGCGATCTTCACTGGCTTTCACCTCTCCTTGGGTGCCTTGATTCCCATCTTCATCACCGGGTTTCTGTTAGCCTGGCTGTACTGGCGGACAGGTTCGTTGTGGGCCTCAATCGGGGCCCATGCCGGCCAAAACGCTTTAGCGTTAATAGCGACGGCACTCACCTGACGAAACCCGTACCTGGACAGATTTGGCTGTTGTGCTAGGGGTAGACACCGGTGGGGATGTACGTTAAATTTGCTTAAATCTACGGCGTGGTTCCTTGAGGGAATCGCGGTATAAGGACTCTAGGTCCCAGGTATGGGAGAACCTCGAATCAAGCGTATGTTTGATGCAGTCCGGGAGCATAAGCGTCCCGGACTGATTGTGTTTGTGACCGCTGGATTTCCTGACATGGACGCCACATTGGAGATAGTCCCAGCCCTCGTGGCCGCCGGTGCCGATGCTGTCGAACTGGGAGTACCTTTCAGTGATCCGCTGGCCGAAGGGCCGGTTATTCAAGAGTCAAGCTTCCGTTCCCTGCAGAATGGCACCAGCCTTGAAGATTGCCTGAACGCTGCTGGGACATTGCGGGACAAGATTCCAGATACACCATTGATCCTAATGGGCTATTACAACCCTATCTACACCTACGGACTGGTCCCATTCGCAGACAGATGTCAGCAGTCAGGGGTTGATGGTCTCATAGTAGTGGACCTGCCAGGATTCGAAGCTACCCCCATGACAGCAGAATGCAAAGCGCGGAACATATCTATGATTCCTCTGCTGGCGCCTACCAGCACTGACGATAGCATCAAAGAAGCCTGCACCGGTGCTAGCGGTTTCGTGTATTGCATCAGCGTGACGGGTGTCACTGGGGCCCGGGACCAGGTATCAGGTCGCAGTTTTGAACTGTTGGACCGAGTTAAGAAGCATACCGACCTGCCGCTGGCGGTTGGATTCGGAATATCCAACCGGACCCATGTGGAAGAGGTGGGCGATAATGCAGAAGGTGCCATAGTGGGCAGCGCACTTATCAAAGTGATGCTGGATTCGCCCAGGGAAGAACTGGTCGAGCGGGCCAGCCGCTTTGTTGCGGGACTGGCCGGGGTCATGCTCTCGACTTAAAAGATTGGTTTAATGGCGACATACCGTCTGATTTTATACTGAAGAAATGGCCGTGGCCGCCAACTGAAAAGAGGAATATTACTAGATGACAGCATGCCGAGGAATACGGGGTGCAACGACAGCTGACGCCAACACGGAAGAAGCAATTCACGCTGCGACCACTGAGATGGTGCAGGCGCTGATTGACGCCAACGACTTGGAGGAAGACTCTCTTGCGGCAGTGTTTTTCACTATAACCCCAGACTTGGATGCTGCGTTCCCGGCCACCGCAGCTCGGCGGCTGGCTTGGCCCAACGCTCCGTTGATGGACATGACGCAGGTGGTTGTGAAGGGTAGCTTGCCCCGTTGTATCAGGATACTTATACTGGTGAATACCGATAAGGAATCAAAGGATTTTAAATACGTTTATCTGAAAGGGGCAGCGAGTTTGCGCGCATAGAGCGAAGTCAATAGCCCTTTATTGGTGACAGTGAGCGAGCCTGGCTGCGGAGGGTGCAGACTCCGGCTCCGGTAGGGGTGGGTACTCCGTTGTAGGTCAGCCCGCGTTCCTAAAAGACTGAACGGAATACGAATAAATCCACGGACCTAAAGGTGAGTTCATAATGATTGTCGTAATGGCACGGGACACCGCCTCTGAAGACCTGGAAAACGTGCGGCTGAGGATCGAAGGCCGAGGGCTTAGGGCCCAGATCAACCTGGGAGAAGAGCGGGCAGTGGTTGGAGTCATGGGGTCTATACCCCCAGACTTCAAAGATGAGATGGAATTGATGAACGGGGTCTCGGAGGTCGTTATGGTCTCCAAACCCTATAAGCTGGCTAGCAAGGAATTTCACCCTGACAATACCGTGATTAAAGTAGGCGATGCCGTTATTGGCGGCCCTGATCCTGTTATTATGGCCGGCCCATGCTCAGTTGAAGACGAAGAGCAGATGGTTTCCACTGCAAAGGCAGTGAAGAACGCCGGCGCCACGGTCCTTCGCGGTGGCGCGTTTAAGCCCAGGACCTCCCCGTACAGCTTCCGCGGCATGGGAGAAGACGGTCTCAAACTGCTCAATCTGGCTAAGCAGGAAACTGGCCTTCCAATAATTACCGAGGTCATGGCGACTGCCGATGTGGAAACCGTTGCCGAATACGCCGACATACTGCAAATTGGCGCACGGAATATGCAGAACTACAACCTCCTTGACGAGGTTGGCTTGATCGGCAAACCGGTCATGGTCAAACGCGGATTAGCTGCCTCCTATGAAGAGTGGCTACTGGCTGCGGAGTACGTGATGGCCGGAGGCAACGAGCAGGTGATCCTCTGCGAAAGAGGTGTTCGCGGGTTCGAGACTTTCACCAGGTTCACCCTGGACGTGGCCGCGGTTCCCGTGATCAAGAGACTCAGCCATTTGCCCATCGTATGCGATCCCAGCCATAGCACCGGAAAGTGGTACCTGGTGACCCCTGTTGCCTTGGCGTCGGTAGCTGCTGGGGCCCATGGACTGCTGATTGAGGTCCATCCCAATCCAGATGTTGCCAAATGCGACGGACCCCAGTCGCTCACTTTCGAGAACTTCGATATATTGATGGATCAGGTAAATGCGGTAGCTTCGGTGCGGAAAGACCCGGTGGCCACCGGATAACGATCGAATAAACCTGGCCGTTCTCGATTGTTTAGACCAGCACTGGTTCCGTGTTCTTGCTGTAGATTTGGAACCTATGGCGAGTAGTGTCGGCGATTATCACCCTGTTATTTTGAGCCATCCTCACTGCACAAGGAGCCCATAGCACCTTCTCGGGAGTGAAGTTCCGAATGCCGTTACGTTGCCTGATCATGTCCGGATTGGACCTGAGTTTGGCGATGCCCATGTTAGAGAGATTGCCATCACCGGTGAATTCGGTAATGAACCGGCCTTCTGGAGTCAGTACCTGTACCCGGTTGTTCAGCCAATCAGCGATGTAGATGTCTCCGTCTTGGTCGACACAGACGCCGGTTGGGCGGTTGAACATACCCACTGGCGCTTCCGAGTACTTGATGCCGCCGTTGACGCGGGCGTTGTGGCAGTTACCGCCGGTGCCAACGGCCCCGGCTTCGCCAGGACTTCCAAAGGTCGCCAACCATTCGCCATCTGGAGTGAAGGATTGGACTCGGTCATTCCGCCAATCGGCAACGAAGACGTTGCCCTCGCCATCTAAACACATCCCCCATGGTAGATTGAACTCGCCGTTGTCGGAACCGGCAGAACCGAACTTGCCCAAGAATTTTCCGTCCAGGCTAAATCGTTGTATCCGGCAGTTGCGGCTGTCTACTATATATAGGATGTCATCCTGGCTGACGGCGATGCCGGAGGGCCGGTCTAGTTCACCGTCTCCTGAGCCTTGAGTTCCCCAGTGGGTCACGTACTCACCGTCTTTGTCGTATTTGGTCACCCGGTTCAGCCACTCGTCTGTGACGTAAACGTTGGTGTCTTTGTCGAGGGCGATGCCTGCTGGCCAGATGAATTGGCCCAGGCCTTCACCGTATGAGCCGAAGGTGGAGATATATTCTTCTCCTTCTTCGCTCAGTTTCATAACTGTCAGCCGTGTGCCGTCAGGCCTATCTTCGCGGCCTCGATTGACGATGTAGGCAATGTCGTCAGGAGTGAGAGCAAAGTCCACGGGGTAGCGGACTCCGGCGCCTACGTGCTCGGCCCGGGCAGCTGTCGATTCGTACGTAAATGTGCGGTCGTTAATTCCTAAAAATACGCTTGCCATTGGTCTATCTCCTTAGAATCAGGCGGATGAATGGGCATGTTAGATGGTGCGCGAGGGCACCGTGTAGCCATTTACCTTGGCTACAACAGCCATGAAATCATCCCCGCAATGATACTCATTATTGAGGCCCATTCTCCTTGTGCTCAGGCGTCGTGTCAAGCATGTTTTGCCTGTTTACAATCCTGCTTCTCCAGCCGATTTGCGCATAGACTCTAGATAGGCGTTGCTGGATGTCTGAATCAGGGTCTGGACAGTGCCGTGAAAGTACTGCACTCCCAGGTCTAGGAACTTGGGGACCAGGTTGTCAGGACAGCTGACTCCGGCTACTTTCCCTGCATCACGGATCAGTCGTACGCCTCGCTCCATGACCTCCTGGACTTCCGGGTGGGTTTGCTGTCCAACGTACCCCATGGATTGGGAGAGATCGCCTGACCCGATGAATAAGACGTCCACGCCTTCGACCTCAACCATTGATTCTAGGTTTTCGATAGCTTCAAGCTCTTCCAGCATCAGGCAGACCAGTGTATTTCTATTAGCCTCTTCTGCGTAGTCGCCAGTAGAACCTGAGAAGCCGAACCCGGCGGGCCGGCTGCGGCTGAAGATGCCGCGCGTTCCCATCGGGTAATATTTGACGGCCTCAACGGCATTCTGAGCTTCTTCCGCTGTGTTCACGTGAGGAATTTGCACCCCCCAGGCGCCGCGATCCAGGAAGGGGCATATGAACTCCAACTCATTGCCGATCGGGCGGACTATGGGCGCCATGCCGGTTAACTCGGCCGCCCGAATCATATCCTCAGAGTTATCCACGGTGATGGATCCGTGTTCGTTGTCGATCAATATCCAGTCGTAACCCAGGCATCCAAGCATCTCGACCACTGTGGCCGAAGGAAAGGTGATCATGGTTCCGAAAACTGCTTTCCCATCATTCAATTTTTGTTTTAGCGTATTCTCTCGCATATGACATCTCCGACCGAGTTTGGTGTCCGGCTTACTTTTCTTCGTTGCGTACCGGAGTGACTGGAGTATACTACCCGGCACATTGGATGATGGCCAGCCTAGACAGTCGGGGCGGCAGGCAAAAATTGCGCAGACTAACATGCATCTATATAATGATGAATATCCCGAAGTGTGATACTCTATTGCAACACTGACAGCGACCAAAGAAAGTACGATTTAGCCCATCAAGATAGTTGGGGGTTCGATATGTTTCCAGAGGTAACACTGGTGGCGCCCACCCGTGAAGATGTTCAGCGGATGGCTGAATGGCTAAACGACCCAGAGGTCAGCACTGTCTGGTATGGCGTTGGTGATGACGGAAAACCTCTCCACACCGGCTATAATCCCGAAGCTCTTTTGTCCGGCAGCCAAGATGACTGGGACCACGTCTTCAGCGACGAGAACCGCGCCATCTTCTCCATCTACAATGACGACGGTGAGCACATCGGAGAAGGCCAATTGGTGATTGAGTGGACTCTACTCGAGGCCAGAGCTGACCTACTCGTTGGCCGCAAAGACCTTTGGCATCACCATTTTGGGACTAGTGGGCTTATCGGCCTGTTGGACCACGCTTTTGGCCCGTTGGGTCTTCACCGTGTTTGGGTCGATGTTCCCGAATACAACGAACCGGGGATGCAGATGGTTCAGCATGTAGGGTTCGTAGTGGAAGGTCACCTGCGCAAGACCCACCGCAAGAATGATGAATGGTACGATTCGTCTGTTCTCGGCCTGTTGGCTGAAGAGTACCCAAGGCGTAGGGCCAGGCTCACAGAGAACGCAGTCACCTAGTATGGGTCAGCCCTTCCCATTGATTGCAGACCAAGTGAATCGCTAGTCCAACGTGAAATACGGAGGGACCAGTAATGCCTGTTATAACCATTAACGGCCCCATTGGCTGTGGATCAGTGACCATCGGGCAGATGGTTGCCCAAGAGATGAACCTAAACTTTGTAGACCGCCTGTTCTTCACCGAGGCGTCGCGAATAGTCGGAACCCCGGTCGGCGCCCTTATCGCCAAAGAACAGCGGGTTAACCGTTTCAAAGATCGGCTGGGTCGTTTCGTACAAACTATGCTGGAGCGTTCGGCGATGTCGGGAGTAAGCGGAGAGCCATACTTCGGCCGCGGTATCGAAAACCTACCGCCGGAGACTTACATGGACCTTACAGGGGAAGGCGGTGGCGTGGCCCAGAAGTTGGACGACAAGACGTTCATTGATGCGATGAGCAAAGTGGCGCACGATCTTCACCAGCAAGGGAACGCGGTAATTATTGGTCGCGGCGCGAACCATATCTTGGCTGACGCGGCCCACACGCTACACGTTGGTTTGTTGGCCCCTATGGAAATTCGGGTTCAAACACTTATCGACCGGGAGCACTTCGAGCGGGAAGAAGCGGAGATCCACGTGGAGGAACTGGAACGAGCCAGAGAAGATTTCGTGCAGAAATTCTGGAAGGTGCACCCTAATGATGCCAGCCACTACCACATGGTGTTGAACATGGGTAAGATGTCGCCGAAGACTGCAGCAGAGGTCATCGCTCATGCAGCCGGTGACTTGACGGCTTGATTCTCGCCGGATCAGACTATTAGCGTTTGAATATGGGAACGGCTCATTTGCGTCCCCATATTTATTACTATTACGGCGAGTAGATGTTTCCCTTTTCAGACGCTAGCCTTCATCACCGGACGCTCCCATATGTGACCATGGCACTCATCTCCTTGAGTGTTGTGGTTTTTTTGTATGAAATGACACTGGCCGGTGGTGGAATATTGACCGGCTCAAGCAGTCTGGACCTGGACATCTTCTTCTTCAAATGGGGATTCATCGCCGATGAGCTGACCGCTGAACAGCCGTTCCGGAACCTAACAACCGGTATAGGTTTGGTAAATATTGAGACACCGGTTCACACGGTTTTCACCATTTTCAGCTCGATGTTCATCCACGGTGGTTTCATGCATCTCGCGGGCAATATGATGTTTCTATGGGTGTTCGGTGACAACATCGAAGACCGCTTAGGTCACGTCAGGTACTTGGTTTTCTACCTAATAGCTGGAGTCGCAGCGACGTTGAGTCAGTGGGTGATTGATACCGACTCTCAGACCCCGTTGATCGGTGCTAGTGGCGCCATATCGGGAGTGTTGGGCGCATACCTGGTCTTCTACCCAAACAACAAGATCAAAGCACTGATAATCTTCTACCTGATCACAGTAGTTGAGATGCGCGCGATGTGGCTGCTGGGGGCGTGGTTCATCTGGCAATTGATACAAGGAGGCATGTCGTTCGGCTTGGCGAATTCGGTGAACGTGGCGTTCTTTGCCCATATAGGCGGGTTCGTAGCAGGTATGGCATTGGCTGCAACATACCAACTGCTCAAAGGTGAACAGGTGATCTCGAGACGGGGCGGGCAGTCGGGTGCCAGCAGAAACCCCTGGGATTACTGGCACCAAGCTGGCCGCGGTAGAGACTGATTACAAAGGAATTCAACCAGAAAGACGAAGGACCCGCAAAACGCGGGTCCTTCGTCTTTCTGGTTTAGAGATGCCTACTCGCCGCCTTTCTTCGAAGGGTAACTGCACTTGATCCAGGTTGAAGTGCTGAGATTCGTCAACTATCTGAATACTTTCACTTTCGTCCTGGCGTAGGCAGCTACTAGCGAAGCGGACTATAACCAGCGGTAAAATAGGCTTTTTATGAGGTTTTGCGGATTGTGATCGGGACTGAGTGGATGGAGTTGACCTGATAGCCACGGAAGTTCCAGGTGGCCAGCATCGGCTGAACGTTGCCTGAGCTGTCCGTAGCCCGTGAACGGAGCAAGGAGTGCCCGATGTTATTGGCTTCCCAGTCGATCTCCCAATGCTGCCAGGAGTAGGTCCCGGATGGCTCTTCCAGCCGGGCCTCACGCCAGGTACGGTCGTCGTCGGTGCTGACTTCAACTTTGGAGATGTGGCCGTCGCCTGACCAGGCCACACCCTTGATGGTGTGGGAACCGGGTTCAAGTATGTTGCCCTTGGATGGCGTGCTGATTAGTGATTTCACCTTCAGTGAAGTGACGCGCTCAACCTTAGCGTCATTATTGCCGTCTGTGGCTGGGAAGATGCGGTAGTCCATCTCGTGGAACCCTTTGTTGGGATGCTCCATGACGGTGATTGTGTCCAGCCATTTGACCGAAGCCATGCCGTACCAGCCAGGCACCATCAAGCGGACGGGGAAGCCGTGATCTTTCGGAAGCGTCTCACCGTTCATCTCGTAAGCCAACAGAGTGTCTGGGTCTAATAACTTTTCAATCGGTACACTCATGGCATAGATAAGTTCCCTGCCTGAGTGTGGCTCTGTTCCGCGGTCGGTTCCTTGGAATAGTACGTCGGTGGCGGCGGTAGTAAGACCAGCCTGTTCAAGTATCATTTTGACCGATACTCCCTTCCAACCGGAGACACTGACTGCGCCGTTATCCCATTGGACTCCTTCCGCCGGGGGTTGCATAGTCGAACGGCTGTTGCCGGCACATTCCATCAGATTGACAACCTCGTGACTGGGCATCTGAAGCAGGTCGTCGTAGGAAAGGTCTAAGGGGTTGTTTACTTCGCCTGTGACTGGAAGGGACCAATTTGCTGTGTCAATCTGAGGGGCGGGGAAGTGGCTGCGGATGAAGTGGCGTTCGTTGGGAACGATCGGGACGTCTAGATTCGGTAGATAGACCGCCGCGCAAAGGGGGTCTTCAGATAGAACATTTAAATCATCAGAAGAGTCTGGCATGACTGTCTCCTTTTTGGGATATTCAGATTTGAATCATCTAAAGGATGAGAATGCTGGATGGTTCTGACCGGCTTTAAGAGCCGCTCACCGTGCAACCGTGACTGGCTGTGGTGGCCATCACGATGATGCCTATCAAAAAGAGAACGATGAAAGCCCGCTGGGCGCGTATTCTGGGAAAGCGCATCCTTGAATTCAACTCCGGTTGCGTATTGAGACCAGGAGACATTTGGACATTCCTGAATCGCGCTGGCAGTATATCTCAACCAGAGCTTGGCAGTACAGTACCCGATCGAGTCGGAAAATTGAACTTGTCAAAACTGGTCTAGATATCTTGGGATGCGCTCTCCCGCGTAGACGGCCTGATTGGAGTTCCAGGCGTGGGACAGACACTGGGATTGTGATAATATACGCCAAGGCTTATCGAGGGTATCTATCAACGGTGGTCCTGATGCGTACCGTTGCCCGAAAAGCTCGCAAATATACCCACTATCAGGAGCGAGAGAATGCTTGAATACAAGCCAAACACGGTCCTTTCTAACCAAGAATTCGACTCGATAGGTTCCTCGCCTGTCCGCCATGACGGCGCTGACAAAGTGACCGGGCGCGCCAGGTACGGCGCCGACACCAATATGCCCGGCATGCTTTATGGGAAGATTCTTCGCAGCCCTCACGCTCACGCAGTGATCAAATCTGTGGACGCCAGCGAAGCTGAAGCGATGCCTGGAGTCTACGCAGTTGTTACCTCCGCTGACTGGCCGGAGACATCTATGAAACTCACTGACCTGGCTGAAGGAGCGATCCACAACCTTGGTTTTTTGAGTATGAATGTCCTGGCAAGAGGCAAGGCCTTGTACAAAGGCCATGCGGTAGCAGCTGTTGCTGCCGTCAGCACTCATGTCGCTGAAGAAGCATTGACCAAGATTAAGGTCGACTACGAAGTATTGACTCCGGTGCTCTCGGCTGAAGAAGCCATAAAGCCAGGTGCGCCGATCCTGCATGATCGCTTAGCCGCCGTCGCTAGCCCGGCCCTTCGCCCCGGTGGGTTGTTGGAAGACGATGCTGACAGCTTGCAGACCAACATCGCGAACAAATTTGAATTCAGCCTCGGTGACCTTGAGCAGGGCTTCAAGGACGCCGATATAATCGTTGAGAAAGAGACAACCACCCGGGCAGTTCACCAAGGATACATTGAGCCTCAGGCCGGCGTAGCCCATTGGCAGGCCGACGGCAAAGTGACGGTCTGGTCCAGCAGCCAGGGACAGTTCACGGTCCGCGACCAGACAGCTCGTTTTTTGGGGATACCGGTCTCTCAAGTCAAAGCAATCCCCATGGAGATCGGCGGTGGATTTGGGGCCAAAGGTATCACCTATGTTGAGCCTGTGGCGGCTCTCCTTTCTCGAAAGTCCGGCCGTCCCGTGAAAGTACAACTGTCTCGACCCGAGGTCTTTGAAGCCACAGGCCCTACCTCGGGCACCAAGATCAAGGTCAAACTAGGAGCCACGAAAGATGGCAAGCTGATTGCGGCTGAAGCCGAACTGATCTACGAGGCCGGCGCTTTCCCGGGTTCGCCTGTAGGTGCTGCAGTCCAGTGCATGATGGGCCAGTACGACATTCCGAACGCCCATCTGACAGCTGTCGACGTTGTTGTGAATATGCCCAAGGCTGCTGCCTACCGTGCTCCAGGAGCTCCGGCAGCCGCGTTCTGCATGGAGACCGCCTTGGACGAGCTGGCCGAAAAGCTGGATGTCGACCCCTTGGAATTCCGTCTGATGAACAGTGGAAAAGAGGGTTCCCGACGGGTCACCGGGCCAGTTAACCCTCTGGTTGGGTACGTCGAAACCCTCCAGGCGGCCAAAGACCACGCCCACTACAACACCGCGCTGGACGGAAAACTGCGCGGCCGCGGCATCGCATCCGGATTCTGGGGCAACAATTCCGGCCCCGCATCGGCGGTTGCTGTGGTCAACTCCGATGGTACCGTCAGTTTGACCGAAGGCTCACCAGACATAGGTGGCAGCCGTGTGGCTATGGCTCTGCACGTTGCCGAGGTCTTGAACCTTTCCGTAGAAGACATCAAACCCCAGGTTGGCGACACCGATTCCATCGGTTTCACCTCCAACACTGGCGGCAGTAGCGTAACTTTCAAAACTGGTTGGGCCTGTTATAACGCTGCTCAGAGCGTTAAACAACAGATGATTGAACGGGCAGCCAAGATCTGGGAGATTCCCGACGAAGATGTGGAGTACAAAGAGGCTGTGCTCCAACACAAGTCGGACCCTGAACTAAAATTGACCTTCAAGCAGATAGCAGCGCGGATGATTCCTACCGGTGGGCCTATCGTGGGCTCCGCGGGAGTGAACCCTCCTGGCCCAGGACCGTCCATCGGTGTCCACATGGTTGATGTGGAAGTTGACCCTGAGACCGGCAAGGTGGACATCCTCCGGTACACTGCCGTCCAAGACGCCGGCAAGGCCATCCATCCCCCATATGTGGAGGGGCAGATCCAAGGTGGCGCGGTGCAGGGCATTGGCTGGGCGCTTAACGAAGAGTATGTCTACAACGACAACGGCGGCATGCTCAATAGCAGCTTCTTGGACTACCGTATGCCCACGTCACTGGACCTCCCGATGATCGACACGGTCATTGTGGAGGTGGCCAATCCCAACCACCCCTACGGGGTCAGGGGCGTCGGTGAGGTGCCGATAGTTCCTCCGATGGCCGCCATATCCAATGCCATCTACGACGCCATAGGCATCCGGATGAACGACCTGCCGATGTCTCCAGACAAGGTCCTGGAGGCTCTCTGGGCCAAAGAGGGTAAATAACAGATAATGGCGGAAGTTTGGATTCCGCCCAAGCTCCAGCAATTGACTGGCGGCAACCAACAGGTTCAGGTGGAAGGTGCTACCGTCCGTCGGCTGATCAATAACCTAGAAGCCCAGCATCCGGGCATCAAAGAATATCTCGTTGACGAAGTAGAGGATGATTTGATTCCAGGTCTTGCCGTTATAATAGACGGAGAGGTCAGCCAGTTGGGAATGCTAGACAAGGTTGGCGAGGATAGTGAAGTCCATTTTCTCCCGGCCATCGGCGGTGGTTGACAACCGTTCTCAGGGGCAAGCACAAAGCAAGCATGTGGCGGGGCTGGCGGAGACGCTTACCCCGCCATTCGATTTTCTTTCAGATGCGCCATAGAAAGTATGGACTGTGACTCATAGCGAACCAACCAGAATGCGACCCAAGCGTGGAACCCAGGCAGAACGCGAAGTACGCCGCGACACTCCCTTGCGTCAGGCTCGCACCTGCTACGGGCACTTGGCGGGAGTCGCTGGAATCGCGTTGATGGGAGAACTGCTCAGGCTGAAGTGGGTTGAAGAGTTAGAGGCGCCTGTCTCCGGCAACCGGGTTGGCTATGGACTGACCGCCAAAGGACGTATGGCTATGGGTGACTTGGGCGTGGACCTGTCAGTCGCGGATAAGACCACAGGAGAATTCGCGGTTGGGTGCCTGGATTGGACTGAGCGTGGGCACCATTTAGGCGGGTCCTTGGGGCGGGCTGTTACCGCGCGATTGTCAGAGCAGGGTCTGGTGGGCCGTACTCCAGGGATAAGAGAGGTTAAGTTGGAAGGTACCCCAGCTTTCTGGTTCAGGTAGGTCTGAGGTTGGACGGTGGTTCCTCTCGTCGTTAAAATACCATTGCTTTCAACTAACGATTAACAAAAATGTTGTGTGTAGTGGCGCTTGGGAGCCTGATTTTATCTGGAGTAATAACCCATGATTGACCAACTCACTGATTCCCAACGGAAATGGTACGACCTGGCCGCCAAGCACGCCGATGACTTTGCCACCAGGGCAGCACAGCACGACGAAGAGAACTCCTACCCATTTGAGAACATGCAGGCCCTCAGAGACTCGGGGTACACAGCTATGCCGATTCCGGCTGATATGGGTGGCGGTGGGGCGTCTCTTCTAGAAGTCTGCATCGCCCAGAATCGCCTGGCCCAGGGCGACGGCGCGACAGCGCTGGCCGTTAACATGCACTTCGGTTTGCCTTTCGTAATGTGCGATTTGATAAAGGCGGGGGACGAGCACCCTCGGCCCCTTCTAGAGAAGATTGCCGCGGAGAAACTGATGGTCTTCGCCGCTGTCACCGACCCACAGGTGGACTCCCTGAAAGGCATCACCGGCCTAGGCTATACAACCGTGAAGGCAACCAAGACCGAAGGCGGCTTCTTGGTCAACGGACGCAAGGGTTTCGGGACCAACAGCCCGGGGGGAGACCTTTTTGGCAGCACCGCCATTTATGACGACCCCGATGAAGGTGAGGTAGCCTTGATATTCTTGCTGCCGCCCGATACCGAAGGACTGACCTGCTTGAATGACTGGAACACGATGGGCATGCGGGCGAGCCAGAGTCACAGTTGGGAACTGAAAGACGTTTTTGTTTCAGAAGAGGGAGTTATTCGTCATAAACCCTGGGTCTGGGACGAATTCGCCAAAGGCCTCTGGGCATGGCATGGCGGGAGCTTCGGGAGCGTCTATCTGGGTATCGCCAAGGCCGCCAGGGATTTTGCTATCGGTCAGACCAAGGGCCGCACCCGCATCCCATTCAAGCACCCCGAGAGTTTTAGCCCTGGCCATCAATTCTTGGCTGCCGAGATGGATATAGCTCTAAACGCCGCCTGGACATTCCAGAAGGATATAGCCGTGCGTTTAGACGGCGAGGACGGCCGGGATCACGGCACTTTGATGGAGGCCGTGGGGATGCAGTATTTCTGCATGAAGACCGCCCAAGACGTGGTCAACAAAGCTATGGACATGGTCGGAGGGGCAGGCCTTGCTAAAGGACGGCCCCTAGAGCGGTACTACCGGGACGTCCGGGCCGGCACGATGCACCCCCTTGGTGGGTTCGATGCGCTGGAACTGATTGGCAAGCACGCATTTGGCTTGCCACACGACGTGGAACCCCGGTATATCTAGCAGAAAGAAATTCTGGGAGAGTAGCTGACCGTGTACGTGATTGGAATCGATGTCGGTGGAACGTTCACCGACTTTGTAATTGCCCAAGAAGGCCAGCCGCCCCGGTATTTCAAAACGGCATCTACGCCGCATGATCCTTCGGAAGGTCTAATGACTGGCTTGACGCATGCCGCATTTGCTCATGGCCTCTCTCTTGAGGATTTCTTGGCTGCCGCAGACATGATAATCCACGGGAGCACCGTGGCCACGAATACCCTGGTAGAGCGGAAAGGCGCGAAGGTCGGTCTCCTTACCACCGACGGATTCAGGGATCTGTTGGAGATGCGGGAAGGCTTGAAAGAAGACCGCTACAACCTGCGCATGACCCCTGTTGAGCCATTGGTTCCTAGGTATATGCGTGCTGAGGTTCCGGAGCGCGTGCGGTCGGACGGCAGCGCCACGGTAGCCCTCGACGAAGATGCGCTGAATAAGGCATTGGACGGCCTGAAAGACGATGGTGTCGAAGCCCTGGCTGTGTGTTTCTTATTCTCCTACCTGAATTCCGCCCACGAAGACCGTGTGGGCGAGGTCATTCGGGCCAAATTCCCTGGTATGTACACATCGCTTTCTTCCCAGGTCATTCCCCAGATAAAAGAGTTTGACCGACTTAGCACCACGGTCATTAACTCTTACGTGGGTCCTGTGCTAGGCCGGTATCTGGAGAACTTGCAAGAACGGTTGACTAAATTCCAGCAATCGGGTGACTTCCTCATCATGCAGTCCAACGGCGGCGTTGCGCCTATAGAGGACTCACGACGTTTGGCTGTACGCTCCATACTGTCTGGCCCTGCCGGAGGTGTGAGCGGTGCGGCAGCCTACGGAAGGCTGACAGGGTCGTCAAACATAATCGCGTTCGATATGGGTGGCACCAGCACTGACATCTCCTTGATCGAGAACGGAGAGCCTCATCTGAGCACTGAAAAATTTGAGGCTGGATGGAAGATCTCTGTGCCAATGATAGATATCCATACCATGGGTGCAGGTGGCGGTAGCATCGCTTCTGTGGGCCCAGGTGGCATCATGCAGGTGGGCCCAGAGAGCGCAGGCGCCGTACCCGGCCCGGCTGCTTATGACAAGGGCGGGGACCGCCCCACCGTGACTGACGCCAACCTGGCGCTGGGGTACCTGGACTCTGGTAACTTCCTGGGCGGTAGCACAACTTTACAGAAAGGCCTTGCTGAAAAGGCCATCTCAGAGCATGTTGCACATCCCACCGGCCTTTCCATGATCGAAGCTGCAGAAGGTATTACAGAGGTGGTCTCAACGTCCATAGCGGAGGGAATCCGGCTCATGTCAGTTCAGCGCGGTGTGGACCCGCGCCGGTTCAATATGATGGCTTTCGGCGGCGCTGCCGGACTCCAGGCAAGCAAGGTGGCCAGACAATTGCAGGTGGAGAAAGTAATCATCCCCGCCGCGGCTGCAGTGCTTTCGGCCCACGGCATGCTGTCAACTGACCTCAAATACGACTATTCTCGCTCCCTCCCGACCTCGTTATTGGGCATGGATCTAGATGCTGTCAAAGCCCTCGTGGAAGGAATGGAGTCGGAAGGTCGTCAAAAACTTCAGGACCAGGGTGTGCTGGAATCCTGTATAGAAATCACAGTCTCTGCCGACATGCGATACCTCGACCAGATATACGAGGTCAATGTCCCGGTGCCGGATCTGACCCAAGACCTAGAACTGCTGCTGTATCAGTGGGCCGGCAATTTCCATTCCCGCTATCAAGAACTGTACTCCTACAGTCAGTCGGAACAGGAGATACGGCTAGTGACCCTGCGCGTTAGCTTGGTGGGCAGCCTGCCCAAGCTGGATCCGCCGCCTGTGGATAGGGTAACTACAGATACCGTGAAAGCGAAGGGAAGGCGGAAGGTTTATCTGAGTGGTTGGACCGATGCTACTGTCTACGAGATTACTGAATTGCCCCCTGGAAGTTTGGTCAACGGCCCGGCGGTCTTGGAATCTGACTTCACCACCGTGTTGGTTGAGGCTGGGGACAAGGCAACCATCGACTCATACGGTGGCATCGAGCTGCAGGTCTGTCTGGATACTGAAGATTCGCCAGAGGTAGTTACTACCAGACCCGACCCGGTTACCCTGGCTGTTGTGGAGCATCGGTTGGAGTCCATCGCCCGCGAGATGACCGAAGTTATGCTCCGGACGGCTATGTCCCAGATACTAAACTCCAGCCGCGACTTCTCCACAGCTCTTCTGGATGGCGACTGCCAATTGGTGGCCCAAGGAGAGGGCATCCCGGTCCATGTCAGCGCCCTTCCCGTGGCCGGGGCTGCGGTCCGGGACTATTTCGGCGATACCATCTCAGAGGGTGACCTGTTCATACTGAACGACCCTTATTTCGGAGGCAGCCATCTGCCTGACATCACTATAATAAGACCGGTGTTCCACCAGGGGAGGTTACTGTTCTACGCCGTTAACCGCGCCCACCATAGCGACGTCGGCGGAGGAACGCATGGCGGCTATAACCCTCGGGCTACAGAGATATTTCAGGAGGGGATCCGCATCCCACCACTGAAGCTCTATGACAAGGGAGTGGCCAGGGAAGACGTGCTTCAGATGCTTTCGGCCAACGTCCGGCAGCCGGAAAACTTCCTGGGAGACCTGAATGCTCAGATAGGCTCGGTCATGATAGCGGCTCAGCGCATCGCCAGCCTGTTGGAGACTTACGGCCCGGACAGGCTGTTGGCTGCGGTAGAAGAGATCTTGTCAGCCACTGAGCGGCAGGTGCGGCAGTTCATCTCTGAATGGCCAGATGGTGTCTACCATGGTGAGGCTTTGGTGGATGACGATGGCTTCGACAACAAGTTGATTCCCATCCGGGCCAAGGTGACCATAAATGGAGATCAGATGGCCATAGACCTGGGAGAGTCCAGCTCCCAAGTCACTGGCTTCATCAACAGCGCTTACGCTAACACCCGATCTCTTGCCCACGCGGCAATCATGTATGTGGCCCCAGCTAATGTGGCCAAAAACGAGGGTTCCATGCGGCCGGTGGACATCATTGCCCCCAAAGGTCTGATTGTGAACGCTAACCCGCCGGCACCGGTCTGCATGAGCACCAACCACTGCGCCGAAGAGATTGTCGAGGCCGTATTTAAGGCCCTTGCCCAGGCAGTTCCTAAAGAGGTCAACGCCGGGTTCTCTCGAAGATTACGTTACGCCATCACAGGTCAGGACCCGCGCACCGGACGGCAGTTCATCTGGCACTTTTTCCTGGCCCGTGGTGGGGGAGGTGCAACCTATGGCTATGATGGTTGGCCCAACGTAGGTGAGATTAACGTGGCTGGTGGCATACGCAGTCCCAGCATCGAAGTCACTGAAGAAAGGTTCCCATTCTTTATCCGCAGACACGAACTGCGTCCCAACTCCGGTGGTCAAGGCCAGTGGCGCGGCGGACTTGGGGGCATCTGTGACCTGGTCTACGAAGGAGAAGGCACAGCACGACTGAACACGGCCGGTGACGGCATAGTGGTGCCGCCATTTGGCTTATTCGAAGGACAAGACGGCCTTCCTCACGACTACAAAATCCTGTCTAATGGATCTGAGCGTTCGCTAGGTTCAAAAGAGAC
>Ga0209034_10000391_pt1 | contig 21849 bp, 27 predicted proteins | sample MarorgKNORR_S2LV_2_FD_188219 | JGI IMG/M metagenome (GOLD analysis project Ga0209034, IMG submission 188219) | Marine microbial communities from the Southern Atlantic Ocean, analyzing organic carbon cycling - 250m_A/KNORR_S2/LV (SPAdes) (version 2) | ecosystem: Environmental > Aquatic > Marine... | reverse complement strand
ACACAACAGAACTTCACATGGGAGTGGGCACTAGATTCTCGGTATTCGCGCTCTCTGCCTGCAACAGCGTCCGCATTGAAGGGGCGCGGTGGAATCTATTCGAATCCCCCCTTTCACTGTCGACCGCAGGTCTGCACAACATCTCACAATCTGAGAGTGTGAGTATCGGAGCAGACGGAATCCTAGCTGTGATAGTGGATAGGGCCTAGTCAGGCACTAATCTTCACCAACAGCCGGATCACGAGACAACATCATGGCAATCGGACGAGTCCTAGGATCGGATTCTAATGCAATCTTCATAATCACTGCAAGAGGTACGCCCAACACCATTCCCATTACTCCCCAGGCCCACCCCCAGAAGGCCACTAGCAGAAGCAGAACTATCGGAGACATGTCTAACCGCTGTCCAGCCAACTGAGGCTCTACAATGGCCCCCCATGCCTGCTGGTTTAGTACTAGGATGAGTATCAGGCCGACTGCCCAAGTCGGCTCAAGAACGATGAAGCCGAGGAAGATGGGTGGAATCAGTGAGATTAGGGCCCCCACATATGGAATGAAGTCCATCATGAAGGTGATAGAGGCCCACATGAACCAACCCGGTATACCCAGCCACCACAGTACGAAACCTGCGATCACCGCCTGTCCGAAAGCAACCGTAGCACGGGTCACGACATAGGTGTTGATTCCCTCTCCTGAGGAACTTGCAACCGCTTCTATCCTCTCCGCATCTTCAGGGTAAGCGGCCTTAAGGCGTCGAGGCAGAGTCTCAGCCTCAAGGATGATGAATAGGAGGAAAATCAGCACCGTTACAGCACTCGCAGTGAAGCTGGCAAGCGAACCAACGAAACCGGTTAGGTAGTCATTGATTGTATCTAGACTAATCAGCGCAGTCACTCCACTAACATCGAACGAGTATCCTCGGATCTCAAACTCCTCTAGCCAGGCCAACTTATCGTTGAGTTTGGTGGTCAGGCTTGGAATCTCTTCTGTGAAAGCAGTCAGATTTGAATATAGGAGCTGTGATGCAAGCCACAGTACAGCAAAAAGAGCCACAACTAGGACACCATACGGCATCAGTGGGTGCGCGTACTTTTGCATAATCGGGCGTTCTTCAAGCCACTGTGCAGCAGGACGAATCAGAAGGAATAGCAGAATGGCAAGTACGAGTGGCTGAATCACAGCCTCCAACTCCCTGATTGCAAGTACAGCCACTAGTAGTATGATGCTCACATTTGCTACCGTTCCGGAATCCAAATCCTTCAGGTTCTGTCTCTCGCCCATGGTACTCCCCCATGCATGGTAGCGCGACCAACGAATGAATAATTCCCCGCCGGCTAATTTCTGCTAGCCCTTCCGTAAATGATTTCAAATCTCTCGGAATTTCCTTCGAAGGTGAAACCCTCCAACACCCTATGCCTTCCAACTTCACCCTTGGCTCTCAGGGCATCAGGGTCTCCAAACTCAGAGAGTATGGCGTTGGCCATGGACTCCTCATCCCCCATTCTAAACAGCCGGCCGACGCTATCATCCACCATCTCAGGCAACGGTCCATGGTCCACCGTGACAACCGGTGTGCCAGAGGCCATGGCTTCCAGTGGTATCAGCCCCTGGCCCTCGTAGTATGAGGGATAGACAACCAAGTCAGCAGAACGGAACAGCCCGGCCAACTCCTCAAACGGCATCCCAGGCTCGAAATACACCGAACCTCCAACTCCTAATGACTTAGCGAGCCTTCTGAGTCTGGAGCGCAGATGACCTCGTCCAACAATCACCAATTGTGTCGAAGGAGCCGAGGCGTGGACTGATGCGAAAGCCCTGAGCAGAGAGGCATACCCTTTCCTTGCTGCTAGGCGACCTACTGCCAGCAGAAGCTTCGAATCTGGAGAGCTAGAATTGTATCTCGCCCGAATTTCTTCGTGAGTTGTCATAGCATCTTCATCATCACCGTGCAGTGGCACGAAAATACTTGTATCGACTCCCCAGTGAACTACTTCGCAATCCCAGTTCTCAGGCGGCGAGTAGCGCTCTATGAAGTCCTTCTTCGTAGCTTGGGAGTTGGCAACGCAAATACTTGATTCTCTGATTGCCGCACGCTCATATCCTGCATAGTGCTTAGCAGTCATTAGGATCGCGAAATCGTTGGGATTAGCCCAGACAGCAGCCTCCTTGTTCCGGGAGGCCTCTAGCAGACCATCTCTCTCTCCCAGCCAAGACCCATGCAGGGATGAGATGATGGGGGCTACAGATTCTCTACAGTCTCGAAACTGCTTAGCAGACCAAGAAATCATTGGACAGTGAAGGTGGACGACATCCACTGGGTCATGTGCATGCAACTGCTTGAGAGCTCTCAGAGCGCTGCGACCATACGACCGCGTGAATGCCATAGGAATCCGTGCCCAGCCCACACTGACGACTTCCACACCCTCGATATTGGGCGGTTCTCCGCCCCCACCTGAGCGCGTGATTACAGTGACCCGATGTCCTCGCGCGGCCAGCGAGGCTGAGAGATGGTACACAGTAGAACCCATCCCACCCCATCGGGGCGGGTATTCGGCTGACAGCATCGCTATGTGCATGGAATCACCGTATTCGCGGCTCAGCGCCCGCATTTCAAGAGCACTACCCCAGGGCAGCAATTCGTATTGTTCAAAACGAGGCCTTCGGTGGGCGCCACCGATAACATGGCCGAAAGCCTACCAGTGCATGTCACCGTGGTGATCCCTACTCGCAATGAGGAGGCAGCCATTGTAGACACTATTCGCTCTGTTCCCAACGACGGCTGGTGTGACAAACTCGACTTCTTAATCGTCGATGGAAATTCTACTGATCGTACAAGAGAGTTGGCTGAGTCCGAGGGTGCTACGGTGTACCTGGAGCCTCGCAAGGGCTATGGAAGAGCCTACAAGACCGGCTTCGCAATGGCTCCAGGAGAAGTCATAGTGACCATGGACGCTGACTGCACCTACCCAGGCGAAGAGGTTCCTGATTTGGTTCGCAAGCTGCTAGATGAGGATCTGCAGTGGATTACCTGCGATAGACTTCGCAGGGCAGAGGAAGGAGCGATGCCTGGAGTTCACGGCTTTGGTAACTGGGTCCTATCAACCACGGCCAAGATACTCTACTGGTACGGTATTCACGATTCACAGAGTGGTATGTGGGTTTTCCGTAAATCGATTTTCGATGACGAGCGTGTGCGCCCTAAGCACGATGGAATGCCTCTATCTCAAGAGTTCAAGATTCGCGCTCGACGCTATCTAGGTAAGCAGAAGACAGCAGAGGTCAGCGTTCCTTACCGCCCAAGAGTGGGCGAGGCGGAGATTAACACCTGGGGGGATGGCCTACTGAATCTGAGATTCCTATTCACCCATAGATTCGGCCTGACCCGTCAAGTTACACCTTGGGGCCAGCAGAAATAGAGGTCGAAGTTGGCGGCCCCCCGCCCCGTTCGGGACGAGGGGCTCGCGTAGGTTGCAGCTGGGCTTAGCCCAGTATGGTTGACGGCTCTAGCAGCGCTCGCACTGGCCACCCCAGAGGTGGTCAGCGAGCAGAACTAGATCTAGCACATTGACGGCACGGTCGCCGTTGATGTCAGCTCCCCGCATTGAGGCAGGTGCATCCCCGTAGCCTAGGATGTACTGGACCATCACTATGAAGTCACCAAGATCGACGCTTCCGTCGTCATTGGCATCCCCACGTAGGGTCCTGTAGGTCTCGAAGCATGACACCAGTTCAGCCTTGTCAGACTCGCTTGCCTTTGATGCGCGACTGTCTATGGATTGAGGGCCCGAGTCAGACTCGTCCTCGCCCCACAAGTAGTCAGCCAGCAGCACCAGGTCAAGGACATCTACGGAACGATCTCCGTTTATGTCGGCCTGTGCCATCGAAGCAGGCTCCCTGCCGTAGCCCATGATGTACTGTGCCATCACCATGAAGTCGCCGATATCCACGCTACCGTCATCGTTGGCGTCACCACGAAGGTGACGGTCGGTGACGGGGGCAGCTTCAACTGTCTCTCCATCTATGTCGGTCGTTGTTTCAACGCCTCCGATGTCCTCACCGGAAACGAGGCCTGCTGTGCCAGCCAAAAAGATCAGCGCAGCGATTGTTAGGTCCACTGTTCGGTCCATGATTAGGGTCCATCGTTGTGCTAGACATAAGTAACTTGGTTCAGTGATTGGACAATTCCTGGAAGAGAACACACTATATGCGCAACCCACTTATCCCACCATATGAAGTCCCAACTTAGTTTAGGCCTAATTTTAATTTTGAGCGCGACCCTAGCAGGGTGTTCCGGAGATCCTGGATTTGGTGCAAACATCACAGTTGATAGTGTTGAAAGCGATTCAGATGTAGATTTTTGTGGTGATCCTGACGAGGGTACCCATTGTGATACGCTGACAGTTTCTGTGGAAGTCACAGGAGAATCAGATTTCTCTACAAATATGTTCTACTGGGAGGCTGTTGGAGATGATGGTGCAATATATACCGCACCTTGGGTAAACGGCCCTGATGCTTGTGCCTCTGGATTCACCTGTGAAGTTACTCTCGACTTTGATGTAGCCGATGGAACCCAGTTAGTAGAACTAAGATGGGATGATATTTTCGACCAGGTTAGCTGCTCAATTGAAGGTGTGTATTGATGAGAACATTTGCAAAAGTGATTATTGGAATCAACATTATTTTCCTACTGTGGATTATAGTAGGCGTCGGTGGATCTGAAGACTTGTGCGACACTCCTGAGGAACGAGGTTCACTAACTCAAGAAGAGTGTGAAGCCGCGACAGCCATAGGAACAGGCATAGGAGTCTCACTAATTTGTGGCCTCTGGGCTTTTGTCGATATCATTTTGGGGGTATTATACTTGATAACCCAGCCAAAACCCGAGCCTGTAGTGATTTATGCGGGTCAGCCACCTGAAGGAGCGTAGACCACCCTCACTATCGATGCAACTACTCTCTGCTTGGGACTCTGAACCCGACATACCACATACCTATCAGGCCTACAAGGATGACAGTACCGGCGCCGAAACCAGGGTCCGCACCGTTCCATGAGGACGGATCTGTTAGAACCCCGTCACCCTTGGTGGAAACAAACCATACGAAGTAGGCCGATACTGAAGCCATTAGAGATATGAGTCCAACCGTACCGTATTTGGCGTGTTTGGGAATGGTCTTACCTGTAGCGTAGTACTCGAACATTGCAGACCCAAAGTAACGGTTTGTCAAAGTCATCCTAAACATCTTCTCGCTAGACATTGAGAATAGGAAAGCAGCAGGGACAGCCCAAGAGACAGTTGGCCAACCAGGGACCCAGATACCGATTACAGCGAATCCTAGGAACATCATTCCCAGTCCGACATAGATTCTGCTCTTCGTCGGACTGCTGGCGACACAGTACTTCTCTACAACCTCGTCAATGGTCTGCAAGCGCTCCACAGCAGCATGCGGCGGGATTCTAGGGATAAATCTCAGTATTCGCTCCCCTGCCGCGTACTCCCCAATTCTCAAGCCCTGCCTACCCTCCTAACGGTCATGAGCGACCGCTTCGTGTTGCCGAGGACCGGTTCATCCGAAGACCCAATCAGGGTCGCTGTAATGATATCAGGAGGAGGTTCAGGGTTGGCCGCTCTACTGCGTTATCAGGCCACTCCAAGGTCCCACTACACCGCTCTTGTACTCTCCGAGAAAGCCAAGGCGGGCGGCCTGCAGCACGGCATTAACGCCGGTGTGCCGAGTTTTGGTATTCCCCTTCCAATGGATGTGGATACGAATAAGCGCCGCGTTGCCCATGAGAGATTGGTCAACGCAGCACTTGAGGAGCACAACATCGAGTTAGTTGTCCTCAGTGGCTACATGCGCATCCTGTCCCCGTGGTTCGTGAGTCACTGGAAGGGACGCCTAGTCAATATCCATCCATCTCTTCTGCCGGATTTCCCTGGCGCTCATGCACACCGCGATGTACTAAAGGCCGGAGCGGAAGTTACCGGATGCACAGTTCATTTGGTCGATGAGGGCGTGGATTCTGGTCCCATTCTTGCGCAGATGGAAGTAGAAGTGCTTGAGGGAGATGACGAGGAGACTCTGCAAGAGAGAGTCAAACACATCGAGCATGTGCTATACCCAATGACTCTCGACAGACTGTGCTCGGGGCAAATCTCACTCTAGATCATCAGGATGGTTGACATTCCTGAGTTGTGAAGCATCCTCGAGTAGAATTGAATGCGGCATCTCCGCGAACTGAAGGTGTAGGGGTCTGCGATCACCTGACACCAGTCTGCTCAAAACCGCCTCGGGGCGAACGAGAGCCAGTAGTGGGTGATTCCACACTCCATCACTGGGCAAAACTAAGGCATCCGAACTTTCCAAAGCATCCTCTAGAGCTATGAACAGGCCCGGCTCGACCCAGGGGACATCCACCGGGGCGAGTTGAATTGTCTCGGATTCGATTAACGGGTCCTCAAAAGCCTCCACGAGTGCCTCGATTGGTCCAGAGTGAGGCTCGGCATCTAACACCCATTCCACCTCAATCTCAGGGTCGATGACTGCCCCATAAGATTCGATATCTTCGGGCTGAGCGACCGCTATTCGAATCGGCTCACGCCCCGCTTCGGCTAGAGCCATCGTGATGCGCGCGATGCAAGCCTCACCATCAACTTCTAGCAGGGCCTTGTCGCGCCCCATTCTCGACGAACGACCACCAGCGAGAACTAGAGATCTCATACAATCACCGCAACTCGTCGAGTCGACGCAGTGCATGCTGGATCTCATCCATCAAATCAAGAGAACGATTCAGCAACGCGGCTCTATCCTTCCTCGAACGCTTGGTCTCCATCCACCTCATCAGTTGCCTGATGTCCTGAGCGTCGCGTTGAATGGTCCACTCCAGCACCTGCTCAGCAATCGGGTCGTCGGAGGGCAGCAAACGACTACTCATAGCAGACCGCAACGGTCAACCAACATCAGTCCTACCCTCTCGCTTCGACCATTCTGTGCATTATCCTGCCCAATAATGAGTCCTCGGGAGGAATCTCGACCGAAGACAACGCATCAAACACCGCATCACTAGTTACATGCCCTTTGAGTGAGCCAGCATGTGCAACCAGTATAGCTAGGTGACCATCCACAGACCGCTCCTGACACCATCCAATCAGTACCTCATTCGAGGGAACTTCCCGCCCTGCTCGTAATAACTCCTCTATGCTTAGAAGTAAGGCTTCGGCAGGCTCTGACTCTCTGATTGATGAGACCAGTATTTGCCAGGGATCTGAGCCTAAGGAAGCGTGGTCTAAGTTGGCTAGAAGCAATGCAGAGAGAGCAACATCCTCGCGCCCATGACGAGTCCACAAACGGTCAACTAGACGCAATAGTGCTCGCTGATCAGCACCAGCACCAGTCAGTAACCAAGACGCCAGCCTACGGAGTAACTCATCGGGTGTTCCGAGGTGAAACTCGTATCCAGCCGACTCCCCAAGACGGTCAGTACTCGACTTCATTATCAGGGCTGGGACACCTATTGGATACGCCTCGCGCACCATCTTGAACAATCTGCGATCGGAGCGGTGAATTCTAGCAGATTGGGATTCGAGGAACTCGTCAAGTGCCTCGGTTTGAGTCATGAGAACCTCAAATCTGTATTCCAATCCGGTCGAAGATGCCACCAATTTTCTCCATGGTGTCGTCAAGTCGCATGCGGAAGTCCTGCAGTACATTGCGATGGATGATCTGCTCCAACTGCCTGTCTAGACTACGAGTAATGGCTCGATGTTCGGCATCGCTGATTTGGAAAGCCTTTCGGAGATACGCTACTAGCATGAGTTCATCTTCGGATCTGTCAGTATGTATGAGTACAGCCTCAAGCACCTGCCCGTACACCATGATCTTCTCCTGAACACTCAACTCTCTGCCTACAGCCAAACTAGTGTCTCCAACCACGGAATCATACACCATCCGCGGTTCTTCTTCCTCCAATCTGAGGGCGTGAGCTAACTTGACCAATAGGCGCTTCTCACCGTTTGAAAGGTGACCATCACGTAGGGCCAATCTAGTGGCTCCACGAAAAACTTCCAGACAATCACTCAAGCCCGCCTCCATGGCCTGCGATTATCACCAAGTCCCTTAATGCCTCGCGCACCGCACTCTACCGATAATCATCCGCTTACTCAATAGTAGCGTTCATGAAGGGTACCCGGTTCGGACGAACTGCAGGTACTCTGCCACACTCGCGGGCGTTTTGCGCCCATCCACCGAACCGCCAATTGGCGAAAACCGGGAGCGAGGCCCCGAAAGTGGGGCCGAGAGCCTAAGGAGAAAATAGAATGACAAATGAAGGAAAATATGTGATACACGCGACTATCCGCACTGACGGAACGGTCGCACGAAAAGACGTCGTGGGGGCGATTTTCGGCCAGACCGAGGGTCTCCTCGGTGAGGAGCTACAACTGCGTAAGTTGCAGCGCACCGGAAGAATCGGCCATGTCGACGTTATACTTCGCCAGCACAAGGGCAAGGTGAATGGGGAGATTCAACTTTCCTCTTCAATAGATCAAGTCAGCACCGCCGTGATCGGAGCCGCGCTAGAGACAATCGATAGGATTGGTCCCTGCAAGGCCAGCATCAAGGTGAAGCGAATCGAGAACATCCGATCAGCCAAGAAGGATACGGTAATTGACAGGGCTAAGCAGCTCCTGCTAGATATCGTCAATTCAGGTGCCGACGAGTCGAGAAATATTCTCGACGAGGTTCGCTCAGTCCTGAATCTGGAGAAGGAATCAGAATACAAGGGTATGACAGCAGGTCCAAACGTTACTGAGTCAGAGGCGATAATCATCGTCGAGGGCCGCAACGACGTACGCAATCTGCTGAAGTACGACATCAAGAACGCCATAGCTACCATGGGATCCGGGATTAATCCAGATCTCGCCAAACTCGCCGAGGGTAAGAAGACGGTCACCGCCTTCCTAGACGGTGACCGTGGCGGCAAGTTGCTTCTGATGGAGATTAGCGGCACACTCGGCAAATCCCTGACGCATGTCGCTTTCGCACCTACCAGCCGAGAGGTCGAACACCTCGAGATGAAGGTCGTGACGAAGGCACTGACTCAGAAGGAAACCGCCGGCAAAGTCGTCGCGAGAATCCAGAAGGAAATCAATATTGATGACGACCGATCGGTCGGGCGTGGTCAAGAAGCCCTTGAGGCTCCTGAGGATGTTAAGGCCTGGGCAGGAATGCTCGATGGTCTGAAGCGCAACCAAGCCATTATTGTCCAAGAGGACGGTTCTGGCTCGGACCCAATTGGGGCACGAAGCCTCGAGAATGCGCTCAATTCCTCTGAGAACGCTCAGGGACTGGTATTCGCTGGAAAGGTAACTGCACGAATCTTCGATCTGGCTTCAGGAGCCGGCATCGAGAATGTGCTAGGGACATCCGTAGGAACTGTTACTCGAAAGAGTGGCGTGCAGGCGTTCTCAACAGAGAATTTCTGATCGATAATACACGGTCTTCCGGCGGGACATAGTCCCGCCAACAATGACCGCGTCAGCCTTGGATTCCGCAGAAGCCATCAAAAGTCGCGCAGTTCCGCTGTGGCCGATGGAAGACTCCACAATGGGCGTGCTAGCACTCTATGCCCTATTGGGAATAGCGCTGCTGACTCTATGGCTCAGACATCAAGCAGTCCTTCGACAGCGTGTGAGGATGAGGGAGAAGATGGGAGCTCTGCAGGGTGATCTGTCCGACACTTCGCAGCGACTTGACCTACTTTCTAGGGGAGTCGATACCGTACTCAGCGAGACGCCAGGGGTCCAGGGACTCTTGAATGCCCACAAATCTCTCGAGTCCGCAGAGGATCTACTGTTTCAACAAGAAATCAATGTCAGCTCAAGTGAGTCAGTAGCGATAGCCACTCACGCTGCTAGAACAATTCTAGTCCACTACCCTGGCCTTGCCGACGATGATGGCAACAAGAAGGTCGTACCCGGACTACTACCCTTGGTTGAACGGCTCGACGCAATACTCAATGAATCCGAGATGCGCTCTGAGGATCTTGAGTTGAACGGTGGCGAGCATCGCAGGATGGGTGAGTTGTTCCACGCCATCGACCGGAAGATGCGAGCCTCGGACTTCTACCAGAGAGCCCACAATCTGAGCGCTGAGGATGGCGAGGCTCTGCGCTCTCTTGCCGCGATTCATCGTGAGGAGGGCGAGATAGAGGCGCTAGACCGCACCCTAGAGAGGCTTCTCGCTGTAGAACCGGACGATGTAGCCGTGCTCAAGGAGCAGGCCCTGTTATTGACGGGAACAGATGACGAGAGAACCAATCGCAACAAGCTTAGGCTCGACGCACTGGGTGTGGAGTTTGATACATCACTATCCGGGACCGACATTTCGGACATAGTTCACAGGGCTAGAGAGGTGAATTCAGAAATTGACCCAAGCAAGGTTGAGCCAGAAACATCGTCGGGGTGGCTCGAGCGTGCTGCAAGGCTGCTGTTAATTGGTGAAATACAAGTGGCGCTAGAATCTGTCGAGAAGGCAGTTGAAATCAACCCAGACAACGGTGAGGCTTGGCTACTCCACGCCAAACTACTCTCGGCTGACGAGGAGAGGACCAAGGAGGCGTTGCAGAGCATCCGCAGGGCCACAGCGCTCGGCGAGTACGGCGTACTGCTGGAGTCCGAGGTTTTCGAGAACAATGGTAGATTGGATGCTGCTAGAGCGGTACTCGAAGAGAGACTTGAGACCAACCCAGAGGACACTGAGGCCCGTGCTAGATTGAGTCTAGTGTTGCTTAGAGCCGGGGCACCAGAATGGTCTCGGAAGGTTCTGGACGAAGCGCCACCTGAAGCTTGGGACAGCGCTGCGATGCATGTCATGGACGGTAGGTTGCATCTGTTAGATTCGGAGGAACACCGCGACAGTATGGGTAGCCACGACCAGATTATCCTACTCGATTCCATGGTTGCATTTGATGCTGCGATAGAGAGAGATAGGGAGAATGGTTTGGCATGGCTGGGTCGGGCTAGAGCGCTGCGCTACCAGGGCGCACCCAATGAGGCAGAGGTGGCCCTGACACGAGCCCGTAGACTGATTCCTGAACACCCCTCAATTCCACTCGAGGAGTCTCAACTCTGCCTCGACCTAGGCCGCCTTGAACAGGCTGATACGCTAATTGCAGAAGCTGCGACACTTCTCAACGACCACAACTCCATTCCATTTGTCAGAGGACTCATCGCGGCGCGTCAGCACAGACTCTCCGAGGCAATATCGCTGTTCTCAAAGGTCATCGCCAGTGAGCCAAAACATGTCCGGGCCAGACTCAACCGCTGTTCGGCATTGTTGCTGAAGGGAGATCTAGCCTCTGCTCTGGACGATGCTGATCAACTAGTATCCATTTACCCCCGGCTCAACATAGCCCGCCTCAGGCGGGCCGAGATTCAGATGAGCAACGGCGACTGGGAAGACGCAGAGACTGAGTTGCGAACCCTACTGGAGTACAAGCCTGAGCACACGATGGCCTTAGTCCACCTAGGGACATGTCTGATTGCCAGAGGCAGGTCCGAACAGGCTGAGAAGCCACTCAACGCCGCACTACAGATCGACTCATCCCATTCTGACGCTTGGTACCAACGTGGTTTGTTGTACCTAGACTTCGGTAGAATAGACGATGCCAAGCAGGACTTTGAAAACGCTGCTGATAACGACCCACACCACATTGATGCTAGACTCAAGATAGCTGCAATAATGCACGAGACGGGCGACAGCAAACAGGCTGCTACAGCATGGAGGAGAGTGCTCGATGTCGACCCCGAACACCGCCTAGCTCGTCGCAGGCTTGAGGAATGCAAGGGCTTGACGGAACCACCTAGAACGAGGCCGCAGACAGAGGGTTGAACTGCTTCCCATCACACCGCTGGGTCATGCCGGGACCGAGTGGGATAGAACCAGGAGATGCAGCACCACAATTCGAACTGCCTAACGCCAATTCAGCGATGGGGGGGGAATTGATGAGCCTGAGTGATGTTATGGGTGAGAACGGGGCCATCATAACCTTCACCTGTAATCACTGCCCGTATGTCGTTGGCTCAGAATCTAGGATTGAAAATATCGCCTCTAAGGCAGCCTCGAGCGGCATGGGTTTTGCTGGAATCAACTCCAACGACCCCGTGAACTACGAGTCGGACTCGTGGGATAACATGGTCAAGAGAGCGAACCGTGGTATGGGCTATGCATATCTACACGATGAGAGCCAGCAGATAGCTACCGCTTACGGTGCAGAGCGAACCCCGGAGTTCTACGTACTCAACTCCGCTGGGACTGTCGTTTACAGGGGCCGCCTAGATGACTCACCTCGCGATCCTTCCCACGCCTCTACCTCGGAATTGTCCGATGCTATGGATGAGATAGCAGCCGGCAACCCCGTCTCCGTCCAGAGAACGGAAAGCATCGGCTGCTCGGTGAAGTGGAAGATGTAGGTGACCCATGCGAGTGGCGTCCTCGAATAAGATGGGCCTTCCTGCCAGATTCTTCGTCATGATGCTACGATTCGCACCTAACCGAATCCAGAATCGGATGTGGAAATGGTGGTACCAGAAGCTTGCCAAGACCAATGACAGGTCAGAGTTCCGATTCATGAATTACGGTTTTGAGGGCGGCAACGGGCTAGAACTGGAACCCGAGGACGAACCTAACAGGATGTTCATCCAACTCTATTCGATGAATATTAGAGGCGTTGATCTCGAAGGACGAGATGTCCTCGAGGTCGGCTCTGGCCGGGGCGGAGGAGCCAGCTGGATCGCTAAGACTCACTCCCCCGCCAGATTGACCGGAGTCGATTTTTCATCTGAGGCCGTAGTGTTATGCAAGCGATGGTACGCTGGCCAGTCCAATCTCAATTTCGTCGAAGGAAATGCCCAGGACCTACCTTTCGATGACGAGTCCTTCGATGTTGTATACAATGTAGAATCATCTCATTGTTATGGCGACATGGCCGCATTCGTCGAGCAGGCGCATCGTGTTCTGAGACCCGGAGGGATGTTCTGCTGGACCGATCTGCGTGATGCCGAGACGATGACAACTCTACCCTCACTATTCGAATCCAAGGGGTTCGAAATAATGGAGTCCACTGATGTTGTGCAAGAGGTCATCAAAGCACTTGATGAAATCAACGAGTCGAAGATGAAAGCTATTGAGGAGAATGTCCCTAAATCTGTCAGAAGAAGTTTCGAGACCTTTGCAGGAGTCAAGGGCACACCAGTTTACGAGGGATTTGTCAACGGCTCAATGGCCTACCATCGACATCTCATGCGCAAGCGCTAGACCTAGTACTGCTCGAGTACCAATTCGGTCTGAGTTGAACTAATTTCCCCAGGTGCGGCGAGCCACATTTCATCGAGAAGGCCACGCAGTGCCACCGTATCATCGACATGCACAACGGCGACTAGGTCAGCATCACCACTGATCTCGTAGACGCACTCTACACCAGGCCAGGCGGAGAACTCCCCTGCCAGTGTTCCAATCTCAGTTCCCGGACCAATCTTGAGTCTAATCAAAGCCGTCAGACCAATACCCGTCTCTCTGATTGTATACCCTCGGACAACACCATCATCTTCCATCCTCCGCATACGAGTCCTGACCGTTCTCTCAGTCACTCCGACTTGCTTTGCGATATCAACGAAAGGTGCCCTCGCCGAATCTCTCAATACCGAAAGGATGGCTCTGTCAAGACTGTCTACCTCAACCATGGGTTGCGCCGAAAATAGACTCCTTTTTGTACTTTCACTGCTCTATGTGTGAAAACTCACCTATCGATATTACCGGTTTCAGTAGTATATTTGGCCACCAATCGAAAGTTGCGTTCAAATGGGATGGCGAAAATGCGAGTACGATGTCGGCCGAGGAGACAGCAGGACAACTCCGCGTACAGGAGTACCTCGACGATGTCTCAGATTTGGATATCCCTTCGTCTCAGACCCAGTGGTACAACGTCGATGTCGCATCTCTTCTGACCTCAACCAAGATCCTCGGTCACGAGGTTGACAGATACACTGGCGACTCACTTCTGTTCCTGGAGAGGAGCGCGATGCTGTGCTCGCCTTCAACTGGCAAGATGCAGCACTTCCCCAAGCATCTTCTACACTGCTTCGTCGACGACAACCGGGAGATGTGCAGCGAGCACGACGGTGTGCTGTTCCGAGCTGAACTGTTCTCAATCTCTCCCACAGAGGAGCAGTTGTGCTGGGAGCATTGCTGCCGCTCCGAAATGGAAGTTCCCGAAGTCCAGAGCCGTGTCGCACGCTGGTTGGGTTGGCTCAACGCGTGATTGCAGGGCAGCGCAACCTTGAGAGGCAGACGGCAGGTCGCCGCATCAATGAGTGGCGCTATCAGCGACCTCTCGGCCCGGGCCATTCTCGATTCTCGTGGCAATCCCACAGTAGAGGTCGACTGCTATGTCGATGGCCGAATGCAAGGCCGCGCGGCGGTCCCATCAGGTGCCAGTACAGGCAGCTATGAGGCAATCGAGTTGCGAGACGGAGGCGACGAATGGGCCGGCAAAGGTGTCGCCTCCGCAGTTGCAAATGTCAACGGGGAGATTCGCGAGGCACTAATTGGCATGGATGTTGCCGACCAAGAAGGCATTGACGCCATCCTCGTTTCACTGGATGGCACTCAGAACAAGGCCAGATTGGGGGCCAATGCGATGCTAGGTGTATCTATGGCCTGTTTGAAAGCAGCCGCCCCGGGTGCGCTTTGGCAGCACATAGCCGGTGAGGGACCCAGTAGTGTCCCTGTACCACAGATGAATATCCTCAACGGCGGGGCGCACGCAGCCTCAAATGTAGATATCCAGGAGTTCATGGTGGTCCCGCATGGCTTCGATTCATTCCCCGACGCTCTGCGTGCAGGAGTAGAGATCTATCACTCTCTCAAGGCTGTGCTGAAGGAAGAGGGACTTCTTGGAGGCATAGGGGACGAGGGAGGATTCGCTCCCAACCTATCTCGCAACGAGGACGGTCTGAGGTTGGTACTCACTGCCATAAGCGGTGCAGGATATACGCCCGGTCAGCAGGTTTCGATTGCTCTGGACTGCGCCGCCCAAGAGTTCTGCCATGATGATGGCTACCACATTGACGGAAGCGTTCTTTCGGGCTCCGAACTCGGCCAGCTGTACTCGTCTTGGCTCGACACTTACCCACTCGTCTCTCTTGAGGACGCCTTCGGTGAGGATGACTGGGAGGCTTGGTCCGAGTTCACCGGCCGGGAGGGCCACCGTGTCCAAGTGGTCGGAGACGACCTGTATGTGACCAACCCCACTAGACTCTCGAAGGGAATCGCCGAGGGTGCGAGTAATGCAATTTTAATCAAGCTCAATCAGATTGGCACGGTGAGCGAGACGATGAGAGTCATCGAAATGGCCCGCTCGGCCGGTTTCAGTACTATCATCAGCCATCGCTCTGGCGAGACATCCGACCACATGATCTCAGATCTCGCCGTTGGCAGCAACGCTGGGCAAATCAAGACAGGAGCACCAGCGAGGAGTGACCGCACTGCGAAATACAACCAATTGATTCGAATCAACGAGCAGTGCCAGAACTACGCTGACCTATTCTAGCGCGGCCAGCAGAAGCGGCAGCACGATGGTGGCATCAGATTCGATTACGAATCGAGGCGTGTCTTCGGAGATTTTGCCCCAACTGATTTTCTCATTTGGAGGAGCCCCAGAGTAGCCACCATACGATGGTCGAGACTCAGAGATCTGAGCGAACCAAGCCCATAGGGGGACATCGATCTTGGCATCCTGCCTCAACATTGGAACGACTGAGATTGCAAAATCTCCGGCAATCCCCCCTCCGACCTGTAATAATCCGGTGGGCGAATCATCCTCGCTGTACCAGTCGGCAAGGGCCTGCATTGCCTCTAGCCCTCCCTTGACTATATCGGACCCTTTCAGCGAGCAATCAAGCACTTTGGCAGCCAATATATTGCCCAGTGTACTATCTTCCCAACCCGGGGTGAAGATGGGGAGATTGGCATCTGCTGCTGCCAACAACCACGAATTTTCCGGGGCACCATCGAACTCAATCTCACCATGCAGCAACAGGTCATACAGAAACTCGTGCGGAAACCTGCTGTCTCCGGCGGCCTCGGCGTCCTCCCAGAGAGCCATTAGTGGACCCTCGACTGCCCGAATAGCCTCTTCCTCGGGTATGGCTACATCGGTAACTCGGTTCATCCCCCGCTCAAGCAGTTCCGTCTCGTCTCCGGCAGTCAACTCCCTCCAGTCGGCAATCCCCTCGTAACTCGAGCGAGCAATCAGTCCGAACAGATCCTCCTCTAGGTTTGCTCCAGTGCAGCATATTGCATGCACCCGCTGTGCCTTGATTGCGGGTGCGAGAGTCCTTCCTATCTCAGCAGTAGACATAGCCCCGGCGAGAGTCACCATCAATCTCCCATCTTGCTCGAGGAACGAGCGCAGCGATGAGGCACAGTCAGCCAAGGCTCCGGAGTTGAAGTGGCGGTAGTTGCTTTCGATGAAGTCACGTACCGACAATCACTCACCTCAGAACCTGTCGAGCATCTTCCTTCCCGTCAACTCGATTCCGGGTACCGCTTCAGACACCTCGCGGTGAATGTCATCTGCAAGAGCACTAGGATCACTCCCTCCACAGGTGAAGATGTCGATTGCGAGCAGACCACGAACAGAGTAGCAGTGCGCACTGACATGGCTTTCATCGATCAGCACGACTGCGGCATACCCAGGAGGACTGTCAGTTCCATCGAATTGTTCGACATGAGAGTGAACCTCTTTCACTCCAGCCCTTTTCACGCAGCGCCGCAGCACCTGTAACATCCACACACCATCGTCCTCCATAGGAGATGAGTATCCTGTGTAGTCTAGGACCACATGCCCGCCGTGTGCTTCGGTGCCGCTCATAGGGTAACCTCGTCGATTGTCGATTTCAAGGTGACTAATCAACCAACCATCCCTTCAGCCTGCGAAGTCCTTCATGAATCGCCTCCTCGTCTGTTGCATAAGATATGCGCACGAAACCCTCACCTCCAGAGATGAGAGAGGCAGGAATGAGTTGAACCCCGGCTTCGAGAGCACCATCGGCGAACTCTATGTCACTCATGCCAGTACCCGTCACATCGACGAACACATAGAACGCGCCTTCGGGCTCAATCACCCTGAGGCCAGAAATCTCGGATAGACCCTCCAACATAATCTGACGGCGCTTGAGGTACTCTCCGTTGAACATCTCCACAGAATCGTCGCAGCCTAGAGCAACCGTAGCAGCGCGCATCAGAAATGTAGGCACATGGGAGGCCGAGTTGGCCTGACTCTTGATTGCCGCCTTCATCGCATCCGAGGGACCAGTCAGGAAACCCAGGCGCATACCCGTCATGGCCCACGACTTTGACCAACCGTTGACAATCAGAGTTCTCTCACTTCCTCCGGGTAACGCATATGGTGAGACGTGAGGGTACTCCATCCAGACCAGCCTTGCGTAGATTTCATCAGAGACAATCCACAAATCATGCTCCACCGCTATATCGACAATTTCCTGTAACTCCTCGGGAGTGAACACGGCCCCCGTAGGGTTGCATGGTGAGTTGATAAGAATCATTCGTGTCTTGTCCGTAATAGCTTCCCTGATTGCATCAAGGTCTGGATGGAAATTATCACGACGGACTGAAACATTCACCGGAACGGCCCCAATCAACTTGAGCATCGGCTCGTAGGAGGCCCACGCGGGAGCCAGTAGAATCGCCTCATCACCGGGCATGGTCGTAATGAGAAAGGAGTAGAGCAGAGCCTGTTTCGCTCCCGGTGTAATCACCACATCCTCTGCCCTGACTTCGATATCGTGATGCTTGGAGAGGTAGCCAGAAACCGCTTGGCACAACTCCATCGAACCTGCTCCCCGAGTGTACTTCGTCTCTCCATCCTCAAGTGCTGCAATAGCCTCCTGAATAACCTCCTTTGGAGTATCAAATCCAGGCTCTCCCACAGTCCATCGGATTACCCCTGGGCCGGGTGGCTGAAGGTATGGGGCGAAGCCCACACCCAGTCCATCATATCGTGATGAAACTCTAGGCATACCGTCTGCGGGAGGCCCAACGGAGATGAACATACCCTTCAAGGGGGGCTCGCGGCTCGGGGAGTCGCTGCACGGGTGGCAGAGTAGCTATGCAACGGACTGCAGATCCGTGGACCCGGGTGCAAATCCCGGCCCGTGCTCCAATAATTTCCATATCATAGGATTTAGTAGATTGCGCAACCAATTTCTCCGTCAAACTTGATTGGCACCCCCTTATCCCAGATTCGTGGGGAACCCGAGAATTGAAGCACAGGAAAGCGGGCATCTGATTGATGTCCTTTCTATCCTCCACCCCGAGGCCAAGAAAAACTCTCTGCGTCGCATGATCGATCACGGACGGGTTATGATAGACGGCAGCAAGGCAACTCGGGCCAAGGAAACCGTTTCCATTGGAGCAATCGTAGAGACCCTCTCTCGGACAGAGGGGGACGGACCTGCTCGAAAGAAGGTGGACCCTATTCCTAATCCCAGTATTCTATACGAGGACAGGGAATTGATCGTAGTCGACAAGCCTCCGGGTCTGCTTTCCGTAGCCACATCTAGAGGAGAAGCGGATACAATGTTCGATCGGGTATTGAATTGGGTTTCAACACATCAATCTACTAGGGCACATCTTGTTCATCGTCTTGACAGGGAGACTTCGGGATGCTTGATACTAGCAAAGTCCCCAGATGTCAGAGATTTTCTGCAACGCCAATTCAAGGACCGTTCGGTCGAAAGAATCTACCATGCAGTAGTTTTTGGAAAACCCTCTGATGACTCGGGTGTGGCAACAACTCGCATACAAGAGTCCAAGGATAAGAGGGTGAGATTAGTGCCTAAAGGAGAGAGGGGCGGAAAGGAAGCGATAACTAACTGGAGAGTAGAGAAGTCTGCACCAATTCATAGCTTGATTAGGGCAAAAATCGACACAGGGAGGAGAGCTCAGATAAGACTCCACATGAGTGAAATCGGCTGTCCAGTGGTTGGAGATACTAGGTATGGACGCGGTAAGGCCAGCGTGAACAGGCTGTGTTTACATGCTTCCGAACTTCACTTTGAACATCCGAATGGGAGAAGAATTCGAGTCAAGAGTAAGTTACCAGACAAGCTATACTCCGAATTGAAGCGCAAATCGTTATGATTAACTTATCATAATATTCAGAGGCTAGAACGGGAGAGAATCGACATTACCACCCGAGAGTATGACACCGACCTTGTCCATTCCTTCCAGAGACTGAAACTCAGGAGTTAGAACCGCGGCCAGGGACGCAGCCCCACTGGGCTCGACGACCATTCCTAGATTATCCAGAATCAACCGCATCGCTTCGATGACCTGCTCGTCGCTGACTCTTATGATAGTCTCAAGGTGATCCCTGATAATCGGCCAAGTATGCTCACCCATACTGGTCAGAAGACCATCACAGATTGTGTCCGGGCCCGTCTGAGGAAGTAGCTCCCCGGCTTCGAGTGATCTGGCAGCATCGTCAGCGCCCTCTGGTTCAGCCCCGAAAATACGAGTCTCTGGGTACATTGCTCTGGTAGTAATGCAGGTGCCTGACATCAGACCGCCCCCACCTACGGGCGATACAATCGCACACAGTTCTCCTGCCTGCTGGAAGAACTCGAGAGCTGCCGTTCCCTGGCCTGCCATAACATCCGGATTGTCGTAAGGGTGTACCAGCGCAGCGCCGGTCCTGTCCATAATATCGCCAGCAGTAGCTTCTCTAGCCGCCAGAGTGGGCTCGCAGAAAGTAATCTCCGCGCCCTCGTTATTGACGCCTAATACCTTGATCCGAGGAGCTGTGCGAGGCATCACAATGTAAGCATCCACTCCGCGATTTTTGGCCGCCATCGAGAGAGCCTGAGCGTGATTCCCACTGCTGTGTGTGCAAACTCCACTCTCAGCATCATCGCCCAGCATAATCACTGCATTCGTGGCCCCTCTGAACTTGAAGGCCCCGATATGCTGCAGATTCTCGCATTTCATCAGAACTTGTCTGCCTGCAATCTTATCTATTCCCTTGGCCGAAACTACCGGAGTTCGCTTTACAATACCATCCAGTCGTCCGGCCGCTGCGAAGACATCATCGATGCTGATTGAGTACTCCACAAACTTCGCTGTGAGAGGTCATTCAAGACATCATCGCTACGCGGATTTCAAGCGCAGATGCCACCTCGTCGATGCATGGCGTCACATGCCGCCCCTGAATGGAAGGCCCATGCAGGCGTCGGCAGTATCCTGCTACTCAACACACTAACTCTCAAACTGGCTCCGGCCGGTCCATGGAACTCTGAGTCGTTCACATTGGGAGTAATCGGATTGACTGGTTTGACCCTGTTGTACATAGCTTGGTACAGATTAACTTTCCAACGCAAAGGACTAGTTCCTTGGATGGACCTCTGGCAGAACCCAAAAGACTCGTCAAGGAGTGTGATAGCAACAGGTCTGGCCCTAATTGCCGCAGCATGGCTGGCTGGCAACCCTCTGCAGGAGTTCCTACCCAAGCCCGCAGGCCTCATTCTGACCCTAGTCGGCTTATTGGCACTGCTCAATGGAATTTATGTCCATCTTAGCGTGGGCACCCTGTCGGACGCGAAATAGTCACCGCTTTCCAGGCTTCCAGAACTGCAATGGCAGAGGAGTCTCACCTTGCATCGCCCTGAAGGCGAGATGATCCGCTCTCTCGTTCCACCTGTGTCCGCGATGGGCACGCACATGCTCCGCCTTCAGACCACGAACGGAATCAACCTCTTGCCACAGCGCCTTCACCGACTCGGCCAGAGCTTGGTTAGCCTTAGCCCTCCATTCACCCGAGGCGATATTGAGTGCATACTGGGAATCTCCTCTGATTACCACAACCCCCTCCTCTGGCTGGGTTAGTATCCATCTGGCTGCATGAGCTATTGCCGAGAGTTCAGCAGTGTTGTTCGAGCCAACTTCAGCACCTAAGAATTCACTTTGTGAAGCGTCGGTGATTACTGGTCCGGATCGCTCAGCGACGACATCGCCACTCCCTCGACCAAGTCCACTGTCTCCTTCGACCACACAGAAACCCCATCCTGCCGGCGTGCTATCAGTGACATTTCGATTCTCTTCACAGGACCCATCGACATAGATGTACAGAGGGGAAGAGCCGACCATCTTCAGTCTCCAATCAGACCAGAGTACGCTACTGCATCGAGTAAACCTTCAATCTGAGATGCATCATCCAATCTCAGAGTGAAAATCCACCCCTCACCATAGGGGTCCTGATTGATTGTCTCAGGGGCATCTTCGAGCGCTTCATTTGATTCTACAATTTCTCCGGAGACTGGTGCATAAATCTCACTGACGGACTTGACCGACTCCACACTAGCGCATGGCTCCATGGCACCAATCTTGGCACCTATCTCAGCTAGCTCTACCCAAACCACATCGGTCAGAGCGTCCTGAGCATAGTCCGTAATTCCGACTATTGCTCTGTCGCCTTCGATTCTAATCCACTCGTGAGACTCCGTGTAATGCAAATCATCCGGTACTTCGCTCATGTTTCTCGACCCTCGGTGATGCATTAGGGGAGTGAAGGTTTCGATGCTCACTCTTCCTCTCCTAAGGTCTTCTCGAGATGATCTTTCTCCATCTCAGCCCATGCCGAGCCCATACTGGCGACATCCGCCTCTCGCTGTTCTTCGCGAAGTCTCTCGAGCATCGTACTCTCTTCTTCACGACTGACTAGGGAATCTAGCCTCGATGAACCATGAGGACTATCGCCCAGCCTTCCTATGTAGGC
>Ga0209034_10000390_pt1 | contig 21870 bp, 21 predicted proteins | sample MarorgKNORR_S2LV_2_FD_188219 | JGI IMG/M metagenome (GOLD analysis project Ga0209034, IMG submission 188219) | Marine microbial communities from the Southern Atlantic Ocean, analyzing organic carbon cycling - 250m_A/KNORR_S2/LV (SPAdes) (version 2) | ecosystem: Environmental > Aquatic > Marine... | reverse complement strand
GGAGGCCATGCAGGAAGCAGGAGTCACAGCACCTCCCACATTTGTTTTCGCTAACACTGCTTAGCTCGGCTGGGAGGGTACCTCTGTTACTTGAGGACTACATCAGTCGCATAGAGACGGGAAGTTAAAATAAGGTTTTAGGAGGTGTTTAATGAACATCTGTGTTGTATCAAGCTTTGAGGGGGATGTGAAAGAATTCATGTCGATGGTTGCGGAGTTTGACGAAGAATTTAAGGAAGCGGCTTCAGATTTTGAGTTTGGTGTGGTTAACACCGACAAAGTAGGGTTTAGCAAAATAATCACAATAGCCAACATTACAAATGAGGAGCGGTTTCAGGAAATTATGTCATCGCCTAGGATGATTGAGTGGGATAAAGCGCATAATAATACTGATGTTATTTACTCAATAGAAAAAATCAGTTAGATATCTTTCTAAACCAGATTTCACTTTGCTGTTCGAATCTGACTTGTCTTGTTCGTTATGATGGTGGTATGAATTGGCGGAGAGTAATTGATATAGTGTCGCTAGGCGGGCTTGCAGGCGCGGCCACAAGTGCCACTTTCATCTTGGTTCATGAAATTCTCACAAGAGACTCCAGCTTAGATTTATGGGAATTTGGCGTCACCTTGAGCGTTCCGTCACTCATCGCTGTCGTGATTGCCATAGTAACTAAAACGAGATTTGTTATCTTGTTGCCTATTACATACCTAACTTTCTTCATCCCTACTTTAGGTGCAGTGTTTGGTTCGTCTGGTTCTGAACCTTTCTGGCAGTTTGCTATGTTGGGTTTACTAGGTGGGTTGGTCTGGAGTATACCTTTTGCACTTTGGGTTGGTAGGCTAGCCAGATAAGCACATAGTACTGATCCGGTTAACTTATCGGGATAGAGCCTGCGGCAGAGAATAATAGATATGTTTCATAAATTCGCCCATTTGAGTTTTGTATTTGTGGCAATATTCTCCCTAACACAACTTGGGAGGAATTTATGGAAACAGGATTTGTTGTTGCAGTGGCCCAAATAGCAACAGGTATTGCCACATTGGTGGTTGCTTTGTTTTTGGCGGCGCAATTGTTTCTGCAAAGAAAACAACTTGAAATTGCCCATCAAGATTCATTCAGAGAATTAGGCTTTGCTGCGCGGACTAGAAATGAGGAATTACTTCTGGCCAGGCTAACTAATAAGTCACTGCTTAATTCTTATTTGAAGGTCGGGGCAAGCCTGCAGGTTCCTAGCGATGAAGAAACCCATCAATTTATTAACTACATGAGGCTTTTATACCTTCAGATGATTAATGAGTGGAATCTTGGTGTAAATGCCAAGAACGTTGAATATTTCAAAGGAAGATTAGGTACATTGATGGGAACAGTCGGAGAGCGCCGATATTATTTGACTAATGGCCGAATAATTGTTGGTACTGTGTTTCAACTTTCAGACCTTATGAAATTGGGGGATACAGTGTACGAGGAGCTTGAGGGTAATCCCGTTCCGGCATAATTCAAGATTGTGATGGGCAAGTAGTTAGCTGGGGTGGCGAGCGTGAGCGACAAACTCACCTCGCCTGTGGCAGACCAATGGTGAAGCACGGTCTACAGAGATTATTATCTCATTCTTTACCCCATACTGACAGGTATATCCAATTTTTCTCAAGTTCTGACCAAAGCTAGCCAAAACTAACTAAACTGTAATTTCAGAAGTATTAACTTGGAAACCAAGCACCTGAATAAACACCTCGGTTGGGAGGAGATTGCATGAAGGAAGCCATATCAGAGAATATTTCTTGGACAGTGCCTGATGCATCCTCAGCAGCTTTGGTACTCTCATAAACGCCTATTATCGTCATTTCATCTTCACCAGTGACTGCGACGGCAAAGCCAATAGCACCTGTGAGTTCGGTTACTAAATGTGACTGAGAATCAATAAATTTACTTACTTCGCCCATTTTCCCCGATTGCAAACTGACAACAGTTTTAGATATTCCGGCCATTTTCTTAACTCCTAACCTTAATTAAAGATTCAACAATAGTAGAACATCGAGCATTATATGTAATCCCAATTTTCTTGTGTTAACAGGTTCAAGATGTGGAAGATAATGAAAGATGGAACATTTTTATTGGATGGTAGGAGTTTTAATAGGAACTACTAGACATTCAGTAATCCCTGCAAATGACCGGGCAGATATGTTGAGATGTGGGGCGCCTGGGTTAGACGCCCCTCCGAGACGAAATTTAGGCTTCAGATTCTGACTTCAAGTTAAAAAATCCAAACACAATAGTAACCACCATAATTCCAATAAATATGATGAATCCAATAATCCTTGGGAAGTCTTCAATTTCTACCGTAAAGTGCATAAGCACTACTAGAACTCCCCAAATAATTAACAATAGTGATCCTATATTGTTAATTTTCTTCTCAATGAAAAGCGCAGCTCCCAAGATAATGTTGCCTAGTGCCCAAAACCAAAAAATTGCCGAGAAACTGTTGTCAATTATCGCCATGATCCAGGCAGATTCGACTGGGTTTTCCTCACCCCCACCTATAACTCCAAAATGAGCTCCGGTAAATCCCATAGATATCGCAGCGAGACCGGCAAAAATCAGACTAGCTACAGATGCGAGTGTACCGGCCGTTGTGGATCCGTCAGCTCTAGACCAAGCCGTAAGTGCATACCCTACAAATATTGAAACAAATCCTATGCTGCCTATCATGACGAGTATTGAAGCCAACGTTGGTTTATCAATGATATTGGCCACATTCTCTGCGGCAGTATCTCCCTCTCCAATCACCGCACTCCACACACCCATAATGACCACAAAGAACACAATGGGTCCGGCCATTAACATCCAACTGCTTAGAGTTTTAGAGTTCATAACATCTCCATTTTTTCGAGACCTTCAATAGACTAAACTGGATTAACCTAAATTATATGAAAAAAGATTCGTGGTTATTTTAAAATTCTATAATTAAAATAGGAACCTTTAATGGGACTATCTTTCTCCAGATTTTGCTAAATTGACCTAGTAGTTCTATTGAACCTATATGCTCACCGGTACCGGTGAGATAGATTTGCAAAGCGTTTAGATTTGTACCCTTATAGTTCTAGTATTGCCTCGACCCTGACATTTCTCTAAAGATTTTTTGTGGCGAGGTGGCGTTTAGAGGAATCATTGTGTAAGCCCCTTGTTTTTCAGATTAACCAATTCAAAAAGTTAATATTCAGACCACAACGCTCGGAACCACTTTGGAAACCATGTGGGGTTAAGTTACGATAGAAGAGGAATCCTATTTAGATTAGGGGAAGGTATGTTACATAACAATGGGATTCAACGAATCTGAATAAATCTTAGAACATGATGGTTTCTAATGTGCGGGGAGAACCTGATGAAAAAAGCTGTGACGTTTCTAATAGTTGGCGTGTTATTTCTGGTGGCTTGTGGAGGTGACTCTGATACTGCAGGGACTTCAAGTAAAAATACTACTGATAGCCAAAAGAAACAGATGAGTTGGGAAACAGAAATGGAGGCTGATGAGGCGATCGCTTTAGTAAAAAGCTACATAAATGACAACTGTGACACCAATTCACATTACATCGAATATCCTGATTTTTACGAAGGTAAGACCACCATGGGTGGATGGACTGTATACTATCGCCACTCTCCCGCGACTGGAGCTCATGCCACTGGTGAATGGCAGGTACGGGAATCCACAAAAGCAGTTACGGCTATATGGGATGATGATTGCTAAGAAGTTCACAAGATACCTTAGTTGGGTAATTGACTCACCTGAAAATTAACAACATTTCACAATAAGCTACTCAATTTCCGTCATTGGACGTGCCCGTATGTGGGGGTGTCCATTAGGAATTAGACCTCCTCACTCAGCAGTCATTGATACCGGATTTGTATTTTCTGGGAGCATCTGACAGTATCCATTAAGGATCCAAATAAGTGATGATTTCTCGGATGTTAAGTTCGCTTCGGAGGAGTGTTTATTCCTATGTCAAATTATATTTATCTTGTTCAAATGGATATACCTTCTGAATTGGAGGAAGACTTCAATCGTATATATGACACAGAGCACATTCCTAACATTCTCAGTGTGGAAGGGGTGTCTAGTTGCACCAGATATAGACTTGAAGGGGGTGATACTGACGGTGTAGCCAAGTATCTTGCTATTTATGGAATGTCTTCACCAGATCTACCTGGCACCGATGCCTGGGAATCCGCGTCAGACAAGGGTGACTGGATAACACGTATACGTCCCTTTGCCACCAACAGGTCTCGAATTGTGTTTAAGGCCATAACCTAAACCGGTTTTATACTGACCCAAATATCAAAAAAGCAAGGTTTGCAGCTATCACAAAGATCAGTGGTAGAAGAACAAATAGTAGCCATTCTTTTTTTGAACTAGGAATGTTTACTGGGATTCCTTTCCACTTGAACGAGTTCATGCCCCCATTATAAGCACGCACTTTTGTCATTGACGTACGAGGAGAAATATTTAAGCCCTTGAAATTTCTTTTTTCATCTGTGGCACTATTCCTGAAAATACAGTAAAGGAGATATGTCATGGATTGGGAACCAGTTGTTGCGCTGGCACAGATAGGTACGGGGCTCGCCACATTAATTTTAGCGATTTTTCTCGCAGCTCAGATAATCCTCCAAAGAAAAGCTCTTGATCGGGCTCACGAGGATGCAGAAAGAGAGTTATCTCTATCATCCTATGCGCTATTTCAAGAACATCTGCATTCAAGAATCACAAGCGATTCACTCCGAAAGGTGTATGCGTCAAGAGATGAAGGTCTCAATGGCCTAGATAAATCAGATCTCGATGCAATAACAACATATTTTAGAGCTGGCTACTTGTTGACGAATATTGAGTGGCGTTTAAAGAGGAGGGACAGGGTATTAGGCTACTTTATTAGAAGATTTGATGCCTTTATGGACTCAATTGGAGGCCGTCAATACTATGTGAGATGGGGTAGAGGAATACTAAATCAGCCAGCCCTTTTAGAACTTGCTGATGATGTGTACGAAAAGTTAGAAGGTCAGCCGGTACCAGAGTCTGCTGCTCAATCAATTTCGCTGGTACAATCCTAACTTGGGTTCTTCAAAGGCAAAGACGTTTTTGCCAGGATAATACTGAAGCTAAAACCCAAGAATCATAGTGAAAAAGGTTTTGTATTGAGGAGACCTATAATAACTGCATGAAATATCTAGTTGTTGCTTTGGCTCTATTGACAATGACTGCTTGCGCGTCTGACTTTGAAAGTGTCGAGAGTGTATCGGCTGCATTGACCGAACACGATATCGAAGATTGCTTCAAATATTCTTCAACTAAAAATCTTGCCTCTCGAGGTTATTTTTATTCAGATCATCAGCTTCGTCGTATGGATTGTACTTTGAAGGGAAACAAAGATGGGATGCCAGACCCAGGAGGCTATCAGAAGCTATTAATTGATGTTCTCGAAAGCGGTCTCGATGCGGAATCGGTCTGCAAAAAAAATGCGGATTGTTCGAGAGGATATAAACTGAGTCTTGTTCTCCCAGACTCCGACTATAAGTCTGATGTTCAAAGGTTTATAGCTAATAATGAAGATCTATGGATTTTTGAGAGGAATGCAATTATTAGGGTACGGACCTGGGATGGGGATGGAATGAGCTATGAAAATAGGGCTAACTTGTATAAGACATTGAAGGGTGATTTAAAATCTGGGATTCTCAGCCTTAATTAATGGTGAAGTGTTTTTGGAAGCTCCTAGCTTCAACCACTGTAATGTGAATGTTTGGTATTTTTTGTACCTTTAAAAGGGGTTTGAAAACCACTTTTGACTAATTCAGGTTAATTTGCATGCTATAGCGCCGCAGAATGTGTACTAACCAGCCCCGTTATTTACGTTGATCCTAGTAAAAAGTGATCCCATAAGGATTATAATCGCTCTTAGTTCCCAAAGGATTTTTTAGATCGGATAGGAGTATCTTGCATTGTCATACTTTAATTCTCGAAGATCTGCCGTCGTTGCCCGTAATGGCGCGGTCGCCACTAGCCAGCCTCTTGCTTCTCAAGTGGGGCTTCAAATTCTCCAAAATGGAGGCAATGCTGTTGATGCTGCGGTAGCTACTGCGGCAGCACTCAATGTACTTGAGCCCATGTCCACTGGCATTGGTGGCGATATGTTTGCACTTATTTGGATGTCAGATACTAAAAAAGTTTCTGCGATTAACGGTAGTGGTAGATCTGCTATAGCTGCTAATCCAGAAGATATCTTATCCAAGGGATATGGGTCCATACCAACAGAAGGTAAAGGAGCTGCTTTTTCGGTTAGTGTTCCGGGTACAGTAGATGGATGGCAGAAGTGTTTGGATATGCATGGAACTATGACTCTAGGCGAAGTGCTTCAACCGGCGATTAAATATGCGGAAAATGGGTATGGAGTTTCGGACATAATAGCCCATGCTTGGTCTGCTTCTGAAGGAAAACTGAAACAACGTCCTTCAGGTGGTGAAATGCTCCCAGGTGGAAGAGCTCCACTACAGGGAGAAGTGGTCCAACTCCCTGAATTGGCGCGTTCTTTACGATCTATAGCCGACGGTGGAGTTGATGCGTTTTATAAAGGTGATATTGCGAAGAAAATCGCCAACTATGTTCAGGCAGAAGGTGGATGGATAACTCAACAGGATTTAGAAAAACATCACTCAGATGTTGATGAACCGATTTCTACGGAATACAGAGGTATTACAGTGTGGGAATGTCCCCCAAATGGGTCCGGTATTGCGGCTCTTATGGCCCTTAATATTGCTGAAGGATTTAATTTGCCGGAAATGGGTGAACAATCCCCTGACAGGTATCATTACTTGATTGAGTCTATGAGATTGGGATATTCAGACGCACTTCAATATGTTGCTGATCCTCGTGTGACAGATGTACCTATTGAGGAAATGATCTCTAAAGATTATGCCTCCAAACGTCGCGAGGCGATTAATGCTGATGCTGCTATGGAGGAAGTTGGTTTCGGGTCTCCTGCAGGCAACAGTGACACCGTATATTTGACTGTGGTAGACGGGGAAGGCAACGCTTGTTCATTCATTAACAGTCTTTACCAGGGATTTGGGTCCGGTTTGATAGTGCCTGAAACTGGTATAGCGTTGCAGAATCGAGGGGCACTGTTTTCGTTGGATTCATCACATCCCAACTATTTGATGGGAGGTAAACGTCCATATCAAACGATAATCCCGGCTATGGCAACCCAAGACGATGAAATGTTATTAAGCTTCGGGGTGATGGGTGGATTTCAACAGCCTCAGGGCCACCTCCAAGTCATTTCCAATATTGTGGATTATGGTATGGATTCCCAGGGAGCTCTTGATTCTCTTAGATTCAGCATCGATATTGAGGGAACAGGGGTAGTACGTGTAGAAGAAGATATTGACCCTAAAATTGTGGCTGAACTTGAACGCCGGGGCCATGAAGTTCTGGTTCTAAGTGGATATGACAGGGGCACTTTTGGTGGAGGCCAGGTAATTAGCCGCAATCCAGAGACTGGAGTGCTTGTTGCTGGCTCTGAGCCGCGTAAGGATGGAATGGCTGTTGGCTGGTAGTAGTTAATTGGGGGTAAGGGATAGCTCAGTGCATATTTGGTATGACTTCGGCTAACTTGTTGGAGGATTCGGAAAAGTGCAATGACAATAAATACTGCCAGGACTGAGATTCTAGATATCGCTTATGAGGATCATGGAAGTGAAAATGGATTTCCTGTAATTTTGCTGCATGGGTTTCCTTACGATGTGCGGTCTTGGGATGACGTTGTACCACCTTTAATTGGGGAGGGATACCATGTTCTAGTACCTTATTTGCGTGGGTATGGCCCAACTACATTTGTACGTGAGGACTCCCCTCGCGTAGCACAGCAGGCCGCGATTGCCCAGGATGTTGTTGATTTTAGTAGTGCGCTTGGGATTAATAGATTTGCGGTGGCTGGATTCGATTGGGGGAATAGGGCTGCATGTATAACCTCAATTCTCCGTCCAGATTTGGTCGCCTGCCAGGTGGCAATAGGAGGGTATTCTGTTCAAAATACCGTTCTAAAAAATCCCCCCAGTGATGCTATTACAGAAAGTAGACTGTGGTATCAGTGGTATTTCAACACAGAGCAGGGCAGGGTTGGTCTCCAAGAAAACCGTAGAGACATTATTCGGTACCTTTGGAAAACCTGGTCTCCAAAATGGGAATACACGGATGAAGTTTTCCATCACTCCGCCCCGTCATTTGATAACCCAGACTTTGTTGCAGTAGCAATACACTCATATCGGCACAGGCATATGAATGCTCCTGGAGAAAGTAGATTTTTAGAGGTGGAAAAGCACCTTTCAAGTCAACCACCTGTATTGGTTCCGTCAATTATCTTAAGGGGAATGGATAGTGGATTCGGGACCCCCGATATGAACCTAGAATCGGATAGGTTGCATTTCCCAAACCTTGTGGGCAGTAAGATGATTTCCGGTGCCGGTCATGATTTACCGGTCCAACGTCCTCTGGAAGTATCTTCAGCCTTAATTGACCTTATTGATCAACTCTAATTGTCTGCACCCGGGTTGATCAATTATTTTCATTGGTTATCATAGTCAACGATGGCGGTGGTTGATTAGGGTAGAAGATTTTCTTTAATCAATATTTGGATCAATAAAATAAAAAAGTGCGCTTTAAGCGAAAGCTCAGTGGGAGATGTAATGACGACTACACAAGCAGCAACGCAGGAAGAACTGGTGGCCCATCTATTCAGACGGGCTGGGTTCGGTGCCACTCCTAGTGAGATGGAAAGTGTTAAAGGAATGGACTACGAGGAAGTTGTTGATAAGTTAATGGATTTTAGTTCTCCTGATGTTTTTCCGACTGATTTTATTTCAAGGTTTCACAAGGATCAATCGGATTTGAGATTGGCAGAGGCTGCTGGAGCACACTGGGTTTATCGTATGGTGATGACAGACACGCCACTCAGAGAAAAAATGTGTTTGTTTTGGCACAGAATATTTGCGACTGCCGGGACGAAGCTTATTCAGCACAGGGTGATTGTTAACCAGATAAATATGTTTAGGGAGAGGGGAGTGGGGAAGCTTGATGACCTGCTCGTGGGTCTTTCTCAGGATCCTGCAATGATAATGTGGTTAGATAATCAAGATAACCATGGCTCTAACATAAATGAAAATTATGGACGTGAAATTCTTGAGCTGTTCGCTATGGGTGTTGGTAACTATACGGAAGACGATATTAAGGATACAGCTAGGGCATTCACCGGCTGGACGGTGGTTAACCCAGAATACATGTCAATTAAGATGAGGAACAATACTGTTCGACCATACGGATACATTTCATGGCAATACGAGTATGACGCTGAAGATCATGATCAGGGATCCAAAACGATACTTGGAGAGACAGGAAATTGGGATGGAGAAGACGCTGTTCGAATAATTTGTGATCAAAAGGCTACAGCGGAATATATAGCCCGTCACTTATACCATTTTTTTGTCGCCGATGAGGTACCTGTTCCGCAGTGGCCTCATCAAGGTCCAAGAGATGAAACGGCTATTAAGCTGATGGTTGATTCCTATTTTAATAATGGTCACAGCATCAAGTCGATGCTTGAAACGATGTTCAAGTCTGATTTTTTTAAGGATGAATCTACGAGGTATGCCCGGATAAAAAGTCCCGCCGAAATGGTGGTAGGAACTATGAGATTGGCCGGGCCCATAAAATTGCCGTCAGACGAGACATATTATGCCCAGTCTGTATGTGCAAATATGGGGCAGGGATTACTTCGACCTCCTAGTGTTGAAGGATGGCAGGGTGGAAGTGAATGGATAAATACTGGAGCATATGTAGAGAGGATCAATTTTGCCTCCAGAATACTTAATGATTCTGACAAAGAGGGGGTCAAGGACCTATTAACTAGGATAAAGAATAGCAGTGGTGATGGGACACTTACCTCGGATTGGTTGGTTGAAGCTTGCCTAGCTGTATTGGGACCAATAGAGGTTGCAAAAACCACTCGCGACAGGTTGAAAATATATGCTTCAAAGTATGGAAATATTTCCTGGGAAAACAATGAATCAAATGAGAGCTTCAATGCTGCAGCAATATCAATAATTCAATTGATTGTCTCAACCCAAGAATACCAGACAGCTTAACAAACATATTCGGAGTTATCTTCACATGGTTGCAACCAAATTCACTCTTAAATACAGCTCTAATATAGGATTTGCCACCGATCAGGGCGGTAGAGGTTTTCAATTGCCGGCTCACATCGCTGTCAGATCAGACAACCGTATTTTTGTTGCAAGTAGGGGGCGTGGTCCCACTGTAGGCGTCCAGATGGTCTCTAGGGATTTCGAATTTTTTGGGAAAATTGGCTCTCAAGGAAAGGCGACTGGTCAGATGATTGAGCCTAGCGCGATCGCTTTTGATTCTGTGGAAAATTTATATGTCGCTGATGAGAAATTAAACCGTATAACACGTTTTGATTATGAAGGTGAGGTAATAGATTCATGGGGAGAAGCCGGGTCTGAACCAGGTCAATTTGACCATCCAACAGGTCTACTAATACGCGACGAGATTGTTTTTGTAGTGGATGCGCTAAACAATCGTATTCAGAAATATACAACGAGTGGTGACTTCATAGACCAATGGGGAGGTCAGGGTTCTAGCAGAGACTCTTTGAAGTATCCCTGGGGTATTACGGGTGCTGCCAACGGTGATATTTTTGTGGCTGACTGGGGTAATGATAGGGTGATTCGTTTCACAGAGGACGGACAATTTGTATCCGATATTCATAAAGGTCAAGGCGCTGAACTGCCTTTAAATAGACCAGCTGACGTGGCTGTTGATCAGGACGGTAACCTATTCGTCGCAGACTGGGGAAACCAGGTGCTTCAGGTTTTTGATGAGAATGGGAATTTTCTGGATATGAAAAGAGGTGAGGCTGATCTAAACCCCTGGGCTCTTCAATATTTCGAATCCCAACAAGATGAAAAAAGAGCCAGATCTAGTTATGTTCCAGTGTTTGAGACCAATACGGATGACGTCAGGGAAGTATCAGCGAGAATTGAACCTTTCTTCTGGGATCCGTGTTCCGTCGCTCTGGACGAAAATGGAAGTGTATACGTACTGGAGACCTGCAGACATAGATTTCAAATTTTTGACAGGGCCTAAAGTTGCTGTGTAGCCGGATTAGTGGGCACCACTAATCCGGCTACACATATTTATTCGTCTCCTCTGGAACTATCTTCGACATCCATCAAAACACTTAGTTCTGACCCGAAATCCGCTAGGCTATCACCGTCTACCCCGCCTTTTTTCTCTACAGCTTTTTTGAATTTTTCAAACAGCCAGTCTTCGCTCCGTCCTTTAGGGATTTCAAAAAATGGATTATCAAATTTTGGAAGTTCTCCGGGTCCAAAATATCCCCCTCTGTCTTCGAAGGTGAACCCTTCCAGATTGTCGGTATTTTTACCAAGAATTTCCCCGGTATCAACGTAGTATTTCATCACGGGTTCCATGCCGTATCTTTGGATGGGGCAAACCTTCATACAGACTCCACAACCTTCATATTTGGCCATCACGGGCCTGCAACGTTCATATATTAGTTTGTTTTTCTCCGCGCCTCTCCACCAGACCTTTTCTTTGACGAGAGCTCGACCTGGACAACGATTCACGCAAACCTGGCATTCGTCGCAGAATTTATGGATACCGTAGTCAATTGGAGAATCGTATTGAACAGGTGCGTCTGTGGTTACGATAATAAGGCGAGACCTGGACCCAAAGTGAGGCGACAGTAATTGACCGTTGGCTCCCAGTTGTCCTAGTCCAGCCTCGACAAACATTGGTATATAGGGGGCACTGTTGTCATTTGGGCTATGTATTTGGGCGTGGTAGCCTTTCGTCCTAATGAATTCAGATAAAACTATGGCTAATCTGTTTTCATCTTCGTATGCCCCGTAGTGAGCGTATTCAGCCTCCATGCTAGGAATGGTTTGGGTCTGCCTATAATCCTGCTCATATGCTAGGCAAATGGCATGTTCAAATTTGACCCAGCCCTTTTTTACCTTAAAGGTGTATCGACGGTCATAGCGAGTAAATCCCACTTCCCCAAACCCAAGCTCGATAGCCTTGTCTCTAATTACATCAGTGATGTTTTCATTGGGATCTATTTCGCCTGTCGGTGGGAGGTTTGCGGAGGCTTCCGCTATGTCCACCAGAGGTTTTGTTACATCTATGTGATGAGTTAAGTACTCAGCCACTTCCTCAGAGAAAACTGACCATGTCCAAGCACGATCAGCCGTTTTTGATATCGACTGGCTTTCTAAAGGTTCGGTTCGAGAATAGAATGACAGATCTTTTTCTCTTTTAGGCACCCCTGGAACTGTCGCCAGATCTTCGGCAACGAGAATCTCTGCTTCATTTCTCCTGTCGACACGTCCAGGTCGGTTGACGATGTGACTGACCTTTTTGAGAACCATAACACTCTACCTCCCGATAAAACTAAACGAACAGTCCAATGATGCCCGCTTATAAGTAAATGTGGCCGCTCCTACCATATATCTTTGCCTATTATACAAATAATCCAGATTTATTATAAATAGGCGTAGTCTGTTGTTAAAGCAGGGTTTATCATTTCAGGAACTACTATTCCTAAAAAGGGTGTTTCATGATAAAAATACCGTGATTCTTTTTTCATAAAAGAAATATTTAGCATCGAAGAAAAGAAACGATGATGAGGAGTGTAATTTCATGAGTTCTGATAGTACTGCGTTGATATCTCATTTAATGAGGCGAGCAGGGTTTGGAGCCAAGAAGTCGGATCTTGGTAATTTAATGGAATCTACCTATGAGGAAATTGTCGATAATCTTGTCGAACCTAAAATGCCAGATTCTGTGGACGACGCTCTTGTAAGAAGATATCACCCAGATCAATCCACGAGCCATGACATGAGTGGAGCTGGGTCGTACTGGCTGTACAGAATGGTGTCTAGCAGAAACCCTTTGAGGGAAAAAATGGTGTTGTTTTGGCACAATATTTTCGCTACTGGGTACGCTAAAGTTACCAATGGTAAACCTTTTACAGACCAAGCTAAAATGTTTCGCAACTATGGATTGGGAAGATTAGATGAGTTGTTACTGAGGTTGTCTAAAGATCCGGCAATGATCATATGGCTGGATAATATAGATAATCATTCCAATGAGATTAACGAGAACTATGGTAGAGAATTGCTCGAACTGTTTTCTATGGGTGTTGGCAATTACTCGGAGGATGACATAAAGGAGTGTGCTCGAGCTTTCACTGGTTGGACTATAGCCAATCCTGATTACATAAAACAATTAGCTCAAAGAAATTCGATAATGCCTTACGGGAAGTTGGCATGGAGGTACGAATATGATGCTAATGACCATGACAGCACAGAGAAGACATTTCTGGGTGAAAAAGGTAACTTTAATGGTGAAGATATTATAAAAATTATTTGCGCACAACCTGCCACCGCCAGGTTTATTTCACGACATCTGTACCACTTTTTTGTAGCAGATGAGCCGCCAGTCACACAGTGGCCTTATATAGCACCCCAGGATGAAGAAGCTATTAATGAGTTAGAGAAAGTCTACTTCCAGAGTGACCATAATTTAGGAAGTATGGTTAAACATATATTTAACGCTGATTTTTTTAAGTCCGAGCGATGCTACAACATGAAATTAAAAAGCCCCGCTGAATTGGTGACGGGTATTTTGAAGATTACTGAGGAGTTTACTGCTCCTGGAATAGAGATTTCCGCTAGGAATAGCCAGATGGGATTTATGGGGCAAACTTTGTTTAATCCTCCCTCTGTTGAGGGATGGCATCAAGGTACTGAATGGATTGAGACTGGCTCCCTGACTGAGCGTATTAATTTTGCATCCGGACAGATAGGTGATGTAGAGAAACCCGGAATTAAAAAACTCGTCAGTGATGTTATTAATGAATTGAATGATCAATCGCCAACCCCTGAGAACTTTGTCGATAGTTGTCTCGACCATCTTGGAGGATTGGAGGTATCTCCAACAATCAAGTCGAGCTTGATTGAATTTGCTGATGATACAGGTGTAACAAGTGCCGAGAATGACGGGATTGAACAAAAAGTTACTTCCCTTTTAGCATTAGTAGCAGCGACACCCGAATTTCAGAGAACTTAAAAGGAAAAGGTCACACTGCTGACTTTTTTCGGAAGACCATTAATAGGTGAGAATACATGGTTGTTGAACCTTCTTTAAAAGAGCCATTTTTAAACTATAGTCATACTGTGGGCCTGTGTGTAATGCAGGATCGGGGATTCATGTATCCCGTCGATACCCTACTGGCCAAAGACGGGAAAATGCATACCGTCAGTAGAGCATACGTGGCAGCTAGAGACCAGCTGAGAGTGACGGTGTATAACGCCGACAGTGAATATTTTGGTGTTTACGGAGGCTTTGGAGATGGGCTAGGACAATTTCAATGGCCTTCATGCATAGCCCAGGACAGCCAGGAAAATATCTATATAAGTGACGAACAACTTAACAGGATAAATGTTTTTTCTAATGATGGAACACCGATCAAACACTGGGGTGAAACAGGCAGCGATAAAGGTTATCTTGATGGGCCGTCTGGAATCGCATTTGATAGCGATGACAACCTTTATATCGCGGATCATCGCAACAGCAGAGTACAAAAATTTACAAAGGATGGAATATTTGTCAGTTGCTTCGGTGACAGCCAATCTCCGAATCCTTTAAATATGCCTTGGGGATTGACTGTATCTTCTAATGAAGATGTTTACGTAGCTGATTGGGGAAATAGCCAGATAAAGAGTTATTCCAGCGATGGCCAATTGATTTCATGTTACGGTGAACCTGGATCTGGAGATGGTCAGCTTAAGAATCCTTCAGGTGTCGCCGTTGATGAAAATGGCTATGTTTATGTAACCGACTGGGGAAATGAGCGGCTTCAGATATTTGATAATAGTGGCACCTTTATATCCAAATTTCGAGGTGAAGCCACTATTTCAGTTTGGGGACAGGAATATTTGGATGGTAATTATGAGGAAGCAGAACCGAGATCTAGGTCTAATCTTGAACCTGACTTAGATATTTTTGGAGGCGATCCTCACGAAGAATCCGCTCACACTGAGAAGTTCTTCTGGGCCCCTACTTCTGTAAAACTAGGTGACAGTGGGAAAATATATATTACTGAAAGTAACAGGCACAGAGTGCAAATTTACGACAGAGCGTAAATATGAGTTCTTGAGTAATGATGGTTATTAGAGGGATTTGATGATAGATGTGGCAACGGGAATAGCAAGAGTTTTACAGCAAGAAGGTATTGGATGGGTATCCACCTTTCCTGTGTGTAAGGTCAACAATGCACTCGGGAAAGAAAACGTGCCAATGATCATGATGAGAGACGACCGATATGCGGTTGCCTTGGCAGATGGATTTTCTCGGGTTACTGCTGGGACTCAGATTGGAGTTTGTACGGTTCAAGGTGGAGTCAACGCCGCAGGTCTCCAAGTAGCGTATGCGGGTCTAGCGCAGGCTTATGAAGATGGTTCTCCGGTACTTTGTATTACGGACGGAGTTCCAATAGGAAATAGTGAGAATAGTTACTTCGACGTCACGTCTAGTCTCAAGTCAGTGTCAAAATGGTATGGATATATTGATTCTCCTGAGCGTACCCACGAATTTATGAGAAGAGCATTTACGATGCTTCGTAATGGTTCCCCGGGTCCCGTTGTAATCGCTGTTCCTGACCCGACGGGACAATATGATGAAACTAAGGATCCATACCACCCTGTTGAAAGTTGGAAATATGGCCCAATTAATCAGGATATTTCCCGTGCAATAGATTTACTTTCAGAGGCATCTCGTCCAATTTTGTATGTCGGTGAAGGAGCTGTATATTCGGGAGCTTCTCACGAACTTTTGAAGTTCGCAGAATTGTCTAACACCCCAGTTGTAACCACCTTAAAAGCGAAAGGAATATTTCCAGAGAATCATGCATTATCTGCTGGGGTTAGAGGCCTTCACACCGCTCATTTTCTTCACACCAGTGACTTGATCATATCGATTGGATCAAGTCTTTCACCTGGCAGATTCTCTCACGCTATACCAAACGCTGCGGGAAAGAAGATCATCGTTTGCGACATCAACGAGAACAACGTAAACAAGATATATCACACGGATCATGCTCTTATTGGCGATGCGAAAATTACCCTACAGGCGCTAATAGAAGAGTTAACCAAAAGAACATCTGGTTCTGGAATAGAAAGAGACAATATAGTCGACGAAATTCTTGGGGAAAGACAAAAAGACGAAGCAAAATACCATGATGCTTTGAATTCATCAGAAACGCCCATTAACCCTTACAGGGTATATGCGGATATTATGAAGGTACTAGACCCTCAAAAATCATTTGTAACGCATGAATCAGGGAATACAAGAGACCAACTTAGTACGGTTTATGAAACTCAGATTCCAAGAGGATTTCTGGGTTGGGGCAATGTGTCTTCGCTAGGTTTCAGTTTGCCGGCGGCCATGGCAGCAAAAATTGCATATCCGGATAGGTATTCTGTGGCAGTTACTGGAGAAGCTGGACTGGGATATATGCTCGGGAACTTGGAGGTTCCGGTAAGGGAAAATATCGGAATCACGGTTATCCATATAAGCAATGGTGGATTTTCAGGATATGGTCCAGGTTTTTGGGGTGATGGGCATGATCCATATACTCACAAAGTACTTTCATATGAAAACGTGGACATGTCGAAGGTTATCGGTGAAATGGGTCTCCACAGTGAGAGAATATACCAACCGGATGACATAGTAGGAGCGATTGAAAGAGCTATGGCAGCGAATGATAAGGGTCAGCCTGCATATATAGAATTCGTGTGCATACAGTACCCAGTATATGGATCTTGGGTAAGTGGCTCACATGGTGAATGAGTAACAGTTATATTAAATTGATGTGACGAATCTGGATGGTGTTGGGTCGATTATTTATTATGAAGTAAGAATTGCTTATATTCTGACACCGGACCCTGAAAAGATAAATTCCCTTCATCAAGATAGATAATATGGTCGCTAGCTTCTAAAGAATCCCCGTCATGAGAAACCACAATTACGGTTTTACCTTCGTCAGCTAGCCCTCTTAGTATTTTGGAAAATGCTTTTTTACCTTGTTCATCTATGTTTGATAGGGGTTCATCTAGCATAATGATATTTTTTTCTTGAGCTAATGCGAAAGCAAACCATGTTCTTTGTTTTTCTCCTTCAGATACATCAACAATATTTTTTGCACTGATAGAATCCACGCCACAGATTTCCATTAGGTGAGAGGCACACTGCACTTTAGTTTTTTTATTCATCTTTTGACCATTGAAACCCAGAAAAACAATTTCATAAATGGTCAAGAAAGGCGGGCTATCCAAAGACTGAGGTAGATAAGTTATGTTTTTTACAGGGATTTTGGTGGCTTGCCCAGTATAGTTTTGGATTTCATCTGCAAATACTTTCAGTAGCGAGGATTTACCAGAGCCGTTTGGTCCGATAATAGTCGTTAAGGATTCTACGGGTATAGTGAACGTTATATTTCTTAAAATTACTGATCCATTTAATGACAAACTCAGGTTATTGGCTTCCATATTCATCGCAGACGAAATGCCAGATACATCATTGTTGGGGCTCCCACGAGGGTTGTAATTAGTCCGACGGGTATTTCTATAGGTGAAAACAATAAACGAGCCAATTGGTCTGAGGCGATGGCCATTGTGGACCCAATTAGTGTAGCTCCTATGATTATGTGAAAGGTTGAATGGCCAAATATTCTTCTAGCAATGTGAGGAGAAACCAATCCCACAAATCCAATAATTCCTCCGACATAGACCGCCGAACCGGCGAGGATACCTACAAGGGACATGGAAAGGAATCTAGTTGTCACAGGGTTTACACCAAGTGACCTTGATAAGACGTCACCAAGGGTAATTATTTGAAACCTGTTATTCAAAATCAACGAGATAAAAATACAAAGGGAAAGTGTAAATAAACAAAACAGAAAACTATTCCAATTACTGGTGGTGAAGGAGCCTCCTATAAGACCCAGAAGCTGACTAGGGAATACTCGGCCATAGGCGAATAAAGCAGTCCCAATCGCTATTGTGATGGCTCCTAGACCAATTCCAATTATGGCTAGTTTGATTGGGGACATTTCCTTATTTGAAACCAATAAGCCTAATAAGACAGAAACTATAAGGGATGCAGCGGTTGCCCCAAGCATAGTCGCAAATGTGCCAGCTGATAGTATTCCAGCTGCGATTAATGCCATGAAAATAACAGATCCTCCTCCAATTCCGAACAGATTTGGGTCTCCTAGAGGACTTCGTGTAGAAATTTGGATAAGGGTTCCAGCTAGGCCTAGACATCCCCCTGCCATCAAGCTAACGCCAATCCTAGGGAGCCTTATATCCCAAACGATTGTGTGGATAACGTTGGAGTGATCCTCAGTGAGAAGTTTTAATATTTCTGATGGTGGAGCGTTGCTTGGGCCCGTAAATAAGCCAAGCAACGCCATTATGACGGATACGATGAGTAGGCAGGAATATCTGGCAGTCACTCCTATCCTAGACATCTAATAAATCTGCTACCTCTTGATACGTTCTTTGAGAAATTCTATCGCTTCGATTACCCTCGGTCCTGGGGCTTGTAAAAAGAGATTAACATCTGCTTCAATCACGTTTCCAGATTGTATCGCTTTTAATCTAGCGAATGGAGGTATCTGCTTTATTGTTTCTGATAGCCGAGGTGCCGGCTTAGGCGCAGGGGTAATCGTGACTATAAAGTCAGGGTTTGCCATAAGAATAGCCTCTGGTCCCATGATTGCGAATCCTGGGTATGGACCAGAATCTGGTAATCCGGCCGCCTTGTTGATTAGACCGATTTCAGTAGCGATTAGTCCCGTGTATGATTCCGGACGGGCAGCATAAAGGTTCCTGTCATGGTCAGATATGAGTAGCAACACACTTCCACTGTTATAAGTTTTAGCTATGGAGAGCCTGGACAACATCCCCGAAATTTCTGTTCGAGCTGTGAGTTCTTTATCAATAATTTTCCCAACTTTGAGGATGTTTTCGGTGATGTCGTCAACTGTTTCTACTTTTATTGCCATGACTCTTAAATTTGCCTGCTTCAAGATTGGGATAAATCTTGCCTGAGTAAGGGCTTCAATTATCACTAGGTCTGGTTGAGCATTTATCAACGCTTCAATCGAAGGATTGTAAGCACTGCCTACATGCGGTAGCGTTTGAACTTCCTCAGGAAAATTAGAGGCGCGATCCCGAATTACTGCAGTCCCCCCAGCAGCATAGAGTATTTCCGTTGCTGATGGACTTATGGTGGCTATTTTTTTTGGTACGGTATCGAAGGACAACTTTTGCCCCAGATTGTCGATAATAGTGATCGAGTTCGCCAGTGGTAATTCTATGAGTGCGGTTTCTTTTTTAGCCTTGGTAACAGACTCTGAATTCGTTATCACCGCAGGTAACGGAGCTTCAGCAGGAGATGGTGCGGCTGGAGGTAAAGGCAATTTTGCTGTTGTCTGAATTACTGTGGCGAGGCTGGCGGGTGTAGCAGGGCTGGCAGCTAATGGAAGAGCAGGTTCGGCTGGCTCAATTGCATCTGATGAAGAACAACTAATTGATGTCACCATACAAATTGCGGATAAGAGAAAAATGGATACTATATGTAGCTTCTTTAAAGACATCGTTAACCTGGGTTACTCCTTTGTGTTACGGTCTGGATTTATGGATCAGATCGGAGACAATATTTATCTGCGCCGTGGATTGATACGGATCCGATATTAATTATCACAAGGTTTCAGTCTTTTATTAAATGGAGTCCTTGTGATAATTAATATTCATTCAATGAATGATGTTGGTTTCAGTGAGCATCTTTTTACTCTTCATCTGAAATAAAACTGGATAGAGTTTTATGATAAGAGCGGGAGCAATAATTGCTATTGTTGTTTGAGAAGGGAATCGCAGGTGATTCAGTCAGCGTGGATAGATTAATCACGTTTGAAATACTGACGTCCTACCTTTGTCCCGTGCTCCCGCTCTTATCGGGGAAACTAAATTAATCGAGCATGCCCAGTTCCTTGAATATCTCCTGCGTGCCTTCTAAATCAGACAGATCTTCCATACTTAAGGCGGGTATGTTTAGCTCGGCGAATGTTGGCAGGAACTTATGAGTTTTTACGCCATCCACTACTGGATACTCGTAAATCTGCCCTGTGAAATATTGCTGAGCGACTTTTGAGGTCATGAACTTCAAGAATTTTTCAGCATTCTCTTTGTTTGGTGCAGTGTTCAGTATGCCTGCTCCAGCGACCATAACTAGGCTGCCTGGACCTCCGTTACTGAGGTAAAGGTTTCGGGCGTTAAAAGTGTCACCTTCTTCTGCCACAAACCTGTGCAGGTAGTAGTGGTTAACGAGTCCAATATTTATTTCTTCTGAAGCCGCTGCAGCAACCTGTGGGGTGTTTTTTGGGTAGACAAGTGGATCATTCGCTAGCATGTCCTGAAGCCAGGTTTTGGTCCTGTCTTCGCCCCACGCTATCCTCATACCTGTGATCATTGTCTGAAACGAGCTATTTGTGGGGGCCCAACCTATTTTGCCTTTCCACTTAGGATCTGTCAGGTCTTCCAGGGAGGCTGGTAATTCATCTGCAGATAAGCTTCCAGAATATACTAATGTTCGGGCTCTTCCCGACAATCCAACCCACGTTTGATCAGCTGGTTTTGCCCAGTCCGCTACCGGGTCTGTTATATCTGTTGAAAGTCGATCTAATCTTCCAGCTGCAGATAGGAATCCTAGTCCACCCGGGTCCTGGGCGAAAAATATGTCCGCCGGGCTGTTATTGCCTTCCTCTAAAATCATTGCGGCAATAGGGAAGGTTTTGTCATATTTAACTCTTACGTCTATTCCTGTGGCGTCTTCAAACTGTTCGACTATGGCGCCAACCAGACTCTCTTTTCTACCTGAATACAAAACTAGTTCCCCAGGGTCTTTTTCTACTTCAACAGTGACTTCGACTTCTTTGATGACCTCGACTGGTACTTCCTTCTCTACCACTTTCACAACTTCTTTTTCGACGATTCTGTCGACGGGTACCTCTACTATTTCAGAAGAGCATGAGGATGCGGTGAAAGTAACTACCAATGCAGCTACGAGCATGATGCCCATGACCATCAACATACGTGGATTAAAAATCCTAAACTGATTGTCCATTGACCGAAATATCCTTTCTTTAGTTCCAGCGAAATATGCACGTAAAATGTGCATACTTATAATCTAAGTGAGTACATACTAAGTTATAGGAAAAGGATATGCAATATATAGCACAAAGAAAGTTGATCATGTTGGTAATAAATTATTCTTCAGGAAATTAAATTTTATAGTATTAAGATAAATAATAAGTGGTAAAGCTAATTAATAAGAATATGAAAAAGACTAAACTTATCGGATATTTCTATTTTATTGCATAATAATATTTATTGAAAACTAGAGCGAAAAACCATAAATACACTGCGATATTGAAAATGGCCCCAAGAAATAGTGTTAATTATTATGATATGAAATTCATATGCTAATTAAAAAACAATGCATAGAAATACTCGGTTACTTAGTGTGTAGGTACTAACCTAATATGCTCTTACTTACCAATGGATTATTAAGAAGAAGTGACATCTAAGCTTGAGGTAAAGGATCATCTAAGGTGAGCAACAGAATAAAACCAGGTGCGGTGAGGGCCGAAATTATATAAAAACCT
>Ga0209034_10000389_pt1 | contig 21870 bp, 19 predicted proteins | sample MarorgKNORR_S2LV_2_FD_188219 | JGI IMG/M metagenome (GOLD analysis project Ga0209034, IMG submission 188219) | Marine microbial communities from the Southern Atlantic Ocean, analyzing organic carbon cycling - 250m_A/KNORR_S2/LV (SPAdes) (version 2) | ecosystem: Environmental > Aquatic > Marine... | reverse complement strand
GTAGCCGCCGTGGCAGCCAGTGGCCTACCGACCGCCCGCTGGTGCATGGAGGGCTTCCTCCCCCGTAAGGGGAGCGCCCGAGCCGACCGGCTAGCCGAGCTGGCCGTGGAGGAGCGCACCATGGTGATCCTGGAATCGCCCCATCGGCTGGCTGCCACCCTGGCCGACCTGGCCGCCGCCCTGGGAGGGGACCGACGGGTGGTTGTGGCCCGTGAACTCACCAAGCTCCACGAGGAGTTCCGCCGGGGGACCCTGGACGAAGTGGCCGCCTGGGCCGCCGAGCCGCCAAAGGGCGAGATGGTCCTGGTAGTGGACGGGGCGCCGGAGCCCGGCGAGGCCGACGACAACCGGGTCCGCGCCGTACTGGCCGAGTTACGAGCTGGTGGTGCCTCCACCCGAGACGCCGCCGACGAGGCGGCCCGCCGACTCGGAGTGTCGCGCCGTCGGGCCTACCGCCTGGCCCTGGGATGACCGGACCCCGGGGACCGGTCCACCGGTAGCCTCGGACCCATGGCCGACGATTCCGGGACCGACCGGCGCGCCGGGCGACCGGTGCTGGTCGCCGTCGCCTGGCCCTACGCCTCGGGCTCCCGTCACCTCGGCCACCTGGCCGGCGCCTACCTCCCGGCCGACATCTACGCCCGGCACCAGCGGCTGGTCGGCAACCGGGTACTGATGGTGAGCGGGTCCGACGTGCACGGCACCCCGATCACCGTGCGGGCCGACGCCGAGGGGGTCACACCCCGGGACATCGTCGACCGTTACCACGCCGAGTTCGTTGCCGACTGGGACCGGCTGGGAATCAGTTGGGACCTCTACACCTCGACGGGTACGGAGAACCATGCTGCGGTCACCCAGGACCTTTTCCTACGCCTGCTGGAGAACGGCCACATCGACCGTCGAACCAGCGACCAGTACTACGACGCCGAAGCCGGTCGCTTCCTGCCCGACCGCTACATCGAGGGCACCTGCCCCCACTGCCACTACGCCGAGGCCCGGGGCGACCAGTGCGAGGACTGCGGGCGCACGCTGGACCCCGAGGAGCTTGTTGATCCCCGATCCAAGATCACCGGCAGCACGCCGGAGGTGCGCCAAACCGAGCACTTCTACCTACGCCTTTCCGACTTCTCCGAGGCGTTGGGTGCCTGGTTGGACGACCGCCAGGGGTGGCGGCGTCACGTCCTGAACTTCTCAAAGGGCTGGGTGGAAGACGGCCTCCACGATCGGGCCATCACCCGCGATCTGGACTGGGGAGTCGAGGTGCCGGTGGACGACCTGGGGCCGGGCAAACGGATCTACGTCTGGTTCGAGGCCGTCATCGGCTACTTGTCGGCCTCCAAAGAGTGGGCGCAACTCCAGGGCGATCCGGAGGCCTGGCGCGATTGGTGGGAGGGCGACGAGGCCCGGTCCGTCTACTTCATCGGCAAGGACAACATTCCGTTCCACACAATCATCTGGCCTGGGATGCTTCTCGGCTACGGAGGGCTGAATCTCCCCACCGACGTACCGGCCAACCAGTACGTGACCTTCAAGGGCGGCAAGGCATCGGCCAGCCGGGGCGTTGGCCTCACTATCGGCGAGGGCTTGGACCTGTTCCAGGCCGACGCCCTGCGGTATGCGCTAGCCGCATCACTACCCGAGCAGAGCGACACCGACCTGTCGATCGACGAGATTGGACGCCGGATCAACGAGGAGCTGGTGGCCACCTGGGGGAACCTGGTCAACCGGGTGCTTTCTATGGTCCACAGCACATGCGGAGGTGTCGTCCCGGCGGTCGGGGACCGGACCGCCGACGACCTGGCTGTGCTGGCGACGGTGGACGGGGCCTTGGACGTCGTCACCGACCTGATCGAACGGGTGGAGTTGCGGGCCGCGCTCCGGACCGGGATGGACGCCGCGGCCACTGTCAACGCTTACCTGAACGCCACCGAACCATGGAAGCTGGCCCGGTCGGACCCCGAGCGGGCACAGGCCGTGCTGGGTACGGCCCTGGCCGCCGTGGCCGGGGTACGGGTGGCCCTATCCCCCTACCTGCCGTTCAGCACGGTGGCCCTCGATGACGAGCTGGGCCCGGTGGACGCCTGGCACCGTCGGGAGCCCGTCCCGGGGTCTTCCATCGGGAAGCCCGCCCCGCTGTTCGCCAAGGTCGACGTGGTCGAACTGCTGGCCGGGGACGACGGGTGACCGCCTGGTTCGACAACCACTGCCACCTGGGCCCTGACGCGTCCGAGGTGGTGGCCCGGGCCCGGGAGGCCGGGGTGGTGGGCATGGTCACCGTGGGCTGCGACCTGGAGGACAGCCGGGCCGCCCTGGCCACCGCGTCGGCCTACGACGACGTCTGGGCCACGGCCGGCGTGCATCCCCACGAGGCACGACACGGGGTGGCGGGCCTCGCCGACCTGCTGAGTGGGGCGGTAGCCGTCGGTGAGGCAGGCCTGGACTTCCACTACGACCATTCACCCCGCCCGGCTCAACGCGACGCCTTCGCCGCCCAGGTGGCGCTAGCCAATGGACACGAACTCCCGTTGGTCGTTCACACCCGCGAGGCGTGGGCCGAGACATTCGACCTGCTGGATGTCGAGGGGGTGCCCGCCCGTACGGTGTTCCACTGCTTCACTGGCGGCCCCGACGAGGCCAGGGAGGGCTTGGACCGGGGTGCGTGGCTGTCATTCAGCGGCATCGTGACCTTTCCGTCGGCGGGCGACCTCCGGGCCGCTGCCGCCCTCTGCCCGCTGGACCGCGTGATGGTCGAGACCGACTCGCCGTACCTGGCTCCGGTGCCTCACCGAGGTCGGACCAACGAACCGGCCTGGGTGCCGTTCGTCGGAGTTGCGGTGGCTGAGGCCATGGATCGGCCGGTGGCCGAGGTGGCTGCCGCTACCACGACCAACGCCCGGACCTTCTACGGGTTGGACAACCCTGTCTGAGTGACGGCCGGCCCGGTGCCGTCCGGTGACCAACGACCGCGGTTTCGCGGGGCCCCCGACCCTTGCGCAATCCGGGGTCCGTCCCTATCGTCGCGGCGATCATCAGGCCGGGAAAGGCCTTGTCCGGAGGGGAAAGGGACGGAGCTCTGGGCGCCGAAACCACCGTGGAACGGTGGCGGGTGGTTGTCGTGGCCCTGGCCACGATCGCCGCGTTGCCCCTGTTCGTACTCGAAGATCCGACGTCTCCCGGTTCGCTGGCCGGGACGGCGGGGGCCTCCGTCGCGCCCGCCGTGGACGAGATTGACCCTTCGATAGAGGTCATCGAATTGGTTGTGGCCTCGGGGCCCCACTTCGTGCCGGACGTGGCCAAGATGAGCGCCCGGGCCCAGGACTGGCATGCCGCCCGGTCGTCCCGCCCGGTGCTAGCCCGGCTGGCCGAGGTGGCCCACCGGCACGAGGCCGAGGCGCTGGCAGCCGCCCATCTGGTGGCGGCCAGCGAGTTTGCCCAGCAAGAGCGCCTCGACGCCCTTCTGGAGGCCCGTCGACGGGAGGCCGAGCGGGAGGCCGAGCGTGTCCGTCTCCGCGAAGAGGAGCTGCAGCGGCGCGAAGAGGCGATGACCACGCCAGGGCCCACAACAACCATCCCGTGGGACACCGATCCGCACCCGGATGGCCCATCCGACGTGCAGTGGGAGGCGTTGCGCTTCTGTGAGGCCACCGGGAACTACGAGGCGGTCAGCCCGACCGGGAAGTACCGGGGGGCCTACCAGTTCAGCCGCCAGACCTGGGACTGGATCGCCGGGATGTACCACGAGAACCTGGTCGGGGTGGATCCGGCCGCCGCCTCCCCCCACGACCAGGATCACATGGCCCAGGCCCTCTACGACTTGCGGGGGCGTGGCCAGTGGCCGGTCTGCGGTCGCTACCTGCCCTGACCGACCTCGTCGGGCCTCCACTGTGACCCTCACCCGGACCGAGGTCCGAGAGCTGCTGGACCGTCACGGCATCCGGCCTAAGCGGTCCCTCGGCCAGAACTTTGTCGTCGAACCCAACACGGTGCGTCGGATCGTCGAGCTGGCGGCCGTAGGCCCAGGCGACCGAGTGCTGGAGATAGGACCCGGCGTCGGGTCCCTAACCCTGGCCTTGGCCGAGGCCGGAGTAGCGGTAACCGCCGTCGAGATCGACGACGCGCTGGTTGGCGTGCTGGCCGAGACCACCGCCGGCCACGACGTGGCCATAGTGCACGCGGACGCCATGGCAGTGAACTGGTCGGACCTGCTGGACAACGACCAGTGGACACTGGTGGCCAACCTGCCGTACAACGTGTCGGTACCGTTGGTTTGCGACCTCCTGGACAGTGTCCCGGCGGTCCGGCACATGGTGGTGATGGTCCAGAAGGAGGTGGCCGAACGGCTGGTGGCCGGGCCCGGCGATGGGGCCTACGGTCTCCCATCGGTGAAGGTGGCGTACCACGCCGTCGGACGGATCGTGGGACGGGTCCCGCCCTCGGTGTTCCTGCCCCGGCCCCGGGTGGACTCGGCCCTGGTCGAATTGGTGCGGCGGGAAGCGCCGACCGTGGATGCAGATTCGGAGGTCTTGTTCGACCTGGTTCGGGCCGGTTTTGGACAGCGTCGCAAGATGCTGCGGCGCTCGCTGGCCGGTTTGGTCGACGAGGCGGCGTTTGCGGCGTCCGGGGTGGCGCCGACCGCCCGGGCCGAGGAGCTGGGGCTGGACGGCTGGGCGGCGCTGACGGCCGCCGTGGCGGGTGAGTCGTGACCGTCACCCTCCTGTCGGCACCGGCCAAGCTGACACTGTCGCTGAGCGTGGTGGGGGTCCGACACGACGGTTACCACCTAGTGGACGCCGAGATGGTTGCCGTGGACCTGACCGATGAGTTGGAGGTGTCAGACGGTGAAGGCCTGGAGGTGGTGGTTCCCGACAGCGGATTAGAGGTTTCCGATGACGGGGAGAATCTGGTAGCCCGGGCCCTACGCCTCGTCGGTAGAACGGCCCACGTGGTGGTCCGCAAGTCGGTTCCTGCGGGGGCCGGCCTAGGGGGTGGGTCAGCGGACGCCGCAGCGATCCTGCGGTGGGCCGGCTGGGACGACGTGGCCGGTTCCGTGGCCCTCGGGGCTGATGTGCCGTTCTGCCTGGTCGGGGGTCGTGCCCGGGTGACCGGCATCGGTGAGGTGGTGGAGCCGTTGCCCTTCGAGGAGCGGGCGTTCACCCTGCTGACCCCGCCGGTCGGGTGCCTCACCCAGGACGTCTACCGCCGATGGGACGAGATGGGCGGCCCGCTTGGCGCGCACGGCAACGATTTGGAGCCGGCGGCCGTTGACCTGGTGCCCGCCCTGGTCCGGTGGCGCGACGAGCTAGGAGACGCGGCGGGTTGTCGGCCGAAGCTTGCCGGGAGCGGGAGTACCTGGTTCGTGGAGGGGGAGTATCCGGGGGAGGGGCGGCGAGTCGTCCGGACCCTGCCGTCGGCCTGAGACCGGCCTACTTGCCCCGCATCCGCTGGGCGCGGGTGCGCTTGAGCATCTTGCGATGCTTCTTCTTGCGCATCCGCTTGCGGCGCTTCTTGATCAGAGATCCCATGACGGGCGGCAGGCTAACCGGGTGCTGGCCTATTGCCCCCGCCTGGCGGGGAAGAGGTGAAACAGGCTTCCAGAAGGTCCCGACGGTGCGGCCACTACGCTCGGTCGGGCATGCGCATTGTCCGGTAGTTCAACTGGCAGAACGCCTGACTTTGGATCAGGAGGTTGGAGGTTCGAGCCCTCCCCGGACAGCCAAGCGGTTATGTCCAGCGACCCGAAACCTTTCCAAGGCGGCCCTGGAACTAGCGTGCGCCAGTGCCAGAGTTTGCTGCCGACACGTTCCCCCGACCGGTCAACTCGCAGATCCTCTCCGCCTTCGAGGCCGTGTGGGACGGATTGGCTGTTGCCGGAACGTGGTGGACGGCCACCGAACGGGTGGCCATCGTGGCGGCGACCCGAAGGTCGCTGCCGCTTCCCCTAGGAGAGGCTGCCCCCGACATTGCCGGGCTCTCCGACGCTGTTGGTTCCGATGGCCTGTCACCGTTGACCCATGAGGTCGTCCGGTGTCTAGTCGTCGACGCGGGACGCATCACCCGGGATTGGGCCACCGCAGCCATTGACCGTATGGGTCCGGGACGTTACGTCGAAGTGGTCGCGCTGGTTGTCCAGACGATCCCCATTGACCTGCTCTGCGATCTGTTGGGCAGACCACGCCAGGATCTGCCGGTTCCCAAGAGAGGCGAACCCTCCCGGCTTGTGCCCGATGGTCTCGGCCAGGAGGGAGCCTTCGTGCCCTGGGCCGTCGATGGTTGGTTGGGACCCAACGTGGCTCGTGCGTTGTCGTTCGTGCCCGAAGACAACTCACGGCGTATGGCGGTCGTCATGAGCATGTACAGCGGTGAACACTTCGAGGAGATGGTTTGGCGCCACCGGGCCCTCAGCCGCCCGCAGGTCGAACTGGTCGCTGCCCGCACGTCGGCTGTAAACGAATGCTTCTACTGAACATCGGCCCACGTGATGCTGCTCCGTGCGAGCAGCGATGCCATCGACGCCGGTGCCGACCTGCAGGGGGCGGTGGGCGGGTCAACGGGGAGCGTCCCCCACGGAGGGCTGCTCATGGCGTATGCCGAGGCAGCCAACCGTGACCCGGAAGCAGCTCGGGCCCTGGACGACGATGTGATCGCCGTCGTGGGGGAGGCCGGCTTGGTTGATGCCGCGGTGATCGTGGCCGTCTTCAACGGTCTAGTCCGATCAGCCGACGGCATCGGGATACCGCTAGATGACGGCATGCTGGCCGCTACCGTTGACGCACGGGCTGTACTCGGACTTGACAGATTTGTCGGAGCGGCCAACAACCTCTAGTAGCAGCCGCAGAACTCGACGGGGCGTCTAGGTCCCTCTGCGACACAACATTCCCGCAGGTCAGCGGACACCGTCGTACACCGCCGAGATCCGTCCGGTACGACGGAACACGATCTGGAAGAGCTGCAGGTTCCGGATCCGGAATGACGCCGCCGACGAAAGCAGGTAGTAGCGCCAGGTCCGGCGGAACCGCTCGTCGTAGTGGGGGATCTCCTCCCAACGGGCTTCAATGTTGGCGTGCCAGGCCAGGAGCGTCCGGTCGTAGTCGGGACCCAGGTTCTGGACGTCCTCGACGGCCCACCGCGGCTGGGACGCCCCGGCGATCTGGTGGAGGGACGGCACCACGCCCCCGGGGAAGATGTACCGATCGAACCATGTATCGACCGACTGCGTCGACTCGTTTGATCCGATGGTGTGGTGCAGCATTAGGCCGTTGGGTTCCAGCAGGTCTCCACACCGCTCGAAGAACGTCCCATAGTTCCTGGGGCCCACGTGTTCCATCATCCCGATGCTCACGATCCGGTCGTAGGTGCCGGCCACCTCCCGGTAGTCCTGCTGGCGAAATTCCACTGGGAGGTTCCCGGCCCGCTTCCGGGCCTCGTCCACCTGCTCGGCGGCCGGGCTGATGCCGACGACGACCGCCCCGTGGTGGGTGGCGGCATGGCGGGCGAAGCTGCCCCAGCCACAACCGATATCCAGGATTCGCATCCCCGGCTCCAGGTGCAGCTTCTGGCAGACCAGGTCCAACTTCGCCTCCTGGGCAGCTTCAAGGCTGTTGGCCTCGTCCCACCGCGCGCAGCTATAGACCATCTCCGGCCCGAGCATCCGCAGGTACAGGTCGTTGCCGATGTCGTAGTGGGCCCGGGCGTTGTGTCCCGCTCGATGGATCGTCTGGCGGTTCACGAGGTTCGAGCGCAGCATGTTGAGCAGCAGCGCCGGGCTGGCTCGGATGGCAGACCGCAGGTCGGCGGTTAGTACCCGGACCAAGAACTCGTCGACTCGGATGGCGTCCCACCAGCCTTCCTGGTAGGCCTCGCCGAGGCCCAGTTCCCGATCCCGCAGGACACGGCGCCAGAATCGATCGTCGTGGATCTGAATGTCGTGGGGTTGGTCGCCACCGACGGTCACCCCGGCGCCGTCGAGCAACTCCCTGCCCTGCTCCCTGAGGCTGGCCACGGGTCCCCCGATGCAGTTTGTGCGGCGGCCGAATGGTAGCCGGGTCAATACATGAGATAGTCCGTGGAAGACAGGGGTGGAGATGCCCCGAGGGGAGGGCGAGATGACGCCGGACGAACTGAAGGGGCGGATTGCCGAGGACGGCGTGGAGTTCATCTACGCCATGTTCGTGGAGATGCACGGAAAGCCGTGCGCCAAGCTGGTGCCGGTCAGCGCAATCGACGATCTCCTCGAGGTGGGAGCGGGGTTCGCCGGGTTCGCCGCCGGACCCATGAGCCAAACCCCGGCCGACCCGGACATCCTGGCCATCCCCGATCCGGCCTCCTACACGCGGCTTCCCTGGCAGCCCAACGTTGCCGCCCTGCAGTGTGACGCCACGGTGGAAGGAGAGCTCTGGCCGTACGCCCCCCGGGTGATCCTCCGACGGGCCATGGAACGGGCCGCTGAGCAGAACCTCGTCCTCAAGGCAGGCGTCGAGGTGGAGTACTCGTTGCTCCACCGCAACGAGGACGGTTCGCTACGACCGGCCGACGAGCGGGACACCTCGACCCTGCCGTGCTACGACGCCCGGGGCCTGACCACGGCGCTGGACCACCTGACCACGGTGTCTCGCCACATGGATGCCATGGGGTGGGGCAACTACGCCAACGACCACGAGGACGCCAACGGCCAGTTCGAGCAGAACTTCCAATACGCCGACGCCCTCACCACCTCGGACCGCCTCATCCTGCTCCGCCTCATGCTCCACACTCTGGCCCGCCGCCAGGGCCTTTACGCCACGGTCATGCCCAAGCCGTTCGCCGACAAGACCGGCAACGGGCTCCACACTCACCTCAGCCTCTGGACCGCCGACTCTGACGAACCGCTGTTCCACGACGACGACGACGCCCGGGGACTCGGGCTCAGTGAGCTGGCCTACCGTTTCATCGCTGGCATCCTCGACCACGCCCAAGGGCTAACGGCCATCGTCTGCCCAACCGTCAACTCGTTCAAGCGGATCGGCGTCGGACCACCCGACTCAGGAGCAACCTGGGCGCCCGCCTACGTGGCCTACGGCGGCAACAACCGGACGCAGATGATCCGCGTCCCGGAAGGCGGCCGTATCGAGGTCCGTGCCCCAGACGGGTCAGCCAACCCGTATCTGGCCTTCACCGCACTGTTGAGCGCAGGCCTGGACGGCGTGGCCCGTCAGGCCGACCCCGGCGACCCGAACGGCGACAACCTCTTCGCCCTAGGCCTCGATGAGATCGCCGCCCGGGGTATCAGCGCCCTGCCGCCGACGCTGCTACACGCCTGCGACGACCTGGTCGCCGACGACGTGCTGCGGTCCGGGTTTGGAACGGGCCGGGACGGTGACTACGTGGACTACTTCGCTTCGGTGAAGCGGACCGAGTTTCGTACCATCACCGACCGGGTGACGGCGGCCGAACTCGACGCCTATCTGACGCTCGTGTAGGCCGGCCCGTCGCTTAGGCCATTTCGGCCCACTGGCCGTCGACCCACTGGTCGCGCAGCACGAACTTCTGGATCTTGCCGCTGCCGGTCAGCGGGAACTCGTTGACTTCGAACCAGTGCTTCGGCGTCTTGTGAGGTGCCAGGTGCTCCCGCAGGTATCCGAAGAGCTCGCCCTTGTCGATGGTTCGGTCAGGGGCCGGTCGGACGAAGGCGGCCACCACCTCGCCCCACCGGTCGTCGGGCAGCCCTACCACGGCTACTTCGGCCACCGTGTCGTGGGCGAATAGAAGCTCTTCGAGCTCCCGGGGATAGATGTTTTCCCCACCCCGGATGATCATGTCCTTGAGGCGACCTTCGATAGAGAGATAGCCCCGCTCGTCCATGGCCGCCAGGTCGCCGGTGTGGAGCCATCCGTCAGCATCGATGGTCTCGGCGGTGGCGTCCGGCATTTCGTAGTAACCGTGCATCACCAGGTAGCCACGGGCGCAGTACTCGCCGATGGTCCCTACCGGCACTGTCTCGCCAGTCTCCGGGTCGATGATCTTGACCTCCACGTGGGGCATCGGGGTGCCGATGGTGGTGGCCTTGTCCACGATGGTGTCGGTGGCGTGGGTCATCGACGAAACCGGCGAGAGCTCGGTCTGGCCGAACACGATGGTGAAGGGCGCCCCGAGTTCCTTCTCGAACCGTTCGACCAGCGGGGCCGGGACAGTCGAGCCTCCGGAGCAGATGGCCTCCACGAGGGACAGGTCCCGGGAGGCGAAATCGGGGTGCTCAAGCATGGCCACCAGCATTGTGGGGACCCCCAGCATGGCCATCCCGCCGTACGTGTCGAACAATTCCAGTACCAGCCCCGGGTCGAAGGCCTCCACGAGGACCATGGTCACCCGCTTTGAGACGCCACTGAGGACGCCGAGCACGCAACCGCCGGTGTGGAACAGCGGCATGGTGCAGACCCACACCGCGCCGTCGCTGACGCCCATCCGGTCTGCCGTGTGGGCCCCGTTGTTGACCAGCCCCCGGTGGAACAGCAGGGCCCCTTTCGGGAAACCGGTGGTACCCGAGGTGTACTGGATCATGCACGGATCCATGGGGTCGGGGTCAACGAGATCGCCGTCCCAGGCGTCCCCCTCGGACAAGAAGTCCTCCCACTGATCGAGGCGGATGACCTCCCGTAGGTCGGGGCATTCGGGCTGCACATCGATGGCCGTGGCCAACATGGGGTTGCCCCGGAACTCGGGGAGCACCATGAGCCCTGCCGAGCGCGACTGGGTCAGCACATACTGGAGTTCGCGGGCCTGGAAGGCCGGGTTGACGGTCACCAGGATCACCCCGGCCATGGCACAGCCGAACTCCAGGATCATCCACTCGGGGACGTTCGGCGCCCACACGGCCAGCCGCTCACCCGGCTCGAAGTGGGCCCGGACAGCCCGGGCGGCCCGCTCGGCGTCGACGACCAGCTCGGCGTAGGTCCACTCCCGCCGGTCGGCCGGATCGGGGGTTCCGGCGATCAGGGCCACCCGTTCGGGGACCTGGTCGGCCACTTGGCGTAGTAGGCCACCGATGGTGAGGTCGCGGAGCTGAGGATCGTCCGGTCCAGCGCTGTGGGACAGGGTGAGGGCCATGGGGCCGGACAGTACCGCTCCCTGGGTGACGCCTCCGGGGTCGAGGGTTGGCACAGGGAATTGCGCAAGGGGCGCCAGGGCGGGGATGCTGCGCGTCATGGCCAAGCTGACCACCCTGGACCGGGAAACTTCGGTCGACGATCTGCTGGACGTCCTGCACCGTGACGGAGGGGTGATTGTCCGGGACCTGCTAACCGACGATCAGCGTCGGGCCATCGTTGACGACCTGGCGCCGTCACTCGAGGCGACCGCTCCGGGTTCCCGGAGCGGACTCGAGCAATGGGAGTTGTTCCACGGTTCCCAGACCATCCGGTTCTGCGGCCTGGCCGCTCGCAGCCGGGCCTTCGTGGACCACGCCCTCCTCCACCCCCTGCTGTCCGAGGTGGTTGACCGTGAGTTGTTGTCTGGTTGCGCCGACTACTGGCTGAACACCGGTCAGGTCATGGCCGTCGGTCCCGGGGAGCGCGCCCAGTACCTGCACCGGGACGAGAACAACTGGCCGGAGGCTGTCAACTCTGAACGGGAGATCACCATCAGTTGCATGTTCGCCCTTTCGGACTTCACCCGAGACAACGGTGCCACGGTGGTGGTGCCGGGCACGCAGGACCTGCCGCCCGGTCTGGTTCGGGGCTATGACGTGGCCGAGGCCGACCTGGCCTACGCCGAGATGCCGGCCGGTGCCGGGATGTTCTACTCGGGAAAGGTGATCCACGGCGCTGGGTCCAACGCCTCCGAGACGTGGCGTTACGGCATGCACGTCAGTTTCGTAGTCGGATGGTTGCGGCCCGAGGAAGCCAGTCCCCTGCAGGTGGATCGGGAGCGGGCCGCCGACCTGCCCGAGCGAGCCCGCCAACTGCTGGGTTGGTCGTCGTACCACTCTGATGCCGGGGGTCGGACGTGGCTGGTCGACTTCGAGGACGCGTCCCGTCTCTTCTCCTGAGCCGTCACTCCAGGGTGGCGTACGAACCGTCGTCTGCCGGGTCGATGTTGCCGCGTTCCCGGGCCTCGACGACGGCGTCGGAGAGGTCGGCCAGCCACTCGTTCACGGTCGGAACATTGCCCGCGCTGACCGTCAGGTGCAGGCCGTCCGGTGGGCCCTGCCTGTCGAGGTGCCAATGTCGGGCCGCTAGAGCTTCGCCCAGAGCCGGGATGTTGACTGGCTCGTCCGCTGCCGGGTCGGCGGTAATCGAGAGGAGGTGGTGTCGGGGGTCCCCGGGGACGGAGAGGCCGTCGACGGCCCGTACTCCGGCCCGGATGCGGTCAGCGGTCTCCAAGGTGGCTCGGACCAGCCGGCGGTAACCGTCGCGTCCCAGGTGGCGGACCACCGCCCAGGCGGCTGCCATGGGTAGGCCCGAGCGGGTGCCCTGCAGGTTCGGGGTGGCATAGCGGCCTCCCAGCCAGTCGTCAAAGACGAACGTCTGGTACCGGCGCAGTTCCCTTGACCGGTGAAGGAGGACCGAGACGCCCTTGGGGGCGTATCCGAGCTTGTGAATGTCAGCCGAGATGGACGTCACGCCGTCGACGCCGAGGTCCCACGGCGGGCTACCCCACGCATCGGGGTCCTCATCGGTGGCAAAGGGGAGGACAAACCCACCCATGCAGGCGTCCACGTGGCAGTTGGCGCCCACCGAGTCGGCCAATCCCGCCATTTCGGCCACCGGATCGACCACCCCCTGCGGGTACTGGGGGGCCGACGCCACGACCAGAGCGGTAGATGGTCCAACCGAGTCGGCTACTGCGTCTACATCGGCTGTCCAGTCGTCGGTTACTGGGACGACCCGGGTCCGCAGCCCGAACAGGTGGGCGGCCTTGTGGAACGCCGCATGGGCGCTTCGGGCCAGCACGATCTCCGGGTCGACCACGCCCCGCTCCGCCGCAGCACGTTCCCGGGCCGCCTCTACGGCACACAGGATGCTCTCGGTGCCACCGCTGGTCAGGAACCCGGCCGTCTCCGGTGGGCCGTGGAGGAGGTCGGCTGTCCAGGCGCAGAGTTCAGCCTGGATCTCGCCCAGCGAGGGGAAGGCGGCGGTGTTGAGAGCGTTTTCGTGGAGGAAGAGCCGGGCTGCCTCCTCAGCGACCTGGCGTACCTCCGGACCACCGTCGAACACCAGGCCGAACGTGCGCCCTTCAGCCCACCGCACGTCTCCACCCCGACGAGCGTCCAGGTCCCGGACCACCTCATCGACCGGGGTTCCGCCAACCGGGAACGGTTGGATCGTGGAGGGCGACATCACCCGACAATAGGGTTTGTCCCGTGGGGAACCGAAAGACCGAGACTGGGGCTACCGACCTGTTCTCGTTTCCGCATCCGGTGGACGAGGTCTCGGCCCGGCTGGTGGCCACTGGGGTGGTGCTCCAGTGCGTGGTCATCCTGGCCACCGGGTGGACACTGCTGGTCGTCGTCCTGGCCTGGGGATTCCTGGCCCGAGTGGCGACCGGTCCAACACTTAGCCCGCTAGGCAGCCTGATCACCCGGGTGGTGCGGCCTCGCCTGTCGTGGGCCGTGCAGGAGACCCCGGGTCCACCCAAGCGGTTCGCCCAAGGCATCGGAGCGACCCTGTCCACCGGGGCGCTGGTCGCCGCCCTCGCCGGAGCCGAGACGGTGTCCTACCTGCTGGTGACGGTTGTCCTAGTCGCTGCCTCGCTGGAAGCGTTCGCGGGGTTCTGTCTGGGATGCTGGCTCTTCCGGATCCTGATGACGATCGGGGTGGTTCCCGAGGAGACCTGCGAGGCCTGCAGGGACCTGTGGGGAATCCGCTGAGCCGAACCAGGCAACTTCTGGCCCTAGTGGCCGGCACCGGGACGCTGGCTCTGTTCGCGCTCGGAGTTGCGGCGGTATCTGCCCAGTCTGACGTGGTTCCCGGACCACCCACCTCTGTGGCCACCACTTCGTCGAATGCCGAGGCCACCGTCACATGGTCGGCCCCGACCGCAAACGGGGGTACGGCGGTCACCGGGTATTCCGTGGCCTGGACCAGCAACGTAAGCCAGGGGATGACGTCCGGTTCGGCAAACGTCGCGGCCTCTGCCACTTCGTACCGCTTGACGGGCCTCCTGAACGGAGCCATCTACACGTTCACAGTCGCGGCGACCAACGCTGCCGGCACCGGTACCGCCTCAGCCTCGGTTGCCGCCATGCCCTACACACGGGCCGGGGCGCCGGCCAACCTGACAGCCGCTGCCTTGCCCGGAGGGCAGGTCCACCTGAACTGGGCGCCTCCCGGCGACAACGGGGGTGCGACGGTCACCGGCTACCGGATCGAACGACGAGCGGACGGCGGCGAGTGGGCCGTCTTGGTTTCCGACACCGCGACGACGCTGACCTCCTACCTGGCGATCGGCCTCGATTCCGCCGTTTCGTATGAGTTTCAGGTCTCGGCCTGGAACGCAGCCGGGATGGGCGCCATGTCTGCCGCCTCGCCAGCGGTTCAGCCGATGGCTCCACCGACTACGACGACCGTGGCGCCGACTACGACGACCGTGGCGCCGACTACGACGACCGTGGCGCCGACCACGACGACTGTGGCGCCGACCACGACGACTACGACGACCGTGGCGCCGACCACGACGACCGTGGCGCCGACCACGACCAGCACCCGACCCCCAGCCCGCGGGATGGTCCCTCCCCGGCCGGTCTATATCGGCTGATCCGCGACCGGGAGAGCCGACCTATGCTCCACTTCCGGAACTCCCACCGCCGACGAGAGCACCCACGCCCCTCATGGAACTGGTCACCCACAAGAAGCTGTACCTCGTCGCCGGTCGGATCAGCCGACCGCTGGCCGAGTCGATCGCCGCCGAGCTGGGCGAGTCGCTAGGCGAGCCGAACCTGGCCGACTTCTCGAACGGCGAGATCCACTGCCGGTTCTCGGAGTCCATCCGAGGGTCTGACGCCTTCATCATCCAGACCCATTGCCATGCCGGGGACATGTCCATCAACGACGCCCTAATGGAGCACCTGATCATGGTGGACGCAGCCCGCCGGGCCTCGGCCAAACGAATCACCGTGGTTTGTCCCCACTATGGCTATGCCCGCCAGGACCGCAAGGCCTCAGGACGTGAGCCCATCACGGCCAAGCTGGTGGCCAACCTGTTCAAGGAGGCAGGGGCCAGCCGCCTGGTTAGCGTCGACCTCCACTCCGGCCAGATTCAGGGCTTCTTTGACGGTCCTGTCGACCACCTGACCGCCATGCCGGTGCTGGTCGACCACCTCCGGTCCCTAGAGGGAGACCTGACCATCGTCTCGCCCGACGCCGGCCGCGTGAAGGTGGCCGAGCGCTACGCCATACAACTCGGGGCCGACCTGGCCATCGTGCACAAGCGGCGCAACCACTCGGCGTTTCACTCCGTGGAAGCCAAGGAGGTCGTCGGCGAGGTGGACGGCAAGGTGTGCATCCTCGTTGACGACATGATCGACACGGCGGGCACCATCTGCGCGGCGGCCGACCAGCTCACGGAACGTGGTGCGGCCAGGGTCGTCGCCGCCACCACCCACGGGGTGTTCTCCGGGCAGGCCATGGAGCGTCTGGCCGCCTCGTCGATCGAAAAGATCATCGTGACCGACACCGTGCCGCTGCCCGAGGACGCCGACCACGACCTGATCGAAGTGCTGTCGGTGGCACCCCTGATTGCCAGGGCCATCGACGCCGTATTCGAGGACACCTCGGTCAGCGAGATCTTCGGTGGCAACAACCTGGCCTGAGCCGGGCCCGATCACCAGCCGCCGGTCATTGCCCAGGTCACCCGACCGGCCCGTGAGATCCACCGGTAGACTCGCCCGTCGGTTCCCACGGGACCGGCCATGCGCCTCCCCTCCGCCCCAGAAAGCCTTCCCATGAGCGAGATCGTCCTCTCCGCCGAGACCACTCGGGTCACCGGAACCCGATCCAGCCGCCGCCTCCGGCGGGCCGGGCGCGTTCCCGCCGTGGTCTACGGCCTCTCCCAGGACCCGGTCAGCATCGACGTGGCATGGAGCGACCTCCGCCTCGCCTTGACCACCGATGCCGGCGTCAACGCCGTCATCCACCTCGAACTCAGCGGTGAGAAGCAGATGTCCATCGTCAAGGACATCCAACGTCACCCGGTGCGGCGCGACGTCACCCACGTCGACTTCCTTCGAATCGACCCCAAGCAGGACGTGACCGTGGACGTGCCGATTGTCATGATCGGCGAGGCCAAGGAAGTCACCGACGCCGACGGCATGGTCGACCAGAACCTGTTCAGCCTGACCGTGAACGCCGCTCCGGACAGCATCCCCAACGAGTTCGAGGTGGATATCTCAGGCCTGACAATCGGGGACTCCCTGCGCGTTGGCGACATTGTCCTCCCGTCCGGCGTCACCACCGACGTCGACGTCGAGGAGACGGTGGCCGTCGGCATGATCACCCGCTCGACGCTCGAGGCCATGGCGGCCGACGAGGCTGCGGAGGCCGAGGCACTGGCGGCCGAGGAGGCAGCCGAGGCAGCCGAGGGTGAGGGCGACGAGGCTTCTGCCGACGACGCTGGTGCCGCCGCCGACGAGGCCGCCGACGACGAGTAGCGGTCAGGGCCGACCCGTGCTGTGGCGGTCCCGAGCCGGACGAACCGGCGAACCGGCGGCCTGGATGGTTGTCGGTCTGGGAAACCCTGGTGACCGGTATGCCGGCACGCGCCACAACGTGGGCGCCGACGTGATCGGCCTGCTGGCCGACCGCCACGGCGGGACGCTGAAACGCTCCAGGGAACTTGCCCTGTCGTGTGAGGTGCGTGTCGACGGTGAACGGGTAGCTCTGGCTTTCCCGCAGACGTTCATGAACGAATCCGGCCAGTCCGTCGGCCGCCTGATCCGTCGCTACGGCATCGAAGATCCCGGGAGGATCGTGGTCGTCCACGACGAGCTGGACCTCCCGGTCGGGGGGCTACGGATCAAGGCAGGGGGTGGCCTGGCTGGTCATAACGGCCTGCGGTCCATCACCGCCCACCTGAAGACCCAGGACTACCTCAGGGTCCGCATCGGAGTCGGTCGCCCACCAGGCCGCCGGTCGGGTGCCGACCACGTGCTACGCCGCCCTGGTCGGGCCGAAGCCGACGAGTTGGGCATCGTGGTACAAGAGGCGGCGGACGCCGTGGAGGCCGTGCTGGCCGACGGCGTGGACGCCGCCATGTGCCGCTTCAACGACCGTTCGTGAAACGGTCAGCGACCAACCACCACCGATGACCGCCATTCTGGGGGCCCTTCCGGCCCTCCTTGACGACGAGCCGGCCCTCGCCTCGGTCCTTGGCCGCCGGTCGGCCGCCCTGGCCGTCGCCGAACCGGCTCGGGCCATGGTGCTGGCCGCCCTGGTGCAACGTGCCGGACGCCTCCCGCTGATCGTTGCCGTCCCGACCGGCCTGGAGGCCGAGCGCCTAGCCAACGACCTTCGCCTGTATCTCGGTGACCGCGCCGTCGAATCCTTCCCCGCCTGGGAGACCCTGCCCTTCGAACGGGTCAGCCCGGGCGTCGAGACCATGGGCCGGCGTCTCCGGGTCCTGCACCGGCTCCGCGACCTGGAGGACCCCCCGGCGGTAGTCGTGGCTTCCGGTCGTGCCCTCGTGCAGAGACTCGGCCCTGGGGCGGGCCGGACGCCGCCCCAACGAATCGGCCCGGGCGACATGGTGGACCAGAGCAACCTGGTGGCCGACCTGATAGCCACCGGCTACCGCCGCGAGTACCAGGTTGAGCACCGGGGGGAGATGGCGGTCCGAGGATCCATCGTCGACGTATGGCCGTCGACGACCGACGCCCCGTTCCGTATCGACCTATGGGGCGACGAGGTCGACCGGCTGACCGAATTTGGGGTGGCCGACCAGCGGGCCACTGTCCATCGCGCCGAGGTGGAGATCTACCCGTGTCGCGAACTCATCCCAGACCAGGAGGTGCGGGAGCGGGCCACCGCCCTGCTAGCCGAGCAGCCCTGGGGGCGCGAGCAGTGGGACCGCTTAGCCGATGGCGAGCTGTTCGATGGCATGGAGTCCTGGTTGCCCTGGCTGTCAGGCGATGAGCGGGTGCTCTTCGACCTGGTCGACAACGACGCCTTGGTGGTGGCCGTAGAACCCCGTCGCCTTCGGGACCGGATTGCCGACCTACGGGCCGAGGAGGCCGAGCTGGCCACCACGCTGGCCGCCACCTGGGGGGCCGACGGAACGGCCTTCCCGCGCCTGCACACCGAATGGGAACGCCTGCTGGTCCACACCGAAGCGCCGGTCTGGACGATTGACGCCGTTCCCGACAGTCCAGGGGTAGAGACCGTGGTTGCCTCCGGATGGGGACGTGACGCTCTGGTCCACGAGGCCGAAGGCGTACCGGGCCGCCTACGCCGCCTCCTGGCCGACGGACACCGGGTGGTGGTGGCCGCCGACGGACGCGGCTCGGTCGATCAGCTGGCCCGACGCCTCCGCGACGCCGGAGTGGAGGTCGTCCCGATGGCCGGTGACGAGGTGGGGAAGGATCCAGGCGCCTCACTGGTCGTGGCCCCCGTGGAAAGCGGCTTCGTCCTCCCCGAATCCCGGCTGGCCGTAGTCACCGAGTCCGAGCTGACCGGACGCCGCCGGACCCGACGCCGGACCCGTCCCCGGCGCACGGCAGCAGTCCGGGTCTTTGAAGACCTTTCACCAGGGGACCACGTCGTCCACGAGCAGCACGGTGTGGCCCGCTTCGGCGGCCTGGTGACCCGGACCCTGGGCGGTGTCGAACGCGACTACTTGCTGCTGGAGTACCGGGGCGACGACCGGCTCTACCTTCCCACCGACCAGATCGATGCCATCAGGCCGCACACCGGAGGTGAGACGCCCAGCCTCAGCCGGATGGGGGGCGCCGACTGGCAAAAGACCAAGGCCCGGGTGCGCTCCGAAGTGGCCGAGATCGCCCAGGAACTCGTCACCCTCTACCAGGTCCGAACCACTGCCGCCGGCCACGCCTTTGCCGAGGACACGCCGTGGCAGCGTGAGCTGGAACAGTCCTTCAGCTTCCAGGAGACGCCAGACCAGTTCCGGGCCGTCGAGGACGTCAAGGGCGACATGGAACGGCCGGTGCCCATGGACCGGCTGGTGTGCGGCGACGTGGGATTCGGCAAGACCGAGGTGGCGGTCCGAGCCGTCTTCAAGGCCGTCCAGGACAGCCGACAGGCCGCCGTACTGGTTCCGACCACTCTGCTGGCCCAACAACACGGCCAGACCTTCCGCGACCGCTTCGCCCCGTACCCCATCCGAGTTGAGGTCCTCAGCCGATTCCTCACCACCGCCGAGGCCCGGCGAGTTGTCGCCGGGCTGGCCGACGGGTCGGTGGACGTGGTGATCGGCACCCACCGCCTTCTCTCCGACGACGTCCGGTTCAAGAAGTTGGGCCTGCTGGTCATCGACGAGGAACAGCGCTTCGGGGTCGTCCACAAGGAGGCGATCAAGAAAATCCGGACCGGGGTGGACGTCCTGACCCTGACCGCCACTCCGATCCCGCGGACGCTGGAAATGTCGCTGACTGGCATCCGCGACCTCAGCCTCATTAACACCCCACCTGCCGACCGCCAACCGATCCTGACCTACGTCGGCGACTATGACGAGCGACCGGTGGCCGAGGCCATCCGCCGAGAACTCCTCCGGGAAGGCCAGGTTTTCTTCGTACACAACCGGGTGCATGACATCGACCAGGTAGCGGGCGGGGTCCGCGAACTGGTCCCGGAGGCCCGAGTGGCCGTGGCCCACGGCCAGATGGACGAAGCCACCCTGGAATCGGTGGTCATGGACTTCTGGGACGGCGGGTACGACGTCCTGGTATGTACCACCATCATCGAGTCGGGCATCGACATGCCGACCGTCAACACGCTGGTGGTGGACAGGGCCGACCTGTTGGGCCTCGGACAACTCCACCAGTTGCGGGGCCGGGTGGGTCGGGCCGGCCAGCGGGCCTACGCCTACCTGTTCACCCCTCCGGACCGAGCTCTCAGCGAGGAGGCCCACGAGCGACTACGCACCATCGGCGAGACCACCGAGCTGGGGTCGGGATTCCGGATTGCCATGCGGGACCTGGAGATTCGGGGGGCCGGCAACCTGCTGGGCACCGGCCAGAGCGGCCACATCGCCGCGGTCGGCTACGACCTCTACTGCCAGATGGTCACCGAGGCCGTGGCCGAGTTGGCTGGGACCACGACACCCGACGTGCCGGAGATCCGTGTCGAGCTCCCGGTCGACGCCCACCTGCCCGACGACTACGTGTCGCGTAGCGACCTCCGCCTGGAGGCCTACCGGCGTCTGGCCGCCGCCGGGACCAGCCCGGACCCGGCCGACGTGGATGCCGTACAAGCCGAGTGGGAGGACCGGTACGGTCCGGTGCCCGAGCCCGCCCGGGCTCTGCTGGCCGTGGCCCGCCTGCGGACGGCCTGCGTGGCCCGGGGCATCACCTCCGTAGTAGCCACCCGGGGTCCGGGGCTGGGTGGGCCCGATCTCCTGGCCCGCTGCGCCCCCGTGGTCCTGCCCCTAAGCCGTCAGACCCGGCTAGCTCGGCTTCACAGCGACGCCCGCTACAAGGAAGGGCCTCGCCAGCTCCTCCTGCCCGTAGGCCGGAACGACCCAGCCGGTGCGCTTACCCAGTTGCTGGAGGACCTGGTGCCGGTGGCCGTCGAGGCGGTCCCGACCGACCAGACCGACGACCAGGCCTGACCGTCCCCTAGCATCCACTCCTCGTGGCACCCGCTTCTCACACCCTGTCGTCCGGCCGCCTTCTAGCAGTCGCACTGGTCCTGCTGGTGGTCACGGCATGCGGATCGACGACCATCGCCGTCCGGGTGGGTGCCTCCACGCTGGACCGCGACGCCGTGGCCATCCTGGTCTCGGAGGTCACCGGCCAACCGGTCGGCGGGAGCCTCGACGCCGTCGTGGCAGCCGGCGTGGTGGACCGTTACGTCCGTTACGAGGCCCTGGTCGACCTGCTGGCCGAGAACGGCGTGGTGGTCACCGACGACGACCAGGCGGCTGCCCGGGACCGGCTCCTGGCCGCCGGGATCGATCCCGGAGACCCAAGCCTTCCCCGAATCACCAGATGGCAGGCCGCCCTGGACCTGGTGGAGGTCGGCGTTCCCGGCGTACAGGCCTCCTACGACGGCAATGCTGCCCTGCTCGGCCACGACCTGTGTACCAGCCACATCCTGGTCTCAGAAGAGGACGATGCCCACGCCGTCCTCCATCTGCTCGCTCAGGGCGAAGATTTCGCCATTCTGGCCGGCAACGTGTCCCAGGATCCGGGGTCCGGGCAGAACGGTGGCGCTCTGGGCTGCGTGCCGTTGGGCGCCTTCGTTCCGACCTTCGAACGTGCCGCCCTCGGGGCGCTAGCCGAGGGTCGGACCCTGGTCGGGCCGGTGCCCAGCCAGTTCGGCTTCCACGTGATCCGCATCGATGAGGTCCGGCGAGTTGACCCGGTGCCGTTCGCCGAGTTGGACCAGCGCCGGTCGGCCGCCCTGCTCCAGATCGCCGGGCTGACCCGCACGGTCGAAGTCGAGTCCCGCTACGGCACCTGGGACGCCGCCGTGGGCCGGGTTGCATCGCCGCCGGGGCCTTTGGCTCCCGCCCTGGCCCGGCTGGGGTCGTGACCGAGCGACAGCCCGTCGTCACCGACGATCTCCAGCGCTTTGTCGAGCTGGTAGCCACCCTCCGCCGGGATTGCCCGTGGGACGCCGAGCAGACCCACTCGTCGCTGCGTTCCTACCTCCTGGAGGAGGCCCACGAGCTGCTGGAAGCGCTCGACGCCTACGACGAGGCGACCGGTAGCGGATCCGAGGACCTGAA
>Ga0209034_10000388_pt1 | contig 21888 bp, 15 predicted proteins | sample MarorgKNORR_S2LV_2_FD_188219 | JGI IMG/M metagenome (GOLD analysis project Ga0209034, IMG submission 188219) | Marine microbial communities from the Southern Atlantic Ocean, analyzing organic carbon cycling - 250m_A/KNORR_S2/LV (SPAdes) (version 2) | ecosystem: Environmental > Aquatic > Marine... | reverse complement strand
CCCTCAATTCCTGAAAATAGCGCCCTTTTATACGACTTTTGAATTACACCGTAACATATTGAAATATAGTGATTTAATTAACAAGAAAAATACTCTTTAAGGTGTCCTTTTCAGTAAGAATTATGGTAAAATATTGTCCTTGTATTGAAGGTAGTTTCTGGATAAGGGTTAACAGATTTCTAGTTCTCTGTGGTCGCCTTTCAAGGCTGATTTTTAAACCTGTTTAGACGTAAGAAAACATCAAAATCGGCCGCTACAATGGCTAATGGATACTAATTATTCGCCTGAAAGAAAAACGACTACAAGTCTCACTCTCATCGAATGCGGGGTTCCCTCCGTAATCTTAGGAAAAAGCTAATTTATGTCTGAGTTTGCTAAGCAGGTTCTGCCTGTCGCACTAGAAAGCGAAATGCGTGAATCTTATCTTGCTTATGCGATGAGTGTGATCGTAGGGCGTGCTTTGCCTGATGTAAGGGACGGGCTCAAACCTGTTCATCGCCGTGTTCTCTTTGCCATGAACGTATTGTCTTGCGATCACAACAAACCTTATAAGAAATCCGCTCGGGTTGTAGGGGAGGTTATCGGAAAGTATCACCCCCACGGAGATACGGCCGCCTACGATACAATCGTCAGAATGGCGCAAGATTTCTCACTGCGCTATCCACTGGTGGACGGGCAAGGTAATTTTGGCTCTATCGACGGTGATGCAGCTGCAGCAATGCGATACACGGAGATTCGCATGGCTAAGATTGCACATGAACTGTTGGCGGACCTGGACAAGGAAACAGTCGATTTTTCTCCAAATTACGATGGCACGGAAGATATGCCAGACGTGCTGCCCACTCAGGTACCAAATTTGTTGGTTAATGGGTCATCAGGAATTGCGGTTGGCATGGCGACAAATATTCCTCCACATAATCTTAATGAAGTGATCGGTGGGGCAATTGCCCTTTTGGATAACCCAGATATTGAAATTGATGAACTTATGGAACATGTCCAAGGCCCCGATTTTCCGACAGGAGGGATTATTAACGGTAAAGCGGGCATAGTGCAGGCCTATCGAAGCGGCCGAGGGCCAGTTTACATGAGAGCTCGCGCTGAAGTTATTGATGATGAGAAAACTAGTAAGCAGAGCATTATTGTCACAGAGATTCCTTATCAGCTTAATAAATCAAAATTGATCGAAACGATCGCCGAACTGGTGAAGGAAAAGAAGATAGAAGGTATCACAGAGTTGCGGGATGAATCTGATAAGGATGGATTGCGCATCGTAATCGAACTGCGAAAGGGCGAAATGGGTGAGGTTGTGTTGAATAACTTGTATGCCCAGACCCAGATGCAGTCTACTTTCGGAATTAACATGGTAGCTATAGTCGATGGTCAACCAAGACTATTGAATCTTAAAGAAATACTAGATGCATTTATTCGTCATCGCCGCGAGGTCATTTCCCGCCGCACAAATTATCTATTGCGCAAGGCCAAAGAGCGCGGGCATATCCTTGAGGGCCTAGCCGTCGCGCTAGCTAATATCGATTCAATTATTGAATTGATTAAGAGTTCTCCTAGCCCTGCTGAAGCTAAGGAAAAATTGTTAGCAGGTTCTTGGAATTCGAACAGCGTGCTTGAGATGCTCGGCAAAGTGGATCCGAATGCGTGCCGCCCTGATGAGCTTGAGGCGGGTTACGGACTGAAAGGCAAAAAATATATTCTTTCGCCAACTCAGGTGCAGGCAATTCTTGAATTAAGGCTCCATCGACTGACTGGACTTGAGCGTGACAAGCTAATTAATGATTACAAAGAGTTGTTAAAACAGATTACTGACTATATAGATATTTTGGAGAACCAGCCGCGGTTGATCGCTGTTGTTCGAAAAGAGTTAGAACAGGTTCAAACAGAGTACGGTGATGACCGTCTCACTGAAATTGTAGGCTCTCACCAGGATCTAGAGGAAGAAGACTTAATTTCCGTAGAAGACCGCGTAGTGACAATATCTAAAGGAGGATATGCAAAAACTCAGCCACTTGATGATTATACAACTCAGCGTCGAGGAGGAATGGGGAAAGCGGCTGCATCGGTAAAAGACGAAGATTTTGTTGAACATCTATTAATAGCAAGCACGCATGACACCCTCCTGTGTTTCAGTAGTGTGGGTAAAGTCTACTGGCTGAAAGTATTTCGGATACCAATTGCAGGGAGAACTGCCAGAGGCAAACCTATCATTAATATTCTTCCTCTTGAAGAAGGAGAACGTATAACTAGCATGTTACCGGTAACCGAATATTCGAACGACCATTACGTGGTTATGGCGACATCGAACGGGACAGTAAAAAAGACTGCTCTAACCAATTTTGCAAGGCAGCGCAGTGTCGGTTTGCGAGCGATTGAGCTCGATGAAGGGGACGAGCTGGTTGGTACGGCTATCACCAATGGTGAGCATGATGTCATGCTTGTCAGTAGCCGTGGTAAAACCATTCGGTTTAAGGAAGGTGACGTGAGGCCCATGGGGCGAACCGCGCGGGGTGTTAGAGGCTTAAGGATGGCGGCTGAGAGTCGTATGATCTCCCTAATTATCCCGAATAATGATAGGCAAATCTTGACTGTTAGTGAAAATGGTTATGGCAAGCGCACTCAAGTGGAAGATTTCCCAGTATACCGTCGCGGAGGACAGGGGGTCATTGGTATTCAAACCAATGAGCGAAATGGTTCTATTGTTGGGGCAGTGCAGGTATCGGATTCAGACGAAATCATGATGATTTCTGATAAAGGTACTTTGGTGCGCACGCGCGTTGAAGAAATCTCTGTTCAGGGAAGAAATACTATGGGCGTGCGATTAATAAGATTGAAAGAAGGTGAAAAGCTAGTAGGTCTTGAACAGGTTGATGAGCCATCTGATGAAGAAGACGACCCCGTAGATGAAAAGAAACAAGAATCGCCGAAGTAGATTTAAGGTGTATTTCGGGTTTACGATTTAGGCTATTTTGAAAAATTGGATTACTCCACTTCCACTATTAAATTGGTAGGGAAGATATCTTGAATACTCCCGTTAAAGTAGGTTTCCTGGGGCCTAAAGGCACATTTTCTCAAGTAGCCGTTATGAAGTATTTTGGTAGTACTTTCGAGCTTCTTGATTGCACTACTATTGACGATGTTTTCCTTAAGGTGGAGGACGGGAGCATCAATTTTGGTGTCGTACCAGTAGAAAACTCAACAGAAGGAGCAGTGAATAACACTCAGGACTGCTTTATTGACAGTGAAGTAAGGATAGTGGGAGAGGAAGTCGTACCCATCGAACACAACCTGATGTTTTCTGCAACTGCGGACACTGAAAACTTCAACGCAATTGCTTCGCACAAACAATCTCTGGCCCAGTGCCGAAAATGGTTGCAGGAAAACTATCCTGCAGTTCGGTTCATTGAATGTACAAGTAACGCCGAGGCAGCAAGGCTGGCGAAGAACGATGCTTCAATTGGGGCGATAGCGAGTGAGCTAGCAGCCAGCATATATGGCCTTGAGATCAAAAAACATAATATACAAGACCAGTATCACAACAGAACGCGCTTTTTGGTGCTTTCAAAATTCAAAGCTGCGCCGACAGGAAATGATAAAACTAGTGTACTGATTTATACCGAAAATAAACCGGGAGCGCTATTCAGAATACTGGAACCGTTTGAAAAACTACAAATTAATTTAACTAAAATAGAAACGAGACCCTCTAAAAATCAAGCATGGGCCTATGTATTCTTCATAGACTTTGAAGGGCATACAGAGGATACACAGGTACAGGGTTTATTTAAAAGGTTAGATACCTGTACTGCCGAGATTAAGATATTGGGCTCTTACCCTATATCGCAAAGTTAATGCAGTAAACCCCATTACTTATCGGGGCGATGTAAAGTATGTCATCGATTACAGACAAATCAATACTAATCATTGGCCTTGGGTTGATAGGGGGCAGTATTGCGCGTGGGTTAAAACAGGCAAACCCTAATCAAGCAATAGCAGGAATTGATAAAAACACTGAAACGATCGCGTTAGCGATGAATGAGGGAGTTATTGATCAAACTGGAGAATTAGATGCGTTGTGTATGGGGTCAGACATAGTAATCCTTGCATTACCTCCTAAAACTACCATAGAGACTATTCCTCACATCGCTGCCTGCACAGGGTCAGAAACAGTGGTAACCGATGTGTCGAGTGTAAAATCAGCAATCATTGAAAGTGTCAATGAACTTGATCAAAGCTTCGCAAAACGCTTCATAGCAGGTCATCCCATTGCTGGATCGGAGCAAAGTGGCTACGAAGCCTCCACAGACAACCTTTTTTATCATCGTAGCGTGATTATTACTCCTCAGTTAAACAATGATCCAGGAGCAGTCTCTTTAATTAATGCATTGTGGCGTCAGCTGGGGAGCTTTGTTTTGGGAATGGACTTTAAGCACCATGATACTGTGCTTGCAGCAACCAGTCATTTGCCCCACTTACTAGCCTACGCTGCGGTTGATGTTCTGGCTAACCAAGAGCAAAGTAAGGATATTTTCCGATATGCCGCAGGGGGATTTGCTGACTTTAGTCGTTTGGCATCGAGTAATGCCAAGATGTGGGCAGATATTTTTACTAGTAATTCCAAGGCAACCCTAAAAATCCTCGACGCCTATGTGGATAATCTACAACGAATGAAAACGTTTATCCGGCAGAAGGACCATGATCAACTTATGGCGGTTTTTGTTGAAGCTAAACAAGCACGCGATAGCTTTCTAAACCTTCACTTGAAAAATGAATCTCTCTTGCCAATTGAATCGGAGAATACACAGCTTAGTGTAGAGCCCGGAGCCCAGATAACTGGTAGTTTGCGAGTTCCCGGGGATAAGTCTATTTCACACCGAGCCATTATACTTGCTGCAATCGCTGAAGGCGTGACACAAGTGCAGGGTTTTCTGGAAGCTGAGGATACGTTGCACACGGTAGCCGCTTTTAGAGAGCTAGGAGTTACTATTATCGGGCCTGAAAATGGAAACCTGATAATCTTTGGTGTTGGTAAAAAAGGATTGAAGGCGCCCCGTTTCCCTCTTTACTTAGGTAATTCTGGTACAACTATGCGGTTGTTAGTAGGTCTACTATCAGCTCAAGAATTTCCCGTAGAATTAATAGGTGATGAATCTCTGAACGATCGACCAATGGGGCGAGTGGTAGAACCATTACGAAGTATGGGCGCAATGATCGAAACCGCTGAAAATGATAGGGCCCCTATAAGCATAAAAGGTTCGCCCTTATTGGGTATTAGTTATGATATGCCTATAGCTAGCGCGCAGGTTAAGTCTTGCTTACTGTTAGCTGGCCTCTATGCTGAAGGAAAAACTAGTATCACAGCGCCAGCCCCTTGCCGCGATCACACAGAACGCATGTTGAAGGGTTTCGGTTATCCAGTGATTGTAGATAATTCCAAATCGCAAGTTACTGTCTCCGCGGGTGGCTCGCTTTGCGCGTTTGATATCGACGTACCGGCGGATATTTCGTCTGCAGCATTTTTTATGGTTGCCGCTTTAATTTGCCCAGGTTCAACATTGACGCTTGAACATGTTGCCGTAAACCCTACCCGTATTGGTATTATAAATATACTGAACACTATGGGTGGTGATATTCGACTTATGAACGAACGGGAGGTCGCAGGGGAACCAGTAGCGGACATTGGCGTTAAATATAAGCCGCTGGTGGGTATTGAAATACCACCGGATCAAATCCCACTGGCAATCGATGAATTTCCAGCTATTTTCATAGCAGCGGCCTACGCGAAAGGAAATACTGTTTTACGCGGAGCGTCAGAATTACGGCTTAAAGAGAGCGATCGTATTGAAGCGATGGCAAACGGACTAGACATCCTGGGCATAGACAATGAGGTTTTTGAGGATGGAATCCGAATAACCGGGGGCTCCTTAGATGGCGGTTATGTTGACAGCCAAGGTGACCATCGTATCGCAATGGCCTTTATAATCGCAGGGTTGAGGGCAAAAGCGCCTGTAATAGTGGCAAATTGCGCTAATATTGCCACTTCATTTCCTAGTTTTGTTCAGGTAGCTCAAGCGATGGGGATCAAAGTGACCCAATCTCTTGAAAATGAGCATTGAACAAAATTCCCGTTATTACAATTGATGGGCCCTCCGGATCTGGTAAAGGTACGGTAGCAACACTAACTGCCAAAGACCTAGGATTCAGGTTGCTAGATAGTGGGGCGCTCTATCGCTCTCTAGCAGTCTCCGCTATTAAGCGCGAAGTGAATCTAGAAGATCACCAGCAGTTAGCTGATCTAGCTCGGTGCTTAAATATCGAATTTGATCTATTTAATTCTGGGTCTGTATGGTTGGATGGAGAAGATGTTTCCCTCTCAATTCGTACCGATATTGTGAGTAAGGCGGCTTCTCTGCTTGGTACAATACCTGCTGTTCGGACGGCCCTCCACGAGCAGCAGTTGGCTTTCAGGAAAGAACCTGGCTTAGTAGCTGACGGTCGCGATATGGGTACTGTGGTTTTTCCGGATGCCTTAGTAAAAATATATCTCACAGCGAGACTAGAAGAAAGGGTGCAAAGGCGCTATAAGCAGTTGATTGATAAGGGTATTGATGCTACTCTGCCGCACCTTTTGCGAGACCTGAAAGAGCGAGATGCAAAGGACAGCGAACGTCCAATATCGCCACTTAAGCCTGCCAAGGATGCTGTAGTTTTGGATACCACTGATCTTCGGGTAGACCAGGTAGTTCAGCTAGTAATGAGTATTGTTAGAGACCGATTGGCCAGTTAGGGTCTCAAAAAAAACCGTTTCAAGGTCGTAACACCAGTACTAGCGACCATGGGACTAAAACTAAATACCCCCCCTGATGCTGGGCAGTGGGCATTTACAATATACTTTATAAATATATTGTAAATACATGATTTGACAGGTTTAATAATGAGTGAAAGTTTTGCAGACTTATTTGAACAGAGCTTAAAAGAAGTAGATATGACCCCCGGTGCCATCGTTATCGGGACCGTAATAGAGATTGATACGGAATGGGTGACAGTACATGCTGGCCTTAAGTCCGAAGGTGTTATCCCCCGCGAACAATTTTTAAATGAAGAAGGCAATTTCTTACTCGAGATAGGCGACGAGGTTAAAGTAGCACTTGAAAGCGTTGAAGACGGCTTCGGCGAGACCCGTTTATCTAGAGAGAAAGCGAAGCGTGCCGAATCCTGGATGGAACTAGAAGCGGCCCATGAAAGCAATGCTATTGTAACCGGGGTCATTAATGGGAAGGTAAAAGGTGGTTTCACGGTTGATCTAAACAATATTCGTGCTTTCTTGCCAGGTTCTCTAGTGGATGTGCGTCCCGTTCGAGACACCCTCCACCTTGAAGGTCAGCAGCTTGAATTTAGGCTAATTAAACTGGATCGGAAGCGGAACAATGTCGTAGTTTCGCGTCGCGCGGTGCTTGAATCAGTGAGCACCGAAGAGCGCGATGCCTTACTAGAAAAATTACAAGAAGGAATGTCGGTTAAAGGAATTGTGAAAAATCTTACCGATTATGGCGCGTTTGTAGATCTAGGGGGTGTAGATGGCCTGCTTCACATTACCGACATGTCTTGGAAACGCATAAAACACCCTAATGAGATCGTCAACGTTGGGGATGAGGTAGACGTTAAGGTTCTTAAGTACGATCGCGACCGTAATCGTGTTTCATTGGGCTTGAAGCAACTTGGTGAAGATCCTTGGGTGGCTATTAAGAAGCGCTATCCAGAAAATTCCAAGGTCAAGGCAGTGGTTACCAATCTGACCGACTATGGTTGTTTCGCTGAGCTTGAAGAAGGCGTGGAAGGACTGGTCCATGTGTCGGAAATGGATTGGACAAACAAGAATATCCATCCATCTAAGGTTGTTCAGTTGGGTGATGAAATTGACGTTATGATCTTGGATATTGATGAAGAGCGACGCCGTATTTCCCTTGGCATCAAACAGTGTGAACAAAATCCCTGGGATGGGTTTGCTGAAAAGCACAAGAAGGGGGATAAGATATCCGGAAGTATTAAGTCGATTACTGATTTTGGTATATTTATTGGACTTGAGGGGGATATTGATGGCTTGGTGCACCTATCGGATATTTCGTGGGAAGAGCCGGGAGAAGAAACGGTCCGGAACTACACGAAAGGTGACGAGATCGAAACAGTTATTCTGTCAGTCGACCCCGAGCGAGAGCGTATTTCTCTGGGTATCAAGCAATTGGAAGACGATCCTTTTATGGACTATGCATCTGAATATGAAAAGGGCAGTATAGTAAAGGGTGTTGTTTCAGATATCGATGCAAAATCAGCAACCATCACTCTGCAGGAAGGTGTAGACGGAGTGCTGCGAGCGTCCGAGATCAGCCGGGACAAGGTCGAGGATGCGCGTAATGCGCTCAAAACAGGAGATGAAATTGAGGTCAAGATTTTGAGTGTGGACAGAAAAAATCGAATCTTAAGTCTGTCTGTTAAAGCTATTGAAATTGATTCTGAGAAAGCGGTGATTAAGGAGCACAAGAACCAGGAAGCCAGTGACGTTTCGCCAGGTACTATCGGTGATTTAATCAAGGCAGAATTGGATAAGAGTTAACCGCTAATCGGTTGGGCTACACGTGAAACCAAACCAAACTTTATGGTAGGCTAGAAGTGCCTACGTATGGAACGCTCTGAATAACGAAAATATAGTGGGCGGTGGGGGAATCTATGACCAAATCTGAACTAATAGATCATATTGCCGGAAAGCAGACTCAGTTGTCGTCGAAAGATGTGGAATTGGCGATCAAGGCGGTTCTTGAATATATGTCTCAAGTGTTATCCGAAGGGGGAAGAATTGAGATTAGAGGGTTTGGTAGTTTCTCTCTGCATTATCGCGTGCCTCGTATAGGGCGAAATCCTAAAACTGGTACGCCTGTTGCGTTAAGTGGCAAATACGTTCCCCATTTTAAGCCAGGTAAAGAGCTACGCGATCGGGTCAACAACAGTATGTTGGTAGAACGACAGCTATTTTAATAAATTAATTAAAAAGGCTTTAATGATCGAGCGGCATAGCCTTAGAGGTTATGCCGTTTTTGTTTTATGGAACAAAACATCATTAATCTTGACTACCTTTGCTAAACAGAAGGGTTGTAAAAAGTAAATGCGTAAGATTGCTAAAATACTTTCTGGTTTGTTCCTGATTACAGTTTTTGGGGTTAGCATTACGTTTTCCTATTTCAATACGGTCCCTGTGAGTATAGCCTTTGGCAACTGGCAGCTATCGCCTCAGCCTGTTTCTGTCTGGATAATTGGGGCTTTTGTTGCGGGGGGTAGTATTGGATTGTTGCTAGGTCTTGGTATTTTTCGTCAATTGAAATCTAGAACTGAAATTCGTCGATTACGGAAACAGTTAAAGGCGGCAAAACAAGAAGTTAGTTAATATAAGATTATTTAATAGAAAGTCATGTTTATAAAGGATCGTCCATAGTTATGGAAAGCCTGGTAATATATTTTGTATTGTTGTTGGCTATAGCTTTTGGCTGGGTGCTGGGAAGATTGACAGCGGGGAATAAAAAAGTACAGATACTAGAAACTAAAGATATCTTCCAGGATTACTTCGTAGGCCTTAATTATTTGCTTAATGATGAGCCCGATGAAGCTATTGATACCTTTATTAAGGCCCTCGAAATTAACAGCGAGACTTTTGAAACTCATCTGGCATTAGGCGCTCTTCTTAGGAGGAGAGGTAAAGTCGATAAAGCAATAAAGGTACATCAAACCTTGTTAGCAAGGCCGGGACTGAAGCGTAACATTTCCGATTCCACGCGTTTGCAGTTAGCGGTTGATTATATTTATGCAGGATTACTGGATAGGGCCGAAGGGCTTCTAAACGATATTCTAACCGAGGATTCTCCGGCAAAATGGGATGCATTAAGGCATTTAATCACTATTTATCAAACTGAAAAAGAATGGGAGAAAGCCATCGAATGTTCGACCATTCTCTTGAGGAATTCTTCCTATAAAAAAGAAACTGAATTGAAATCCGCAGCTGCCCATTATTGTTGTGAGTCCGCAGAACAATTCTTGAAAGAAAAACAAAAAAATAAAGCAAGAGAACAAATAAAACGCGCTTTAATCTTTGATGAAAACAACGTAAGAGCATCACTGTTTTTTGCACAAATTGAACAACTCGACGGAAATTTTAAATCGGCTATCAAGCACTTGACAAAAGTGCGGACCAATAATCCAGAATTTGTTTGCCAAGTACTCGAGCCGCTTGCCGAATGTTATGAGCAATTGCAAAATATGAGCGAGTACGAAAGATTGCTTTCTACTTCCTTGCCAGATGAGACTGATGTTAGCGTAGTACTTGCTCTTTCGGAGCTAGTTAAAAATCGTGCAGGTAACGAGGCAGCTATAGAGTTCCTCAACAATTATCTCACTAAGAAGCCGTCTTTGACTGGCCTTGTGGAACTGTTGCGGTTACAAATTCCGAAAGCCGGTGCCGAAGTGGGTAATAATTTAAGCCTTTTACAGGAAACAGTGGATCAAGTGCTGAGGAAAAAGCCAGCCTATCAATGTAATCATTGCGGATATGAGTCCCGTAATCTCTATTGGCTTTGTCCAAGTTGCAAAAAATGGGACAAGATTAAACCTATAATGGAAGTTGGAAGTTTTTAATCTGCTTGTAAACTATTGTTAATAAAGCTCTTTGTATGTCAAAACGAATTATTATTGCTTTAGATTTCGAGAGAGTTAATCAAGCTAAAGAATTGTTAGCTCAACTCGATCCCTCTCTGTGCCGGGTCAAGATCGGCAAGGAACTCTTTGCTGTAGCAGGACCAGATTTAGTGCGTGATGTGGTTTCTGATGGCTTCGACGTGTTTCTAGACTTAAAATTTCATGATATTCCTAATACCGTCGCGCGTGCTGTTAAAGTCGCAGCGGATCTTGGTGTCTGGATGCTAAATGTCCACGCTTCGGGCGGTTTCACGATGATGGAGCAAGCGAGACTAGCCTTGAAGGGCTTAGGCCCTGACAGGCCAATGTTAGTCGGTGTAACCGTACTTACCAGTCTTGCGATAGATGACCTGCAGCAAATTGGAATCGACAGAGAGCCTGAGGAACAGGTAAGCAAGTTAGCTTTCCTATGTCGGGATGCAGGCCTGGATGGTGTGGTTTGTTCTGCCGCTGAGACAAGTCTTCTGCGGGCTCAATTGCCACAAGACTTTTGCCTTGTTACCCCAGGTATCAGGCGCCCTGAAGACATGGGAGATGATCAAAAACGCATTGTGGGGCCAGTAGAAGCTATCCAGAGCGGCAGCAATTATCTTGTTGTTGGGCGCCCTATTACGCGCTCTGACGCTCCGAGCGATGTGCTCAACGAGTTTAATTCCGCGATAGCTGATATCAATTAGATTTCTAGTTAGGTTTACGTCTCGGAAAACCTGTTCCCTTTAGTAGTTTTAAATAGCTAAGTAGTTTACCGAATAAATACCTCTTATAGGACGCCTTGGTAGTCTTTCGATAGTGCCTATTTTACCTGCCGAAATACTAAAAAATACGGATATAATAGCCAGCATTGTATTAAGAGCTCTAGGTGTAATTCATGTCCGATTTGGCATTATTGACCGCGGTTTTAGTGGCTTCTTTTTTGCTAACTGGTGTTCTTAAGAAAGTAGCCTTCCGTATCCACCTAATAGATTTACCTATTGCTCGCAGTGCCCATGTAGTACCAATGCCCGTGGGAGGAGGGTTGTCTATTGTATTATTGTTCTTGATGGTTACTTCATACTATTTTGTGCGCGGGACGATTCCGCTTCGCGAATTTATGGCTCTTTCCGGCGGAGCAATGATCGCGATAGTTGGCTTATTTGATGATCTGAGTCATCTCGATATACATTGGCGGGTACCGGTACAATTCCTAGCAGCTATCTGGTCGGTATGGTGGTTAGGTAACGTTCCATCGATCAGCATTGGGGAATTTGTTTTAAATGTACATTGGCTGCTAAATGGATTGGCTGTATTAGCGTTGGTTTGGTTAATAAATCTCTATAATTTTATGGATGGCATCGATGGATTGGCAGGAGGTCAACTGGTTTTTGTAACTGCGGCGTCATCAACTCTTGCGACAATCAATGCCGATCAGACGCTTGCGCTTTTATCAGGAATCTTACTGGCCGCTGGTGCTGGTTTTCTAGTTTGGAATTGGGCGCCAGCGAAGATTTTTATGGGAGATGTTGGTAGCGGGTTTGTTGGATTTACCATTGGAGTTTTCGCCCTATTTTCGATGCATCACGGCTCCATGACTGTTTGGACCTGGGTAATATTGTTGGCGGTATTTATAACCGATACTACAGTTACCGTTATACGCCGTTGTGTTAGCGGTCAAAAATGGTTGGAAGGCCATTCCACTCACGCCTATCAAAATGCGGCAAGGCGCTATAAAAGTCACAGTAAAGTGACGATAACAGTAGTATTAATTAATTGCATTTGGCTGGCTCCTCTGGCATGGCTATCGGTTCGACAACCTCAATTAGGAGGTTACCTCGCGTTTATAGCGTTAGTGCCTCTCAGCCTACTTGCTACTATATTAAAGGCAGGAAAATCGGTAGAGGTCGCTTTATTGCCGCCATGATGCTAGCTTGTTTAGTCGCACTATGTGATTCAAATCACCCAAATTGGTGAACAAGCTAGTTATTGTATAGACCCCTAAGATAGTAATAAGGGCTTCCACTCACCAAAGGAAAAGCATGCATTTATATAAGATTCCATTGTCCCGTTCCATCAAACAAATACTAATGATGTTTGCCGACAGTGCTCTTATTGTCGTCGCGCTAGCTTTCTCGTTTACGTTGCTTGGCAAAGATTTCTTTGCTCTCGACCAGCGAACCTACGTTTACCTAGGTATTGCCACAATCCTTAGCATCATTATTTTCATACAAATTGGGCTATACAGGGCGATCGTACTTTATATGGGATTGCAGTATGGGTTTATAGTTTTACAGGGAGTCACTATAGCAACCTGTTTGCTCGCGGCCTCTTATTTTTTATCACGAACGCCCCTATCGAGTGATTATTCGATATTGCCCATTTTTTGGATGGTTGCTCTTTTATTTATAGGCGGCAGCCGCTTCCTAGCGAAAGTGTTATTACAGAACCTAATTCAAAATTTTCGGCCCAAAGAGCCGGTCATAATTTACGGGGCCGGCAGTTCAGGCATGCAATTGCTAGTGGCACTTCAAAACGGTGATCAGTATTTACCTGTAGCTTTCGTCGACGACAGCCATATCATGCTCGGGAGCACAGTACACGGCATTAGAGTCTACAGCCCAAACTCTCTTTATGGTTTGATTGAAAGTTACTCTGTTCGACAAATTTTGCTCGCGATCCCCTCAGCTACTCATGCTGAGCGTAAAGAAATTTTAATTCGCCTTGAACACCTACCAGTTCACGTGAAGACCGTACCGGATCTGTTCGATATGGTCTCGGGTAAGGTAGGGGTCGATGAAGTGCGCGATATAGATATTGAAGATCTACTAGGCCGCGATATCGTGCCACCTAACCCAGAACTACTGGGTGCCTGTATCACGGGACAATCCGTGATGGTTACTGGAGCTGGTGGATCCATTGGGTCAGAGATATGCCGACAGATTGTTAATATCAATCCAGCTCGGGTTATTTTGTTGGACACCTTCGAGTATGGGCTTTATGAGGTTGAAAGAGAACTCAAAGAAAACCTAAAAGCCATAGAAAATGGAGATGACATCGAAATTATTGCTCTACTAGGTTCGGTCTGTAACCGAGCTCAAATGGAAAATGCGATAAAGAGCTTTGAGGTAGATACCGTCTATCATGTGGCGGCTTATAAACACGTCCCCATGGTAGAAAAAAACATTGTTGAAGGGGCGCAAAATAATATATTCGGCACGTTGGTATCGGCACAGGCTGCAGAAGCGTATAAGGTTAAGAACTTTGTACTGCTCTCCACGGATAAAGCCGTACGCCCGACCAATTTTATGGGTGCCACGAAACGATTTGCGGAGCAGGTTCTGCTGGCCATTGCGCAACGTGGTAAAGGAACAAAATTTAGCATAGTTCGTTTTGGGAACGTGTTGGGGTCGTCCGGATCTGTGGTTCCCTTATTTCGCAAACAGATCAGTTCTGGGGGTCCAGTGACGGTAACCCACCCAGAGGTCACCCGCTATTTCATGACCGTCCAGGAAGCAGCCCAACTAGTTATTCAGGCAGGATCCATGGCAACTGGTGGAGATGTTTTTGTGCTAGATATGACTGAGCCAATTCGGATTGTTGATTTGGCTAAGAAGATGGTGCACTTGATGGGTTACGATATTAAAGATGAGAATTCGTACCGTGGAGATATAGCAATCGAGTACACAGGTTTGCGTCCCGGTGAAAAGCTCTATGAAGAATTGTTAATTGGAGAGTTTGTAACCGGCACTGAACATCCAAAAATTATGCGAGCTGAGGAGGAAACGCTTTCTTGGGATATCCTCCAGCCACTGCTAACCCGATTGAGCGATGCTTGCCAGGGTATCGATTTGCAAGAAATACGAGCGGTGTTAATGGATGCCGTTGACGGATTTGAACCTAAGGAAGAGGCAAGCGATCCTTTGTGGGGTTTAAATTACGGCTCGGATACCGCGGCCACTGAAACGCAACAACCTGCCCCACAAAAAGTGACTCCACTGTTTAAGGATTAACGTAGAACTTATTATTAGTTTTCACGTCGAACAGCATTGATCATAACAGGTTCGAGGGGGACGTCTTGATAGCCCCGTTGCGAGCCCGTAGCAACTCGGGCAATCTCGTCCACTATCTCCATGCCTTCAATGACCGTACCAAAGGCGGTGTAACCGTATCCTGAAGGGCTCGAATCCTGGAAGTCAAGCCTAGCGTTATCAACTAAGTTAATAAAAAACTGTGAAGTTGCACTGTCTACAACTCCCGTTCGAGCCATTGCTATAGTACCTCTCGCATTAGAAAGGCCTGTATCGGCTTCATTCTTAATTGGATCATAGGTGGATTTCTGCACTATATCGGAATCGAACCCGCCACCTTGAATCATGAAACTATTGATCACGCGATGGAAGATGAGTCCGTCGTAGTATCCGTTATCTACATATCTAAGAAAGTTTTCAACCGTAATTGGTGTTAAATCAGTTCTTAATTCGATCTTTATAGCTCCTTTCGATGTTTCCATAACTACAACAGGACTATCCTGGGCAAGAATCGAGTTGCTAAAAGTCAAAAGGGCGGCTAGTACTAGCGCTCGCATAAATTTATCTCCTAGAAGGCGGCACAAGGTGGACCGCTACTATACATTATTTCTTTATGGCTTAACTATATGTGAACGAATAGCCCTCGAGATACCGCAATGCTTAGTGGTAAATGCTGTAGAAATTGGAAACAGATAAATTAAAGATGGCTGCCCAACCTGGACTCGAACCAGGAACCAAGTGATTAACAGTCACCTACTCTACCATTGAGCTATTGGGCATTCGCAAAATCAGCGGAGGAGTATACTTTCGAATCAACATTTGATCTAGTAGATTAGGAAGATGTCGTACCAGCTAATATTGGAGGCTAATCTAGATTGCCGAATACCAGTTCGCCTCGAAATAGAGTGGCTATAACTCGCACTTGGTTAATTTCACTGGCAGGAACGTTGAATAAATTACGATCGAGCACTATTATGTCTGCCAGTTTGCCGATTTCGATGGAGCCTGTATCCACGTCAAGAAAGTTCACGTAGGCGCTATTTAACGTGTAGTTTTCAATCGCTTGTGCAAGGTTGATTTCTTCGTTTTCACCTAACGGCTCATCGGTTTTCCCGTCAGGATCTAAGCGAGTCACCGCTGCCTCTATACCATCCAAGGGATTGGCAGAGGTAACATACCAGTCGCTCCCAAAAGCTACTCTTGCGCCGGTACGTTGCACGCTGCCAATAGGATAAAGAAATTTTCCGCGTTCCTCCCCTATGCGTGGGATAGTCAAATCAGTTATATAGCCGTCTTCAATGGCCCACAATGGCTGAAAGTTAGCTACTAGATCTAGTTCCGCAAATCTTGGTATATCTTCAGGGCTGAAAAGTTGAATGTGCGAAATGTGATGCCGATTATCGTGTTTCCCGTTCACTTCTCGAGCAGCTTGTATAGAATCGAATGCAGAGCGAATGGCTCGATCTCCAATGGCATGAAAATGTATCTGAAAGCCGGCCGCATCTAACGCTGCGACCGCCTCATTCAAAACAGCAGGTTCGTTGAGTAGTTCACCAACGAACTGGTCCCCTCTGTTCAAATAAGGCTCCAGTAAGGCTGCAGTCTCTGTCTCTATTACGCCATCCTGCCATATTTTAATAGCGGTATTGTGTATATAAGGAGTTGACTCGTCACGGGCCTTTAAAAAGGCTGGTAACTGTTCCTCTAGTGATATGTCATTTTGCCAATACATGGCATTGATTACGTGAAGATTCAGTTCCCCGCGCTCCTCTAAGGCGAGATAGGCAGGTAAGCCAAAATAAGCGTCTCCAGGGGTTAGTTTTAGCATCGCATCCTGCACGGCAGTTATACCAAGGCTATGTAAATGATCACGAGAGTATGCCAAACCGGCTTCCAATTCTTTTTGAGTTAACTCGGGCTCTACAATATGTACCAGATTCATGGCAGAGGTTTCTTGTAAACTGCCGGAAGGCTCTGTGCTATTCGGATACCGATCTATTCGACCCCCGGCTGGGTCTTGAGTATCAGCGTTGATGCCTGCGAGTTCCAGGGCTAGCGAGTTTACCCACATGGAATGACCGTCAGACGATTTCAGAGCTACCGGTCGGTCAGGCACTATCTCATCCAAGAGCTTTTTGTCAGGTAGTCCAGAAGGAGCAAAATTGGTTACCAGCCAACCGCCACCACGAATCCATTCGCCCGGCTCACTCTCAGCGCACTGTTTTATACGTTGTTGAAGCAGCTCAACGCCTTCTACATCGAATAGGGCACACTGTTGGTAGCTGACCCCGCTGTGCACGGGATGTATGTGTATGTCCTGAAATCCTGGCAGCACCATTTTTCCGCCAAGATCGATAGTCCTGGTTCCCTCTCCCTGCCATTGATTGGCATCCTCACTATTGCCTACCCAGATTATTCTGCCATCAGTAATAGCTATGGCTTCAGCCCAACTTTGCTCATGGTTTACCGTGTATACCTTTCCATTGAGCATGAGCAACTCGGCGTCTTGCGTTACGCTGATTGACACAGGTTGGTCAGATTCTGAGCAGGACAAAAGGCCAAGTACCACAAAAAAGCTGAAGTAGTGTTTCAGCTCAGGCGATAACAATTTTATAGATATGTTTTTAGATGAGGCGGACATTTCAGTTCCGAGCTAAGCAATCATTAATTGTCTATACCATTGATGAAAATTTATCACGTCCTGCTCCTGCGGAGCCAAGTGACCATGTTTATGAGGCAATGCGGAGAGTCCGCGCTGGTTAATTTCACACACATGGGCATCTTGTTCCAATATAAGATTACCAAAGTCGATGGCTCGTTGAGGATCAAATGCTGGATCAGCCATTGCCTTTGGGCTGAATAGCCATTCGCATATAACTTCGGTTGTATCGGCCTTTAGGGGTTTTATAGAAACTTGACGCACATAATCTGAGTGCGCAGCAATAAATTGATTAGGTAGCAACGTTAAGTAGGTATGCCCAATAGTAATTTCTTCAGGGCTTAAGCCAGAGAAAATTGGAGCTACCGCCTTTGAATCGGTTGTCCAGGACTCTACTCCCTTAGCTACCGCATCCGGGATATTGGCTGCAGGATCAATTTTGTCGGTAGCAAGATTCTGTTTATACAAAGGAACAATTTTGCATAGCTCTGGATGTATACCAGGGCAATGATAGCACTCAAGGTAGTTCTCCCAGAATATTTTCCAATTGCAGGCCAATTCATAACGATGAGAATGAGCTAACTGTAAAGTTGATAATGGCCAGTTGTCTAAAATCGTAAAACTAGGGTCAGCATTTTCTCCTAATGCGGTGGCAGGTTTGTTCGCCAGATTAATATAAATATTGCCGCCCCAAGCTACATTATTAACAGGATAAAGTCCTAGGTTTGCATTTTTGTCTTGCTCCAAAAATGGAGTTGTTTTTAAATTCCCATCTAGATCGTAGCCCCACTTATGGTAGGGGCATACTATGCGACCTCCCTTGAAACTCCCTAAAGGCTGAGAGCAAAGTTCTGAGCCTCTGTGACGACAGGTATTATGAAAAGCTCTCAATTCTCCCTCGTTATTACGTGTTACGATAATTCGTTGATTACCAATATCTACAATTGAATAATCACCAGGCTTAGGAATTTTTTTTTCGCGGCACACATAAATCCACTGTGTATACCATAGAGCTTTCAGTTCCGCTTCCATTACGGATTGGTCTAAATAATCGCGTTTAAGCAAAGACGGCTGAATGTCCTGCAATGAAAATAGCTTGGGTTTTGATGATGACTCATCTTCCACTGTGTTATTTCCTTGATTTCATTTTGGTAACCATTCCTGGATCACTGCCGTGCTCAGATATTTAATATAATGTTCTAATCTTAAACCAGGTACCCCCCTTTCGTAGCATACTATACGGCGGGGCAAATAAGTTTAGAGATATTTAGGCGAACTCCACTAACGTATTGAAAACTATGTCATAGCTTGAATTTTCCATTCAAAGTTTTATAGATTTTAGCCTCTGCCCTATACGTTTCACAGGCCAATCTGTTGTACGCTTACCAGTTTACTTCCAGCGGATTTAAGTTGAAATGACCAAGCGTTTCGAAATTCACGCTAAATTCAAACCTGCTGGTGATCAACCTGCGGCCATTGCCCAGCTAGTTGAAGGTCTGCAAGATGGTTTGCATGCGCAGACTCTGCTTGGGGTTACTGGTTCAGGTAAGACTTTTACCATAGCGAATGTTGTCGAGGCTGTGCAACGGCCAACTTTAGTTATGGCGCCTAATAAAACCTTAGCGGCTCAGCTTTACGGTGAATTCAAAGAGTTTTTTCCCAATAACGCAGTCGAATATTTTGTTTCCTACTATGACTATTATCAACCGGAAGCCTACGTGCCTTCGTCTGATCTTTATATAGAGAAGGACGCATCGATTAATGATCACATTGAACAAATGCGTCTGTCTGCTACGAAAGCACTGCTTGAGCGTTCTGATGTTATTGTCGTAGCAACAGTTTCCGCCATTTATGGTCTTGGTGATCCAGGTTCGTACCTGCAAATGGTTGTCCATTTGGATCGTGGCGATAGTATTGATCAACGTAACTTGCTTAAACGTCTCGCCGACCTTCAATACACCCGAAACGATATGGAATTGCGACGCGCTACCTACCGTGTGCGAGGAGATGTTATTGATATTTATCCAGCTGAATCCGAACGACATGCTATCCGGATAGAATTATTTGATGATCAGATCGAAAAACTATCTTATTTTGATCCATTAACTGGTTCCGCGATCAGAGAAGTTCCCAGACTGACAGTATTTCCGAAGTCCCATTACGTGACTCCAAGGGAGAGACTTCTAGGTACGCTGGATCTAATCAAGACCGAATTGAAAGGGCGTCTCGATCAACTATACGAAAACAATCAACTAGTAGAAGCACAGCGGTTGGAACAACGCACTAAATTTGATCTGGAAATGATCCGAGAATTAGGATATTGCTCGGGTATCGAGAATTATTCACGTTATCTGTCAGGCAGGGGGGCAGGAGAACCACCCCCCACCTTGTATGATTACTTACCTGCTAATGCGTTAGTTGTGGCAGATGAGTCCCATGTCTCTATCCCTCAACTTGGCGCAATGTATAAGGGAGATCGTTCTCGTAAAGAAACTTTGGTTGACTACGGTTTTCGTTTACCTTCGGCATTGGACAATAGGCCTCTACGATTTGAGGAATGGGAGAAGCTGACGCCTCAAATTATTTTTGTGTCTGCGACCCCAGGTCCCTACGAAGAAGAACATGAGGGACAGCAAGTTCGTCAGCTTGTGCGACCAACCGGGTTAGTTGACCCTGAATTAGAAGTACGTCCTGCCGCATCACAAGTGGATGATTTGTTGTCGGAAATACGACGAGTGACAGGAGAGCAGGAACGAGTGCTTGTTACAGTGCTAACCAAGCGTATGGCTGAGGACTTGACAGATTATCTAGCGGAACACGATGTTCGCGTTCGCTATCTGCATTCGGACATAGAGACGGTGGAGCGCTCAGAAATACTTAGAGATCTTAGGTTGGGAAAATTCGATGTACTAGTCGGTATAAACCTTTTACGAGAAGGGCTGGATATCCCTGAGGTATCGCTCGTGGCGGTGTTTGATGCTGATAAGGAAGGTTTTCTTCGTTCGGAGAGATCGTTAATTCAGACTATTGGTCGGGCCGCTCGTAATATTAATGGTAAAGCTATTCTCTATGCAGATGAAATTACGGGCTCTATGCAAAGAGCCATTAATGAATCCAATCGACGGCGAAATACGCAGCTGGAGTTTAATGAGGTACATAAAATCACCCCTGTTGGGGTCAAGAAAAAAGTTCTTGATGTCATGGAAGGAGCCTATATATCGCCCGAAAACCGTATTCGCAAGCTTGGACGTGGCGTAACTGAGAAAGCGGATGCTTATAAACGATTGGATTTCACGGACCCTGCCGTTGTTCGTAAGGAAATTGAAAAACTGGAAGAGCTAATGTACGAGCATGCTAGGAACCTAGCTTTCGAGGAGGCAGCGGCTACCCGTGATACTATTGCAGAATTGAAAAACCAGCTTTTAAACCAATAACTTAAACGCATGATATGATTAGTACCATTGACACTGAGAAGCTTAGTTCCATATAGTCGCTGACCTTCTTTGTTGAGATCGAGTCCTAGGGACTTTCCGAAGTAACTCTAGTAGTAGGCGCGTAGCTCAGTTGGTTAGAGCGCCACGTTGACATCGTGGAGGTCACCAGTTCGACTCTGGTCGTGCCTACCAAATTCCGCAGAGGAATTCAGACCATGAAAGTTTTTTTCTACATCGCATTATTTGGGTTTGGCTTAACAAGTTTGTATTCGACTCAGGTTGAGGCTCAAGCACGAATACCTGGTTGGAACCGGGTTGCACCACCTGGCGGACATCAGAATGATCCCCAGTTAGTTCGAGCCACTGGAGGACCTGTGGTGCCTATTTTCGAGGGATGGTTTCCGAATCCAGATGGGACTTTCCAACTTTGTTTTGGTTACTTCAATACAAACACCCGAGAAACTTTTGATATTCCTATCGGCCCAAATAATTTTATAGAACCAGAAGAATTCAATGGTTTGCAACCAACGCACTTTATGCCTCAACCCGATGGAGGTCGCAGACATTACTGTGTCCTGAGTGTAACAGTGCCTGGGGATTGGGGAGATCGTGATGTGAGGTGGACGTTGATTGACGAGCGTTCCGAACAGGCATTCAGCTCCCCTGGGCGATTGAAATTCAGTACTTATCGGCACGATGAACCAGTGCAGCCTTCACGAAACAATAGTCCTCCTAAAATCAGGTTGGTGGCTGAAGGCCCAATTGCTGAGGGGCGTGTTGGGTTTGGTAGAGGCATGGTGTCCGAGACTCGTCAAGCTGTGGTAGGAGAACCTATAACGCTGAGAACTCGCGTTCGGCGCGACAATCCGTTTAGGTCCGATGACAGAAGGGCAATCCGAATCAGATGGTTTAAATATCAGGGGCCTGGTGATGTCATTTTTACACCAAACTGGAATTCCTGGAAAGAAGAAACCGTAGGGTGGATTGATTCTGCGGACTGGCTTGGATTCGATTCAGCCTATGGGCAAGCAGATACTCAAGCCGTATTTAG
>Ga0209034_10000386_pt1 | contig 21985 bp, 18 predicted proteins | sample MarorgKNORR_S2LV_2_FD_188219 | JGI IMG/M metagenome (GOLD analysis project Ga0209034, IMG submission 188219) | Marine microbial communities from the Southern Atlantic Ocean, analyzing organic carbon cycling - 250m_A/KNORR_S2/LV (SPAdes) (version 2) | ecosystem: Environmental > Aquatic > Marine... | reverse complement strand
GAGATTCGTACACCACGCGAAATTGAAGCTGAAGTAGGTTTGACTGAAGGCAATATTTTTCAGGGAGAGTTAACTCTAGATCAGCTTATGTTCAATCGGCCTTTCCCTGGCTATTCCCAATATCGCGGCCCTGTTAAGAACATGTATATGTGTGGGTCATCTACTCACCCCGGCGGAGGGGTCATGGGAGCGCCCGGGGTAAATGCTGCCCGAGAAATACTTAAGGATCTCCGCAAGCCGGACAGCACTCCGCAGGACTTCGGGGATGACTAATTCTATATCAAAGCCAATCATCATAGTCGGTGGAGGCCATAATGGCCTAGTTTCTGCCACCTACTTAGCAAAAGCGGGTCACAAGGTGAAAGTATTAGAAGCGCGTGAGGTGGTGGGAGGGGCCGCTTCGACGACAAGCTTTGCTGAAGGTTACAGGGTCTCCGGAGTGGCCCATATTCTCTATACCCTGAACCCAAAAATTTGCCGTGATCTACAACTTGAAAGTATGGGGCTGGATCCTGGTACTTCGATCGATACTATAGCCCTTGGGCAAGATGGTAATCATCTAACTTTAGGTAGGAATGCTGTAAATGGCGTAGATCTGTCACAAAAAGATATTAGCGCTTACACAGATTTTAAAAAAGAATTCAGAAGCTACGCCAAAGCTCTAACTCCTTTGATCATGAATAAGCCACCTCGTTTGAAAGACATGGATCGTAGAGATCTGTCTACTTTGGCGCAACTCGGTTGGAAACTGCGCTTTGGTCTTGGCGCGAATTCCATGCGTGAATTTTTAAGAGTCGGTGGCATTAATATTTACGATGTCTTGAACGAAGTTTTTGACGATCCTCGGCTAAAAGGGGCAATAGCAGCTGATGCAGTCTTAGGTCACCACATGGGTCCTCGAACACCTACCACGGTTCTTACGTACCTATATCGGTTGTGGGGAGAAATTCATGGAGCACAAAGTCTGCCAACCGGTGGAATGGGAGAGATTTCAGAAACATTAGCGAAAGCAGCAATAAAGGCGGGAGTGACGATTGAAACGGGTGCAAAAGTTAAACGCATCGTTGTCGATGAAGGCAAGGTTTCGGCTGTTGAATTAGAGACAGGAGAATTGATTGAAGCTTCTATAGTTATTTCCAATGCTGATGCAAAAACTACTTTTTTGGATTTAGTAGGCGCAGAGGAATTAGATGCTATGTTTTGCCATCGAATTGACACAAGTCGAAGTAAAGGGAATACAGCCAAGTTGCATTTAGCATTGAATTCATTACCTAAATTTGCTGGCTTGTCCGGGAGTCAATTGGCTCAACGGCTGATAATCGCACCCAACATGCGTTATGTTGAGCATGCATTTAATCATGCAAAATATGGGGAGTACTCGGAACAACCTGTGCTGGAGATCGTCATCCCGACCATTGATGATCCTGAATTGGCGCCCGAAGGTCATCATGTCATGTCCATTTCAGCGTCGTTTGCACCGTATTCTCTGAAACAAGGATGGGAAAATCATCGTGACCGATTCGCTAATAAAATAGTAGATTTGATAGAAGGCTATGCATCCGGCTTCTCCGACATTATTGTGGCTAGAGAATTACTTACCCCGCCAGATATTGAGGCGCAATATAATATTTCAGGTGGACATTGGCACCATGGCGAATTGACTATTGATCAGTCTTTTATGATGCGACCGGTTCATGGGGCCGCTCAGTATGACACTCCAATTTCTGGGTTATTTCTCTGTGGTGCCACAGCTCACCCTGGTGGCGGTGTAACTGGTATTCCTGGGCACAACTCGGCTAAGAGGATATTAGCTATGGGGGCAGGTAAATAGTTATGCAATCTGTCGAGCAGGAAAAAACTACCCTTCACGATCCTGACGAAGTACTAAAACATAGTCCCTTCCATGAACAGGTAGAAAAGCATTGCCGGTTGAGGAACTGGATGTCCTGGAATGGTTATTTAACAGCTAGGGTATACGACACATTAGCCTCTGAATATTTTGCTATTCGCAGTTCGTGTAGTGTCATGGATTTGACTCCTATGGAGAAATATCGAATTACCGGCCCCGATGCGCTTAAATTTCTGAATCGATTGGTTGTCCGAGACGTCTCAAAGCTTAAGCCACTAAGAGTCACATATGTTGCTTGGTGTAATGATGAAGGAAAGGTTTTGGACGACGGTACTATATTTCACTTGGAAGAGGGCGAATACCGGTTGTGCTCGCAGCATCACCAGCTGGATTGGTTGCTTATGTCGAGTTTAGGCATGGATGTAACGATTGTAGAAGAAACTCACGATGTTGCGGCTCTTGCTGTACAAGGGCCAACTTCTTACTCGGTTCTTTGCGCAGCAGGTATCAATGGGCTTGATAAGCTCAAACTGTTTGGAATTTTACATACTGAGCTAAATGGTTTTAAAGTAATGGTTTCCCGCACTGGTTACACTGGAGACCTTGGATATGAACTTTGGACTGAGCCAGTTAATGGCTTGGACTTATGGGATGTTATTTTTAGTGTTAAGGACAGCGGTCTTTATGACGTACGCGCAATAGGGTTGGCGGCGTTGGAAATGGTGCGCATTGAAGCTGGATTTATTATGCCAGGAGATGATTTTAATACGGCTGAAACCGCTATTAGAGCAGGCCACGACAGATCACCATTTGAAATAGGATTAGGATGGGTCATCAATTTTGACAAACCTCACTTTACTGGCAAGAAAGCCTTACAAGAAGAAAAAGGTCGCTCGATCAAAAGACGTCTGGTGAAACTCTTGGTAGAAGGTAATAAGCCACCAGTCGATTCTTTCTTATACGACAAGAAAAAAGGGCAACGTGTAGGAACCATCAAAAGCCAGATCTGGTCGCCAATTCTTAAGGCCAATCTAACATTGGCAGATATTGAGTATCACAAAGGCAAGCCCCCAGCTGAAATCTGGGCGGAGATTTACTACCAAAAAGAACTGGAGTGGCAAGTGACATGGGCGAGATGCAGAATCTCTAAGGATCCTTTCTGGTCCCATCCCCGACGATCCGTAACACCGCCAGAGAGGTTCTAACGTTCAATATCGATATAACCATAACATCGATATATAGTTGTTAATAATGAAAACTATAACCAAAGCTTTCGAAAATTCCTCAATAGATTGGTTTCAACTAATTAAGCTAGTTGTGTATTCTTTACTGTTGCTCAACTTTGCTTTGTATGTCAGAAATGATGTGGTCATAGCAGCTCATACGTTGCGCAATGGCGGATCGTTGATAGACTGGACGCGTTCCTTCGCTACAACTATGGATGAAAGTGCCTGGATAATTCTTATAATTCTATTGGAACTCGAAACTTACGTCTTGTCAGACAAAGCGCTAACCCGCAAGAAAATGATATTCATGCAGAGCGCTCGATTTATTTGCTACGGGGTTCTAGCTCATACTTTATATGCTTACGGCATCTATGTTTATCAGCTAAGTGGAGTGACATTGATTGAAAACGTTTCTAATCTTTGTCAGCTGGCAGGGACAGATGTTTCGTTTGCTACAAATCTACTATATACAGTGCTCGATGCGAGCAACTGTCAAAATCTCTCAAATGGGTCTCAATTCTACTACACCGATCCTCCGAACTTTATTATTGTCACAGACAGTGCTGGCTTAATCATAGAGCGCCAGCTTGCATGGGTGGATCTTTTGGAGGCGATATCCTGGCTTCTTATTTTATTGACCATTGAAATAATGGTCCGGTTACAAGACCGCGATATTAGTGAGGGTCCTGTAATTAGCGGTCTAAATGCAGCCAAAGTTATACTCTACAGCTTACTTTGGGGAGCAATTGCGTATTGGGTATACCGAGGCCACCTTATGTTTGCGTGGGATGAATTTGTCTGGATTGCTGGATTTGTTCTGATAGAGATGAATATCGCTGAGCGGCGTAACGAATTTATTGAAGATGATCAAACGGAAAGATTAGCAGCCAGGGAGGCATAGGGTGCTGGCTGTATCTAATTGATAAATAGCGCTTAGGTATAAACCGGGCTGCTAATTTACTTGACTGAAAACAAGCTAGACAAGCTTCTACTTTCGATAGAATAATCGAAAGCTGCTTGTCTAAGCGTGTAGGCGCGGAAGTCCAGTCTGGTTGCCTTTTAATAGACTATTAGCTGCACTAATTCACTGAAATTATGGGGGCTTTTTTTGCACCATTACGACACAATCATCATAGGTGCCGGCCATAACGGGCTGATCTGTAGCGCGTATCTAGCGAAAAAGGGCCATCAGGTATTAGTGCTTGAGGCGTCAGATAACCTTGGCGGGCTAGCAGAGACGCGAGAGTTCCATCCTGGCTTCAAGGCTTCCGTTGCCCACTCCATCAGCAATTTTTCCACCAAAGTGGCGAAAGATCTGAATTTATCTGCTTATGGCTTTACTAATGACGTTTCACCTATGACGACGGTTGGTCTGAATGCATCAGGTGAGCATGTCTCGCTAAACGGCCTAGAAATCGAAGGAGTTGGTGTCGAGGATGTAAAGAGCTACAAAGAGTATCGCCAACTGATGCAGAAATTCGCCAACTTGCTCAATCCTTTCTGGCACAAGACTATGCCTAGAATAGGTGATAACAGCTTACCGGGCGTTATGACTTTTGCACAGCTGGGCCTAAAGTTACGTTTGCTTGGAAAGGAGGATATGGGCGAATTTATGCGGATAGCGACATTGCCAGCGCGAGATCTTATGGATGAAAATTTTAATAGTGATTTGTTAAAAGCAGTGTTGAGTTGGGATGGCTTAATAGGGTCAAAGATGGCGCCACGTTCACCCAACGCGACGGTTCTAGCACTACTGTACAGAATGACTGGTGAGCATGGTGGAGCTCATATAATTCCAGCTGAAGGTATAGAAAGTTTGTTTATAGCGCTAAAAGAAGTGACAGAAAGGGCAGGGACAGAAATTAGAACAGGAGCCAGAGTTTCGGAGATTCTCATTCAAGCAGACGAGAGTGCTCTTAAAACCAATGGTGTTAAATTAGCAACTGGTGAGACCATCACTGCAAATCGAGTGGTATCAACAACCGATCCCAAACGCACATTCTTGGAATTAGTAGGTATCGAGAATCTGGAAATTGAGTTTACCAATAGAATTAGGCGCCTGCGCTGTGACGGCTATGTCGCAAAACTCCATTTGGCTCTCAATGGAGAGCCTAAATTTAGCGGTTTGGATAAGCCAGATGGTCGCTTGATTATTGCTCCGGATATGGATGCAATAGAGTTCGCTTTCGATGATGCTAAATATGGAGAATGTTCCAAACAACCTGTAATGGAAGTCGTGATTCCGAGTTTACAAAATGAATCATTGGCACCTGTCGGGCAACATGTACTGTCAGCTCATGTGATGTACGTCCCTTATGAATTAAAAAACAGTTGGACAGATCAAGCTCGGGCCGTTCTGGAAGAAAAAGTAATCGATACTCTTTCCAATTACGCACCAGATATCAAGAAACAAATTTTGTGCAGTGAGCTCCTTACACCTCTGGATCTGGAGCAGAGACATAATGTAACCAGTGGACACTGGCATCATACTGAATTATCCCTTGATCAGATGTTTATGATGCGACCCACATATGAAGTAGCACAATACACTACTCCCATTCTTGGTCTTTATGTTTGTGGGGCGGGCAGTCATCCCGGCGGAGGCCTGATGGGAGCCCCAGGTCACAATGCTGCCCATGAGATGCTGAAATGAGCCAGAAGCGCGGAGCTATCATTATAGGAGCAGGCCATAATGGGCTAACTACTGGTGCGTATCTAGCTAAAGCTGGGCTCGATGTGTTGGTGGTCGAGAAGAATGATTACATTGGGGGAGCCTCTGTAACGCGGGAAATGCAAGAAGGATGGTTTTATTCTAGCTGCTCTTATGTTTGCAGCATGATGCGACAGGCTATTCACCGTGACCTCAATCTGACTCGTCATGGGCTTGTATTGGTACCTTATCTAGGTACGGTTAATTTTGGCGACAATGGTGAAACCATTGTCAGTTATAATTACGAGGAAGCTGAATATAATCAATTACGGCGTATTTCCCCTCATGATGCTGACGCAATGTTTCGCTTCCATACCGATCTGGCGCGCTATGCTAAGTTAATTCGCAAGACTCTTTTGAGAACGCCTCCTGATCCTACTTCATTTCGACTGCGAGATATTAAGGAATTACTTTGGTTAGCGAGAGAATTTTGGGGATTAGGGGAGAAAGAACTGTACGAATATATCCGTTTTTTCACCATGAGTGCAGCCGATTTTCTTGAGGACTACTTTGAGCATGATTTAATAAAAGCCGCGATGGCTAGTCCGGGGATTATAGGTACTGCTCTCGGCGTTTATTCGCCCGGTTCAGCATACATACTTTTGCATCACGTTATGGGTGATGTGGATGGGAATATAGGTGCCTGGGGATTAGCGCGAGGCGGCATGGGGGCGATTTCGAAATCACTCGCGGGCGCTTTACAGGAACACGGAGGCGAAATTCGCACCAATGCTTCCGTTGAACAGATTCTGGTAAAGAATAAGAAAGCCGTCGGCGTTGTCTTGGAAAGTGGCGATGAGCTGCTCGCGGATATCGTCGTATCCAATCTTGATGCAAAACGCACGTTTACGAAATGCATGGATGAAAATGATTTGCCTCCAGGAATATACGACAGAGCTAAAAACTTCAAAATTCGTGGCTCTTCTGGAAAGGTGAATATTGCTTTATCAAGATTGCCTAAGTTTAATGGTGTACCCGATAACCGGTACGTAAATCGGGGAGGCCAGGCATTTGTTGGTTCTTTAGAAACGATGGAGCGCGCATACGATTATTGGAAGCGCGGTCGTTGGTCTGACGATCCTTTCATTGAGTCAGTAATTCCTTCTGCTTGGGATCCCACGGTAGCGCCACCGGGTAAACATTGGATGTCGAACTTTGTGCAGTACTGCCCTTCGGAATTAGTCGACGGGCCCTGGACTCCACAGAAACGGGATCAGTTTGGAGAGACGGTTGTCAATAAAATTGAGCGCTATAGCCCAGGTTTCAAAGAATTAATCGTTCATATGGAAGTTCGAACGCCTTTTGAAATTGAGGAAGAAATTGGTTTAACAGAAGGTAATATTTTCCAGGGCGAACTGACTATAGACCAATTGTTGTTCAATAGGCCTTTTCCAGGATATGCGCAATATCGTATGCCAGTTAGGAACATGTATATGTGCGGATCATCTACTCATCCTGGTGGGGGGGTGTCTTCTGCGTGCGGAGCCAATGCAGCACGCGAAATATTGATTGATTTAAAACGACCCAATACGGTTCCTACAGACGATTTTTATGACGAATAAGCTAGAGCATAAAACTGTGAGTAATATTCCTAACGTGACAACAGACCCTTTCGCCGGCGAGCGGTTAAAAGAGTCTCATTTTCACCCGCGACAAGCTGCGTTAAATCTTCGTAACGCATGGTCAAGTTGGAATGGCTATAAGTTTGCTGATTATTATTATGACGCCGAATATGAATATTTCTGTGTACGTAATGGCTGTGCAACGTACGACATTTGTCCTATGCAAAAATATATCATAAGTGGTAAGAACGCAGAGGCTATGTTGAATCGCATGGTGACTCGAGACATTAGGAATCTGAAAGAAAATCGTGTGACCTATTTGTGTTGGTGTACAGATGAGGGTCGAATGATTGATGACGGAACTATTTTCAAATTAGGCCCTGAAAAATTCATGTTGACTTGTGGTAGTCCCAGCCTCGCTTGGCTGCGCAAGAGTGCGTTTGGTTTCAGGGATGTAGCGATTCTCGATGTGTCTGATGAGATTGCTGCTTTATCATTTCAAGGGCCAAGTAGTTGCGAAGTATTAAAAAAAATGGAATTAGAAGGGATTGAAAATCTTAAACCTTTCGATATAGGTCACTTTAGATTTCAAGGCAGTGCAAATAACATGCTTATGGTTTCCCGCACAGGTTTTACGGGCGATTTAGGTTACGAGTTGTGGATTGAACCAAATTTAGCATTAGGTCTTTGGGACGCGCTTTACGAGGCTGGTAGCGACTATAACATTCAGCCGTATGGCGAAACTGCGACTGATATGGCGCGACTGGAAGCAGGATTCATAATGCCAGGGATGGAGTTTAACGAAGCACTTAAAACTATTCATTTTCGGCATGACCAGACGCCGTTTGAGTTAAATCTAGGATGGCTGGTTGATTTTAGGAAACCGCACTTCAACGGGCGGGCAGCTCTATTGCAGGAACGAGACGAGGGCCCAGAGTATACTTTGGTTAGATTGGATATTGAGGGCAACAAACCAGCCGAAGAGTCTCATTTATATAGTAGCGAGAGTTGTACCCATGAAATAGGATATGTGACTTCTGCAATGTGGTCGCCAGTGGTTAAGGCAAATATAGCACTCGCCATGGTTGAGACGGAGCATTTGCCTGGTGAAATATGGGCTGAAATTTACTATACCAGAGAGCTTCGTCCTAACAGTAAAGTCGCTAGATGCACTATAAAAAGTAAACCTTTTTGGACTCCCCAACGAGCCCGTGCTACTCCGCCGTTGGCCTATTAATAAATGTGCCGACATAGCCAGCAAAGATGATTAGCCCACAACCCCATATCGGCTCCTATTACGCGGCAAGTGCGAATGAAATTCCTGATTATTCGCCGCTGCGAGGCGCACAATCTTCTGACGTTTGTGTTATTGGGGCCGGATTCACTGGTCTGTCAGCAGCGCTTCATCTAGCAGAGCGTGGCTTTAAAGTTCATGTGCTCGAGGCTAATAAGGTTGCTTGGGGAGCTTCAGGTCGAAATGGAGGTCAAATGATCGGTGGGATATCGGGTGAAAATCGGATTAGCAAATCCCTAGGGCCGACAGGTGAATCTATAGTTTGGGACATGCGCTGGAAAGGTCACCAGATCATCAGGGAACGGGTCGAAACCTACGGAATTCAATGTGATTTAAAGTCGGGTTATCTAGATGTGGCAATCAAACCGCGTCATCTTCAAACATTGGAAGCAGAATTTACAGAGTTGAAGGGACACCATTTTCCCTTTGAGATCAAGCTGTTATCGAAGCAAGAGATTCGGGATACCATTGGAACCAATGCTTATATAGGTGGGTTGTTAAACATGGGGAATGGTCACCTTCACCCACTTAATTTGTGCATTGGCGAGGCGAAAGCGGCTGTTAATCTCGGCGCAACCATTCATGAGCAATCGCCTGTGTTGCGTATTGAAAAGCAATCGAAACCTGTGGTCGTCACTGAACAAGGCTCTATAACTGCTGATTTTGTACTTCTAGCAGGTAATGCTTATCATTTTTTAGAGCCCAAGTTGCGCGGGATTATGTTCCCTGTAAACAGTTTTATTCTTGCTACTGAGCCATTAAGTGAGGATATTGTCTGTGAAATTAACCCACAGGATCTCGCGGTTTGTGATCCAAATTACGTCTTAGAGTATTTTCGTCTTAGTGCAGATAAGCGCCTGTTGTTTGGGGGCAGATGTAACTATTTCGGCAGAGATCCTGATGTTATCAAGCGACATTTGATGCCGCGAATGCTAAAAATCTATCCACAACTAGCAGGGGCTAGAATTGATTTTAGCTGGGGCGGTACAATTGGAGTACCTATAAATAGAGTGCCCCAAATAGGAAGGATCGATAATAATATTTTTTATTCTCAGGGTTATTCTGGCCACGGAGTAAATGTCACGCACCTCGCCGGACAAATAATAGCGGATGCGGTTGCGGGAACATTTGATCGATTCGATATATTTGCAAACATCAAACCATTTACAATTCCTGGGCAACACATATTCCGCAGACAGATGGTGGGGTTAGGCATGCTCTACTATGCCCTTAAAGACAAATTGTAAGAGGAAATTTCTCATTAATAGTGGTCCTTCTAAGATACTTGGATACAGTGTTTAATATTATGAGCGCTAAGTTAAACGGTTGGAATCTGTTCTGGGTTATCACGATCCCAATATCTTTAGTGGTTGTGTTAACGATGGCAAGTGCTGACTTGTCCAGTGGTGAAGCTGTTTCTTCGTTAATTCAGCTTACTGTGCGCTTTTCAGTTCCGTGGTTGTATCTGGCGTTTGTTGCATCCTCTTTACATGTTGTTTTCCCCTCAGTCTTCAGTCGCTGGCTATTGCGAAATCGAAAAATAATAGGGCTTTGTTTCGCCCTAGCTATGGCTTGGCAACTTTTTTTTATTTTGTGGGTAGTGGGTATATATACGCAATATTACATGCAAGAAGTTTATGTGCTCAGTGACGCTATAGAGGGAACAGTAGGTTACCTATTTCTGATTGCGATGGTTCTAACTTCTTTCAAGTTTGGTCGTAGCCGCTTGAATCCTAAACAATGGAAATTCCTCCATAAGTGCGGAATTTACTATCTGTGGGCCTACGCTTGGAGCGTATATTGGTTCAATATCTTTTATTATCAATCTCCGAATTCTATCGATTATTTGTATTATTGGGCCGGTTTCCTTGTCTGGGGTTTGCGTTTGAGTGCTTGGAGCAAGAAACGCTGGCAACAAACAGGAGCGCAAAGTCCGGCCTAGTTAGAAGCAGGCAAAGGAAAACTAAAAGTATTTTGGCTGCGGATTTTAAGCGATCTCTGTCAAATTCTGCTGGTTTCAAATCGAGCTTACACTCAATGAGAATAGTTATATAAAAGAATAATAAGAAGCGGCATCGTGAAAAACAAAACAATACAATCAGCAACCGGTGGAGCAAGACCTTTGCTCTATCTAGTATCAGGTATAGTGATGGTGTTAACCGGCTTAATTGGCAGTAGCTTCGGGTCTGTCTGGAGCGGACAAGTCTACGAACTTTTTGCTGGGATACAAATAATGGAATATATTGAAATGTACGTGCCGTATTTTCCGTTTGTCCCGTTTCTTCCCATTTTCACTATTACTCTAGGTGCCTTTTTGATTTTGAAATCGAAAGAGTAAAGATGCTCAGCAGTCTAATTCTGAACCCCCATCACGGCCTTTATTTCCAGGTAATCCTCAAAACCGTATTCACCAAACTCGCGACCATTCCCTGATTGTTTGTATCCACCAAAAGGTGTATCGAAGCTACCTTCGGCGCCATTGATATGTACCATGCCTGTCCGCAGCCTAGAAGCAACATCCAGTGCTCTTTGGTGACTTCCTGACACGTAACCGCTCAAACCATAGGGAGTATCGTTGGCTATTTGGATAGCCTCGGTTTCGTCTTGGTAGGGAATAATTGCAAGCACGGGGCCGAAGATTTCCTGCTGAGCAATTGTAGAAGCGTTGTTCACGTTTACGAATATAGTCGGTTTAATATAGTAACCCCTTTCAAGATGTTCCGGTTTACCAGTGCCGCCACAGGCTAATTCAACTCCTTCTTCAATGCCCTGTTGGATAAGATTTTGGATCTTATCAAAATGCAGTTTACTTACTACTGGTCCTATAACAGTGTCATCTGCCTTAGGGTCACCCACTACAACGGTATTAGCTGTATTCACAGCGATGTTTGCTGCTAGATCGTGGCTGATTTTCGGTACTAACATTCTAGTGGGAGCATTGCATGACTGTCCGCTGTTTGAGAAGCAATGGATAACTCCATTACGCACAGCTTTCTCCAAGTCCGCGTCGTCGAGGATTATATTAGCCGATTTACCTCCCAGTTCCTGGGTGACCCGTTTCACTGAATCGGCAGCTGCTTTTGCAACAAGGATTCCGGCGCGAGTAGAGCCAGTGAATGAAACCATGTCCACATCCGGGTGTTCGGCCATTGCTGTTCCTACGGTAGGGCCATCGCCATTGATCATATTGAAAACGCCACCTGGTACTCCCGCTTCATCCATAACTTGGCTAAAAAGGTAAGCTGAAAAAGGAGCTATTTCGCTGGGCTTAAGTAGCATCGTGCAGCCGGTGGCGACAGCCGGTGCTACCTTACATGTGATTTGGTTAATGGGCCAGTTCCATGGGGTGATGAATGCGCAAACACCGATAGGTTCTTTATAGACACGTGTGCCGCCTTTATCTTCTTCAAACTGAAAGCTCTTTAAAGCATTAATAGCTGCTTGTAAGTGCCCAGTTCCACAACTTGCTTGATCTTCTATTGAAAATGGCAGAGGTGCGCCCATTTCTTCGCTAATGGCTAGAGCTATGTCTTCGTAGTATTTGTTATAAGTGTTCAGTATGTTTTCCAATAACTCTAGGCGCTCTTGCCGGGAAAATCGGGAAAATGAGGTAAAGGCGCCGCGCGCTGCTACAACCGCTTTATCTACGTCGGACTTTGATCCCAATGAAATGGCACCAGCGATCGTTTCATCTGCAGGATTCGTAACATCGAAACTATTTGGAGTTAGAGGGTCTATCCACTTACCGTCTATGTAAAATTGTGTGTACTTCCGCATGGTATTGTTTCCATTAATTGTGGGCTAACGCTTCGACAAGCTTTTTGGGTTTGTTTTTCGTAATCAGTGTTAAAGCTAAAAGGAAAGCAAAAAATTCAGCGAGAGGTATGGCGATGTAAATGCCTATTTCATCTAACCAAATGGGCAATGTAATTAGGAAAATAAGCGGTAGAAGTAAACTTCTGGACACTGCAATGGAGGCAGAATGAAGAGGCTTCTGACATGCCGTAAAATACTCTGATAAGGTAATGTTCAAACCGCTAAAAATGAACGCTGGCCAGAAAAAGAAAATGAAGCGAGTAGCTATATCAATTGTAGAAGTCTCATTTTCTTGCAGGAAGAACCCAATCAACAAATCTGGAATTGTGATTAACAGCCCGCAAACGGCAGTGGCGATCAATAAGATAGAGAATAAAGCAACAACGACAAACTGAGTCATCTTTTCCGGTTGTCGTGCTCCATAATTTTTGCTGATAAGCGGTTGTAGTGATTCACCTATGCCGGCAAAAGTCATCAAACCTATGAAAAAAAGATAATTAACTATAGTGAAAGCAGCCACACCGCTCACTCCGAGGCGAGTAATCATAATCCAATTTAGCAAGAGCGTGGTAAGGCCAGCTGAGATCTCATTTACAAATTCGGAAAATCCATTGGCCATTGCGCGGGGGATGTCGCTCCAGCTCCCTGTTAGTGGTATTAATTTAAGGTGTTGGGTTTTTCCAAAAAAATGTGGTAGCAGGATAAGCAAAGGGGACCCATGAGCGATGGCGGTGCCATAAGCTGCGCCTTCTATCCCCATCTCAAGTTCAACAATAAAGATCCAGTCCAAAATTACGTTCAATACGGCGCTGGCTATTAATGAGCTGGACGCAAGTAAGGGATTGTTATCTACTCTAACAAAATAGAATAGCGTGAAACCCAGCAAGAAAACTGGAGAAAAACCCAAGATGATTGTCAGGTAAGTATTGACGAGATCGGTTAATGCTGTTGTGGCTCCAAGCCCAGCAATCAATGAATTAAGAAAGAAAAGGCCGAGTGAGGCTGTAATTAAGGAAAAAAGAAGCGCGCAAGCCAGCGCTTTGGAAAAAATATCATTTGCCGAAGCGTAGTCTCCTTCCCCCATATATTTGCCACTCATAACACAGCTACCAACTGCCAGCATTGTTATCATCGCGAACAAACCAGACCACACTGGCATAGCTAGGTTGATGGCAGCTAGCGCTGATGAGCCTATGTAGTTCCCAACAAAAATACCATCTATCACAAACGCTGATGACATAGCGAGCATGCCGATTACCGAAGGTATGGCATATTGGAGGAAGACGGGTATAACGCTCCTATTGACGGGATCGTATTTGGAGCTCATCGACATCGCTGTTATTTAGGAAAAATTACTTTGGATTTATTTCATGGTCGTAATAGAAAATTCACTTCCCGTACGGATGCCTGTTGGCCATCTTGAAGTCATAGTCTTCATACGTGTGTAAAATCGCACCCCGTCCGGACCGTGCACATGTAACGGCCCGAATAACGAGCGTTTCCATCCACCAAAACTGTGAAAAGCCATCGGCACAGGAATGGGTACATTAACACCAACCATTCCGGCTTGTATGCTATGGGTGAATTGGCGAGCAGAATCGCCATCGCGAGTAAAAATAGTTGTACCATTGCCGTATTCATGATTATTGATTAGCTCGCAGCCGGCATTAAAATCCTGCACTCGCACTACGCTTAATACTGGGCCGAAGATTTCATCTTTATAGATACTCATGTCTTTAGTGACATTATCAAAGAGACAGCCTCCAAGGAAAAAGCCATCTTCATGACCAGCAACAACGTGATCGCGACCATCAACGATTAGAGATGCCCCTTCTTCAACGCCTTTATTAACATAGCTTGTTACTTTTGCGAGATGTTGATTAGTGACTAGCGGACCCATTTCTGCCTTATCTTCTGTCCCTGGCATGATCTTGAGGTTTTGTATCCTTGGCATTAACTTCCCGATCAAGTTATCCGCCACCTGGTCGCCTACACATACGGCGACTGATATTGCCATGCAGCGTTCGCCTGCAGATCCATACGCCGCGCCCATTAAAGCATCGACAGCCTGATCTAAATCAGCATCCGGCATAATCATTAAATGGTTTTTCGCGCCCCCCAAAGCCTGGACCCGCTTCCCATGTTCGCTGGCGGTAGCATAAATATATTGTGCTATAGGGGTTGAACCGACAAAACTTATAGCCTGCACATCCTTATGTGATAAGAGGGCATCAACTGCCATTTTGTCGCCGTTAATCACATTGAATACACCATCGGGCAGTCCGGCCAATTTAAATAACTCAGCGATCAGCAGGGCCGGAGACGGGTCTTTCTCGGAGGGTTTTAAAATAAAAGTATTACCACAGGCGATGGCTACCGGGAACATCCACATAGGAACCATAACAGGGAAGTTAAAGGGTGTAATTCCAGCGACCACGCCCAGCGGCTGCATTTCTGACCAAGAGTCCACGCCTGTGCCAACATTCTTTGAGTGTTCACCTTTTAATAAGTGCGGGATACCGCAGGCAAACTCAATCACTTCAAGTCCGCGCGTTACCTCACCAGCTGCGTCACTTAGTACCTTTCCATGTTCGGCCGTGATCATCATCTGCAATTTTTCACGATTTTGTTCGACCAAATCCTTAAATCTGAACATCACCCGCGCTCGGCTGAGAGGAGAAGTTTCTGACCATGCTGGAAAAGCTGTTTTTGCTGCAGCTACTGCTGACCCCACTTCTATGTCACTCGCTAATGCAACTTTAGCAGATTGCTTGCCTGTCGCCGGGTTGTACACGGGAGCATAATTACTAGTCTTCCCTGCAAAGGTTTTACCATCAATATAATGTTCTATTTTATGTGTCACGTTATAGGCCTGCGTAAAATATTAAGCTGATTCTTGAATGGCTTTGCCTAATGCTTCAAAAATTTGGTCGATCTGGAGTTTTTCAATAATGAGGGGCGGGCTTAGCGCAATAATGTCCCCCGTGACCCGAATCAATAAATCTTCTTGATGGAAGCAACGAGTAAAGACATCGTACGCTCGTGCTCCGGGGTTTCCATCCCTGCTAGACAGCTCGATTCCTGCTACCAGTCCTTGGTTACGGATGTCGACTATATGCTCGAGACCTCTAAGTGAGTGCGCTGCCTCTTCCCAATAGCTTTCAAGCTCGATTGCACGTTCAAACAGATTCTCCTGTTCATAGATATGAAGAGTCGCTAGTCCAGCGGCCGCCGCGACTGGGTGACCTGAATAGGTATAACCGTGATAGAGTTCTATGCCTTGTCCTGGACCCTGCATAAAGGCATCGTGAATCGAATCGTCTACAAATACCGCTCCCATCGGAATGGTGCCATTGGTCAGTCCTTTGGCGGAAGTAATGATATCGGGTCTAACACCGTAGCGTTCTGCAGCGAATGCCTTACCTACGCGGCCAAACCCAGTAATAACTTCATCAAAGATTAGAAGTATTCCGTGTTCGTCGCAGATTTCCCTGAGTCTTTTAAGATAGCCTTTTGGTGGAAGAATTACTCCAACAGAGCCTGCTATGGGTTCGACAATGACTGCGGCAATTGTCGAAGGATCGTGCAATCCACAGAGCCTTTCCAAATCCTCGGCAAGTTCAGCGCCATGTTCAGGAATACCCCGACTAAATGCGTTGCGCTCTAGGTCTAATGTATGGCGCAAATGATCCACTCCGGGCAACAGGTTACCAAAGGCTTTTCGGTTTGGAGAAAGTCCGCCCACAGAAATCCCCCCAAAGCCGGTACCATGGTATCCCTTTTCTCTGCCTATCAGCCTTGTACGACCACTATCACCACGTGCTTGATGATAAGCTAAGGCAATTTTTAGAGCAGTATCGACGGATTCGGACCCTGAGTTGGTGAAAAAAACCTTGTTTAAGCCCGGTGGAGAAATCTGAGTTAGTCGCTCTGCAAGTTCGAAGGCCTGTGGGTGACCCATTTGAAACGTTGGGGCAAAATCCAGCTGTTCGAGCTGCTGGCTGACGGCTGTGGTTATTGAATCTCTGCTGTGGCCAGCATTACAACACCACAACCCGGAGGTTCCATCAAGAACTTTACGGCCATCGTCGGACTGATAATACATACCTTTGGCAGCGGCAAGTATTCTTGGTTTTGCTTTGAACTGCTGATTGGCAGTGAACGGCATCCAGAACTCTTGCAAACTCCCAATAGTTAATGTCGAATTACTTTTCGCGTCCATATATGGCCTTTTACGATATAAATTCAATTGCCTAGAAGTTTAAATATATTATACAAATATAACATCGGGAAACTTCTCACCCTACACGCAGCGTTAATGTACCAATTAACGATTGGCATAGGAACTTTTCAAGAGAAGGTACTATAGAGATCTTACTTATTATGAACAATGAACAGAAACTAAACCTAGATCAGCTTCAACGTGCCGATGCTAAACACCATCTGCATCCTTTTACAGATACGAAGGAAATAAATGAACAAGGCACAAGAGTCATTGTTAAAGCTGATGGTGTTTATATCTGGGACGCCGAGGGTAACAAGCTATTGGATGGTATGGCGGGGCTTTGGTGTGTCAATGTAGGTTATGGGAGGAAAGAGCTGGCTGAAGCTGCCTACCAGCAGATGTTGAAATTGCCTTATTACAACAGTTTCTTTCAATGTACTACGCCCCCTGCGATTGAATTAGCGGAAGTGCTTGCGGATTTAGCGCCGAGTCACATTAATCGGGTTTTCTTTACCAGTTCTGGGTCCGAAAGTAATGACACGGTAGTGCGAATGGTTCGCCGTTATTGGGACTTGCTAGGGGAGCCACAGAAAACTGTCATTATCAGTCGGAAGAATGCCTATCACGGTTCAACGATTGCCGCTGCTAGCTTAGGTGGGATGAAATTTATGCATGAGCAGGGTGGATTGTCCTTACCGGACATCGTACATATCGATCAACCCTATTGGTATGCTGAAGGCGGAGATATAGAGCCTAGTGATTTCGGTTTGAAAGTCGCACAGCAGCTGGAAGAGAAAATAATTGAACTAGGACCTGATCGAGTGGCGGCATTCATTGGTGAGCCGATACAGGGTGCTGGCGGAGTCATCATTCCCCCCGAGACCTATTGGCCAGAGGTTCAACGCATATGTGACAAGTATGAAATTTTACTGGTTGCGGATGAGGTAATTTGTGGCTTTGGGCGCACAGGCAAGTGGTTTGGCTCAGATTATTTTGGTATCCATCCTGATTTTATGTCGATTGCTAAAGGACTTTCTTCAGGCTACCTGCCAATAGGCGGAGTTATGGTTAGCGATAAGGTATCCCAAGTGTTAATCGATAGATGTGGAGAGTTTGCTCATGGGTACACTTATTCGGGACATCCAGCCGCAGCTTCAGTTGCCTTAGCGAATTTGAGAATTTTGCGTGAAGAGAAAATTGTTGAAACAGTTGATAATGAAACAGGACCTTACCTGCAAAACCGCTGGGCAGAACTGGCTGAACACCCTTTGGTTGGGGAAGCGAGAGGGGTTGGTTTTCTGGGAGCTCTCGAGTTGGTTAAAGATAAGACTAAAAGAGAGTTCTATCCCAAAATTGGTAAGGTAGGCGGGCTTTGCCGGAGCATCTGTATTGAAAATGGGCTTGTTATGCGTGCAGTGGGAGATACTATGATAATTTCTCCTCCACTTGTAGCTAGTAAGGCAAACATTGATGAATTGATACAGAAAGCTAGACAGTGCCTGAATATAACGCTTGAAAGGATTTCCACGTTAAATTTTGATGACTGATTTTAAGTAGAATAGGTCCTTAGTGTTAAATTGTTGGTATTTTATTGGTAGTTTGTCAGTAAGGTTAGGTTCGAGGGTTTAATCATGGACATTGGTGTTCCATTAAGGGAACTTGGGGAAATTGATAGTGTAGCGCTCAGGGAAGTAATTCTGGGCCTTGATGATGGGGTCTGGTTAGAAAATAGGTTTCGGCAAAAGGCCTACGATGTCCATACTCAAACGAATTCACTGGTAATGCTGTTCACTGACGGGCAAGGTTGGCCAGATATTGAGATAAGCAGAGAATCAGCCTGGGATTTACTCCAGAATGAGGCCATGCCTCTAATGGATTCTATTTTGAAGGAGTTCTATCCTCCTGGTGGAACCATTGTAAGAGCCATGGCTGCAAAATTACTCGCTGGGGGTATTATAAAACCCCATTCAGATACACACCCGTCTTTTCATGCAGGACACAGGATACATATCCCTATTACTACAAATTCGCGAGTAAGGTTTATGATCGACGGCCAGCCTTATCACTTCGAAGTGGGTAAGGGTTATGAAATCAACAATCAGAAAACCCACAGTGTTATGAATAAAGGAAAAGAAGACAGAATTACCTTTATTTTCGACTATATCCCTCGGGATAAATTCCCGCCCAGACAATAATAGTTGGTTGCTTAACAGGTCTAAGTATTTTGTTGTGATAGTGATTTGTTCTGTCTAAACATTATCCAACCTGCTATGGCGATACCTATTGATACAACCAATATAATTAGCGTCGCTAGAGCATTGATATCAGGAGTGACCCCTAGTTTCACTTTTGAAAAAATGACCATCGGTAAAGTATTAGATCCTGCCCCTGACGCAAAACTGGCGATGACCAAATCGTCCAGCGACAGGGTGAAGGCGAGCAGCCATCCTGAAAGCATCGCTGGTGAAATTATGGGAAGGGTTATGTCTACAAACACCCTAAAAGGACGACCACCAAGGTCCATAGCGGCTTCTTCAAGTGAGCGATTCAAGGTCAGCATACGAGATTGAACAATAACGGCGACGTAGGCCATTGAAAAAGTGATATGAGCGATAGTAATAGTCATGGCACCGCGGGCCCCAGGCCAGCCTATCAACTCCTGTAAGCTTACAAATAATAGTAATAAGGATAAACCTGTGATGACTTCTGGCATGACTAAAGGAGCGGCGAGTATACCGGTGAAAAACAACCTGCCTCTAAAATTAGCCATACGGGTTAGCGCTAGTCCCGCTAGCGTACCTAAGATTGTAGCGAAGGTAGCGCTAATCGCAGCAACTTGTAAGCTCAATAGAGCAGCATCGATAATTTGCTCGTCTTCAAATAGAGCTGTGTACCAGCGAGTGGAAAAGCCACCCCACACGGATATTAGCCTCGAGTCATTGAACGAATAGACGATTAGCAAAAAGATCGGGACGTATAAAAACGCAAAACCAAAAGAAAAAATCGTCAGCATTGCAGTAGATCTTTTTTTCACACAGCTTCTCCTGCTGAGTTTAAGTCTCTTATCACGAGGTTTCCTCTGCTGATTTTGCTTGGTTCCGCTGGAAGAGCACCATAGGTAGCACCAAAATTAACAACAGGATAGAGGCGACAGCAGATGCTAAAGGCCAGTCGCGATTGACGAAGAATTCATCATACAGTGTGCGCCCTATCATCAGTGAATCTAAACCTCCCAGTAATGCTGGAATAACAAACTCGCCCATTGCTGGAATGAACACTAGTAGTGAGCCGGCTATTACCCCGGGCAACGAAACTGGCAGGGTGATATCCCAAAATACCTGCAGTGGCTTGCCACCAAGATCTGCGGCAGCATCATGAAGATTTAAATCAAGCCTTTCGAGGTTGGCATAAAGGGGTAAGATCATGAAGGGTAGATAGGTATAGACTATCCCTAGGTAAACCGCGAAATTGGTATATAGCATTTGAATGGGCTCATCAATTACACCGATCCAAAGGAACACACTATTAATAATTCCATTAGTACTAAGTATCCCCATCCAGGCATAAACTCGTAACAAAAACGAGGTCCAAAATGGCAGGATAATCAGCATTAGTAATACATTGCGCTTGGTTGGTGCAGACTGAGCGATGTAGTAAGCCATTGGATAGCCCAGTAGCAGACAGCAAATCGTAGAGATAAAAGCGACTTTGATAGATCTTAGATAACTAACCCAATAAAGATTGTCTTCGAGCAAGAATAAGTAATTATTAAGGCTTCCTTGGAACCAATTTAAAAAGCTTTGAGACTGATCAAAAAGAGGTGTAAAAGGTGGCTGAGCTACAATGGGATCGGAGAAACTAATCTTAAATACGATCGCAAACGGGACTAGGAAAAATAGAATTAACCATAAGTACGGAAGGACTATTACTATCCGCCGCCACAGTAGGTCTCCAAATGCTTGTTGATGATTTGTCATTGATTCGGCCATCAGTCAAGCAAGACAATGCTGCTATTTTGTTCCCAGGATAGATACACTTCGTCATTCCATTCTACTAAATGATCGGACGATCGCTTTTGGTTTTGGGTGCTCACTTGAACTATTTGGCCAGATTCGGTTTTCACCCGATAGATCGAATGATTGCCGTAATAGGCTAAATCCCAAACAATTCCTTTTGAGGTCGTTAGATTTGAGTCTTCTGGTAAATCTTTGCTAATCGATATCTTTTCCGGGCGCACCGCAATGCCCACTTTGTCACCGATATTAATAGTCTTATCTGTATAGGCTTTTAAGGTAAGCGCTGATTGATCGAAAGTTGCTGTGATTTGCGTATCATCTTGATCGATAACAAGTGCATCAAAAATATTTATCGCACCGAAAAAGTCTGCGACGAAACGATTTTTCGGATATTCGTAAATCTCTGTAGGTGAGCCTATCTGGACAAATTTGCCGGCTTTCATAACAGCGATCCTGGAGGCTAGTGTCATAGCTTCTTCCTGATCATGTGTCACGACGATAAATGTTACTCCCAACTCTTCTTGCAGCTTTATTAACTCGAATTGAGTTTGTTCTCTAAGTTTTTTATCTAGCGCCGCAAGGGGTTCATCCAGTAACAACAACTTTGGGTTTTTTATCAGTGCTCTGGCAAGTGCTACCCTTTGCTTTTCTCCGCCAGACAAACGATCAGGTTTACGTTTGCTAAAAGTTCCTAATTGCACTAGATCTAGAATGTTTTTAACGCGCTGGTCGATTTCTGATTGAGGAATCTTTTCTTTCTGTAGGCCATAAGCCACATTCTTTTCGACTGTCATGTGTGGAAATAGGGCATAGGATTGAAACATCATATTAATTGGGCGTTCGTAGGCAGGCCAATCTGTAATATCTTCGCCATCCAGTAGTATTTCCCCCGAGGACGGTGTTTCAAGGCCGGCCAACATACGAAGCAACGTTGACTTCCCGCAGCCAGATCCTCCTAGAATCGCAAAAAGTTCACCCTTGTTAATATCAAGGTTGATCTGATCGATGGCTTTAAAGCCATTAAATTCCTTTGAAAGAGCTTGAATTTGGATGAAAGATTGAACATTGGAGTTGCTGTCAGAAACTTGAGGTTCGCGAGGGTTATTCATCTTGTGATTAGCATCCATTATGACTTGGTCATAGCCCCGATTTTATGCGGGTCCAGGTTCTTGACCGTCTTCTTTCCAAGCTAGGCTCTAGAATGTGAGTTATTTCCAGGCTCTGAAAAGTTTCGTCATCTGGATAAATAGCTACATCTGAATAATATTCGGGAATAATTAATCCATT
>Ga0209034_10000384_pt1 | contig 22044 bp, 24 predicted proteins | sample MarorgKNORR_S2LV_2_FD_188219 | JGI IMG/M metagenome (GOLD analysis project Ga0209034, IMG submission 188219) | Marine microbial communities from the Southern Atlantic Ocean, analyzing organic carbon cycling - 250m_A/KNORR_S2/LV (SPAdes) (version 2) | ecosystem: Environmental > Aquatic > Marine... | reverse complement strand
CACTGTGGGCAACACTGCCCCTTCATTGGTTGTGAGTAGCAAGAACAGAACCTGCGGGGGCGGTTCTTCAAGTGTTTTTAATAAAGCATTGGCACCTTCGTCACTCATGAACTCAGCACCGTCAAGAATCACTACACTTGTGGATCCCTCAAAAGGGTTCAGGTGGACTCGGCGTAGTGATTCTTTTATTTCATTTATGCCTATCATGGTCCGTGCTGGACGGCCCTCTTCACCTTGGCCCGGTGCAAGAATCTTGATGTCTGAATGGTGTCCTTCCGCGATCCTAATGCATTGCGCACAGGAACCGCACGGTTCACCTTTCTTTTCGAAACAATTTACGGCCTGACATAGATTGATAGCAAAGGCCATTTTCCCAACATGAGGCGGCCCACTCAGTAAATAGGCGTGGGAGTGCGTTTGCCGCTGGAGGCTGAGCTCAAGCTGCTTGAGAAGATGGTCTTGACCGGAAATGGTCCACATATAAGCCTGCGTTCAAGGTACTCGTTACGTTCTAGCCGTTACAAAGGGGAATATCATTTAAGAATTTATAATAGCGACATATATCACAATAATGGCTTATACCAAGTCTAGATTCAGTAAATCTTGATAACTTTCTCGCCGTCTAATCAAGCGGCTTTTGCCGTCCTTAACCAGGACCATGGGGGGGCGGGGATTCATGTTGTAAGTGCTGGCCATGGATGGACAGTAGGCTCCCGCTGCCGGAATTGCCAGCAGGTCGCCCGATTCCAGAATGGGCAGCATCACATCTGTGGCCAACAAGTCCCCAGATTCACAGTATTTCCCGGCTACAGTAACCTTTTCTGCGGTCTCTTGATTGGCCTTGTTAGCGGCAACCACTTCGTACTCTGCCTGGTAGAGGGCTGGCCGGATGTTGTCACCCATTCCGCCGTCGACGCTGACGAATTTTCTTACGCCCGGCACGTCTTTGATGGCGCCGACGCGGTACAGCGCTACCCCTGCCGGACCAATAATAGCTCGGCCGGGCTCGATCACTAGTGACGGTAAATCCATTCCCAAGTCTTCACAGGTCTCTTTCATCGTGGAGGTGATCGTCTCAGCATAATCGGACACAGGAGGCGGCTCGTCTGCTCGTGTATAGCTGATGGCAAACCCCCCGCCCGGGCTGAATCGCTGCATTTCCAAGCCGTCTTCTCGGAATTGGGCGGCAAATCTGAGCACCAGATCAACGGCCACCCGGTATGGCTCTAGCTCAAAGATAGGTGATCCCAGGTGGAAGTGCAGACCGCGCAGGTTTAGGTTTTTGGCGGCTAGTCCCATTCGGATTGCTTCTTCGGCGTGGCCAGTCTGAATCGAAAATCCGAATTTTGAATCCAACACGCCAGTTGTGGTGTAAACGTGAGTGTGGGGGTCAACACCTGGAGAGACTCTAATAAGTATGTCTTGAGTTTTACCGGCTTCTCCGGCCAACTGGTCAAGTAGTTGCATTTCATGGAAGCTGTCTACAACCACCCAGCCGATGTTGTTTTCCAGTGCCTCGTTCAATTCCTGCGGTGTTTTATTGTTCCCGTGAAAATAGACCTCTTCCATGGGGATTCCGGCGCTGATGGTCGTGGCCAACTCGCCACCAGAAACTACGTCAAAGCCCATGCCTTCTTCCATAAATAGCTTGGCCAGAATGGGATTGATGTAGGCTTTGCAGGCGTAGGATACGTTGGTGTCTGGATGAACCTTACGAAATTCATCGATGAAGCTACGGCAGCGGGCTCGTAATGTGTCTTCGTCTAGAACGTAGACCGGGGTGCCGTATTCATCGGCCAGGTCGCTGGCCTTGCAGCCGCCAAGAATCAATTGCCCCTGGGAATCCACTTCGGCGCTGTCGGGAAAAACACTCTGAGGGAACATGGTCATCCTTGTTGTTGAAACTGGGTTATAGGTCGATTTTTTGGCTGAATCAGCGTTAGGACATAGTTAATCCGAGTTCAATAATTTGAACGCAGACAAAATGATAGTGCCAGCCTAAAAATTGCGCAACTGTGGCTGTGAAATGATGCCCGAATCAAGGTCGTTGACGCCGTATGTGGCCAAGTATATACTCGGGGCACTTCCGTCCCCTGAGCCTAATTCACGCCTAGTGTGGCCGCTAATCCATCGGTTATTCATCTCGCGCTGGAGCTATTTTGAATATTCAGCTAACTGTAAATGGAAAAGCCCAAGAAAAAGAAGTGGACCCGCGCTTACTGCTAGTTCATTTCCTGAGAGACGACCTGGGATTAACTGGAACTAAAATCGGATGCGATACCAGCCAATGTGGTGCCTGTGTTGTGAGCATGGATGGGAAGACCGTGAAATCCTGCACTTGTCTGGCAGTTCAAGCTAATGGCAGTGAGATAACCACCATTGAGGGGGTATCGCCCGACGGTGAATTAGATCCGGTGCAAGAGGCTTTCTGGAATAACCATGGCCTCCAATGCGGCTATTGCACCTCTGGAATGATAATCACGACGATGGAACTTCTCAAGAAGAATGCCAATCCATCGGACGACGAAGTGCGGGAAGGGCTCAAAGGCAATATTTGCCGCTGTACCGGTTACCACAATATTGTGAAGTCGGTTCAAGCAGCAGCCGCAGCCAAGAGGAGTTAAATCATGACGACACGAATATTTGGTTCAGGTATCCGTCGCCGTGAGGATCCCCGGCTAATCACGGGCGGCGCAATATATACCGATGACGTTCAACTTCCCGGCACTCTTTACGCGGCTATGCTGAGAAGTCCCCACGCCCATGCCAAGATTAATAGTATAAATACCAGTGCAGCGGTCGCGTCCCCTGGAGTGGTGGCGGTCTATACCGGAGCTGACATAGAAGGGGTGTTAAACCCCATTCCATGCGCCTGGGTGCCACCGGGTGCAGATTTGGTAGCAGTGGATCACCCCGCCTTGGCCAAAGATGTGGTTCGATATCAAGGTGATGCCGTGGCTGTGGTGGTAGCTGAGAACCGCTATCAAGCAGAAGATGCCTTGGAATTGATCAACGTGGATTATGACCCACTGCCTTCAGTTACCAACCCGGAAGCGGCTATGCAGCCGGGGGCACCACTGTTGCACGAGGATGCCCCCAACAATCAAGCGTTTCATTGGGTGGCTGAGGGTGGAGACACCGACGCCGCATTCTCTGCTGCTGACGTGATAGTCAAAGACACTATCATCCAGCAGCGGTTAATTCCCAACGCCATGGAGCCTCGTTCTGCGGTGGCTAACTGGACGAATGCCACTGGGGAACTTACCCTTTGGAGCACCAGCCAAAACCCCCATATCTGCCGATTTTTGGCCTCTTTGGTAACCGGAATAGGAGAGCATAAGATACGAGTAATCGCCACTGAAGTCGGCGGGGGATTCGGAAGCAAGATTCCAATGTATGCGGATGAGATGATTGCGTCTTTCTGCTCAATGCAGTTGGGTCGACCGGTTAAATGGACCGCAACCCGTTCAGAAGGTTTTCAAGCCACCATTCACGGGCGGGACCACGTTGAGTACGTGGAAATGGCCGCCACTCGAGAAGGCAAAATAACCGCTATCCGTACCAAGATTTACGCTGGGATGGGCGCCTACCTATCAACGGCAGGGCCCGGTGTTCCGACCATCTTGCACGGGCTGATCTACTCGGGACCTTATGACGTCGGAGCAACTAAGGCCGACATTTACGGAGTGTTCAGCAATACTACTCCTACAGACGCCTACCGCGGCGCCGGTCGCCCTGAGGCTACGTTCCTAGTGGAACGGTTGGTTGACCTGTTGGCGGTTGAACTTGACACTGACCCTGTTGAACTGCGACGCAAGAATTTGATTCCTAAGTTTGAAGAAGGACACGATGTCGCCAGCGGAATCACGTATGACAGTGGTGATTACGAGCCGCTCCTGGATAAGGTTTTGGACCATGTAGATTACCAGGCCTTGCGTCAAGAGCAGGCCGGAATGCGTGAACACGGGCATTACATGGGCATCGGAGTGGTCTGTTACACGGAAATCTGCGGTCTTGGTCCATCACAGGTAGCCGGAGCAGTTGGTTTTGGCGGTGGTCTTTGGGAAAGCGCGATTGTACGGTTCCACCCTACTGGCAAGGTTCACGTCTACTCAGGCATATCTCCCCACGGTCAGGGGGAGGAGACCACCTTCGCCCAGATAATATCCGATGAACTGGGTGTTGACGTGGACGATGTGACCATCACTCACGGCGACACTAGCAACACTCCCATGGGTTGGGGTACGTACGGTAGCCGGACCACTTCTGTGGGAGCCGGTGCCATGGTACTGGCAGCACGCAAGATTAAAGAGAAAGCCCGCCTCCTGGCTGCTCATTTACTGGAAGCTTCCGAGGCGGACGTTGAATATTCCGACGGTCAGTTCTCAGTGAAGGGTTCCCCCGATCAGAGCAAGAGTATTCAAGAGATGGCCACCATGGCCAACGTGGCTTGGAACATGCCGGAGGGGATGGAACCGGGGCTGGAAGCATCTGCTTTTTACGACCCGCCCAATTTCGTATACCCGTTTGGCACCCACGTAGCAGTGGTGGACGTGGACAAGGACAACGGGCATATCGTTGTTAGGCGCTACGTGGCCGGAGATGACTGTGGCCCCCAAATCAATCCAATGATTGTGGAAGGTCAGGTACATGGTGGTGTAGTTCAAGGCATTGGGCAGACGCTTTGGGAAGGGGCAATCTACGATGATAACGGCCAGTTGGTAACCGGCTCCATGACAGACTACGCTTTGCCCCGGGCCCACCTCTTGCCCGATATTGAAGTTTTGAGTACGGAAACGCCCTCACCTCACAACCCATTGGGTGTGAAAGGTATCGGTGAAACGGGAGCCATAGCCTCCACTATCACCGTCTACAATGCAGTGATTGATGCCCTGCGGCCATTGGGAGTCACTAGCATTGATATGCCACTAACCCCGGAAAAAGTCTGGCAGGCCATTCGCCAGGGACAGGGGAGCTAAAAATGTTTGCAACAGAATTCGAGTACAAAAAAGTTACATCGGTATCTGAGGCCATCCAGCTTCTAGGGAGCACCCCCGGTGCCAAGCTCATTGCTGGAGGCCACAGCCTGCTACCGATGATGAAGCTACGTCTGACCAGTATTCCCATGCTTATCGATATCGGTGGCATTGAAGAACTGCGCGGGATTTCCGTCGAAAACGGCACTCTGCGTATAGGTGCTCTCACCACCCACGCCGAGATTGCCGACTCCCACGACGTTAAAGATAACGCCGGAATTCTCTGGGAAACAGCCTATGGCATCGGTGATTCCCAGGTTAGGAACCGGGGCACCATTGGCGGGAACATCTCCCACGCTGACCCCGCTTCAGACTTGCCTACAGTTTTGAAGGTTATGGATGCTAAATTCACAATTCAAGGCGCTGGTGGAATAATGCGTGGCGGATCTAGGACGATGTCCGCTGATGATTTCTTTTTAGGTCCCTTTTATACCGCATTGGGTGAGAACGAGATTATTACGGCGATTGAGATTCCGGTCTTGGGGCCAAACCAGCGCGCAGAATACGCCAAGATGGCCCACCCCGCCACGTCCTTCGCGGTTGTGGGGGCCGGAATAGTGGTGACGGTGGAAGACGATATTTGCACCGCTGCTAGAGTGGCAGTGGGCGGGTTTACGCCCATTCCCACCAGAGGCCCGAGCGTGGAACAAGCCCTAGTCGGAAAAGAGTTGTCTGAAGAGAACATCGCCGCAGCAACTAGCCTAATCCACGATGATTTGGGTTCGGATGTCTTTGGCGATGTGTTTGCTTCAGCGGAATACCGACAGGCCATGGCGGCCATCGAGCTGAAACATGCTATCTTCCATGCCACCGGTTTAGCTCACCACAACTAACCAAGTAGGTTTTCAAAGTATTAAAAATGGCGGCCCAGTTAACTGGGCCGCCATTTTGTTTTTAAATATTGCACCTGATAAAATATTCTCCGCCGCTTTGTATCTATAATTATGCGGTTGAGGCGCATCGAAACATATGAAAATCTTGGTGATTAATGACGACGGAATCAACGCACCCGGTATCTGGGCGGCCGCTCGGGCCCTGCGGCAGGTTGGTGAAGTTGTTGTAGTAGCGCCCGATCGTCAACAGAGTGGTGTGGGTGCTTGTTTAACCCTGCACGCGCCGGTTAAAGCGGGAGAATGGGCGGTTAATCAAGAGTTTAAGGGGGAAGGAGACGGGCTATATCCGGTGAGTGCTTTCTCTGTGGAAGGAACGCCTGGTGATAGTTGCATCCTGGCTTTGGAGAGCCTGGTCCAAAATGTAGATTTGGTGGTCTCGGGAGTGAACGCCGGTTCCAACGTGGGTTATGACGTGATGGTCTCAGGAACCGTAGGTGGCGCGGTACAGAGTTACGTGCGCGGGATTAATACTATAGCTATTTCTGTGGCTGCAGTTACCAATACCAAGTACGACATCGCCGAGAAGATTCTTAAACCGCTGGCAGAAAAGTTTGTGGACTATACTGGAGACACATTGTTCTTGAATGTAAACATCCCAAAAATTGAGATGAACCAGGTTGCTGGAGTAAAAGTAACCCGTTTGGGAGGTCGGTCTTGGGGCGAAAATGTCAGAGCGGAGAATGTGGGTCCAGAAAAACGGTATTGGATCTCCCGAAATAAACCCAGTACCGTAACTCCTGATTCCGATAGCGATATAGCTGCAATCAAGGGTAACTGTATCTCCGTAACTCCATTGCATTTGGCATTGGGCAATGACGAGGCTATGCCGGGTGTTGAATCTTTGTTGGGTGACCTTACCCAACAGATGTTAGATATACCCGACTAAACCAGATCACAGCAGCAACGAAAGTAAATCAAAAGACCCGACCGAATTCTCGGTCGGGTCTTTTGATTTAGTCATAGTTTTGCTAGTTGGCTTGTACTGCATCTGGTGATAGTGCTAGTCCAACTCCAATCATGCTCTCTTGGGTGATGAGTTTGGCCAATTGTTCCTCGCTCATGCCTTCAGTGCCAGAAGGTCGCTTTGGCATCACCAAGTAGCGGAAGTCGGCGCTGCTATCGATGACACGAACCTGTACTGACTCATCTAGCTGGGTGCCGAACTCTTGAAGCACGCCACGGGGGTCTGATACTACCCTGGAGCGGTAGGCCAGGCCCTTATACCAGGCTGGCGGCCGGCCAATGATGGCCCTAGGGTAGCAAGAGCACAGCGTGCAGACGGCCATGTTGTGGACGTCGTCCGTATTCTCTAGGACTGTCAGCTTTGGAGCGGTTTCAGGGAGATCGTAGCCCAGTTCCATGAGAGCTGCCTCGGCGTCGGCCAATAGGCGAGTTTTGTACTCGGGGTCAACCCAGGCGTGGGCCAGTACCTTAGCTCCGTCCTCAGGGGAACGGGAGTCAATCTGGTCGGCCATGGTAAGGATGTCATCCATGGTGCAGATGCCCTTTTCAATCAACAGGGCTTGGATAGCCTCAGCCCTCAGTGAATAATATTCTGCGTTGTCACCGTGGGAATGTCCGTTCTCAGCCATGGTAGGTTCTCCTGATTCAGTTTAGTTTATTGCGCTTAAACCGTTTCCAGCCAGTTCTCATAGATGTCTAGAAGCAACTCATCTTGCGGAGCTCCTTTGTAGTTGATCCAGAGGTCTGTCTGGGCAAACTTAACCAGGTACAGAGGTTGGGCTGGCAGCCCATCTTTGCCATAGGCCAGTCCTTCTGGGTTCGGGAATGACCCCCAAGACATTTCAATCTGGCCCCGCTTACCTTGAACGTACTCGGGCGTTCGGAAGTGGGTTGGTGGGACGCCAACTCTGATGCGAACCTGGTCGCCGGGTTGGTACTTGGCCATGGTTACTTTTGGGCCTGTTTCAGGGTGTCCATTTTGGCATCGATCTCATCGGTGGTCATTACGCCTTGTTCTACTAGTAGCATTTCCATGGCGGCAGTCCACTTTTCGTAATAAGCCAAAGACTCATAGGTTTCAAGATCCATGCTCTCAATTGCCCTGCGTAACTGGTCAGAGGTCTTGAGTCCCCTTTCTCCTAGCACTCCATTAAGTGCATCAACTTTCCGTTCCCATTCCTCCATCTCGTGTTCGGAATGGTCAATTGGGTCGTCGTTGGGCCAACCGCCACGGTCGTGTACTTTTGGCATGTTAGACTCCTGTAGCTAAGGGCTAATCTGCGCCCAGGTTAATTCTGACCCAAATCTGATTTGCAACGGATGCGGGCTGCTGGGCCTACTGCCACATCTGCGCTACGTCTATGGCGCGCATGAATTTCACATTGGGGAAGGACTTTATGTGCTCAATAAGACGTTCCAACATCAGTAATCGGCCCGGCCGGCCGATATATTGAGGGTGCATGGTTAGTGTGAAGGCCCGACCATATTGATACAGCCCTTCAAACTCAGCAGCCCAGGTCTGGTAGACCTCGTCGGGGCTGCGCATGGGGCCCAGGCGGTTGGCTACCGGCGCATAGACAAAGTTTGGTGCGTCGTCCAGAAGCCAATGTACAGGTAACTCCACCAGGGATTTACCGTTGGCGGGAGATTCAATGAGGTACGGTGCATCGTCTCCCATCAGGCTGCTGTCGTAGATGAACCCGTGGTCGGTCAACAGTTCCAGAGAATGTTCGGACAGCTCCCAACTGGGAGAACGGTAGCCGAGGGGGGAGTGCCCGGTAATATCACTCAGGATGCGTATTCCAGATTCTATGACATCTATTTCTTGCTCACGACTTAGGCTGGAAGGTGGTTCGTGCATGTAGCCGTGGTGAGCGACCTCATGACCCCGTTTGGCGATTTCTTTGACCATATTTTCATGGGTCTCTGCAACGAATCCTGGGATATAGAAGCTAGCCAGGACGGAGTGAGCGTCCAGCATATCGAGGATGCGTGGAGTGGCCACTGACGGGCCGTATTCAGCCATGGACATAAGGCTGGGGTGATTTTTGAAAGATGGATCGCGGTTCAGCCAGGACGACACGCCGTCTATATCGAATCCAAGAAGCACGACACATTGAGTTTCACCGGGCCATATACCCGACATGCTCTTTCCTCCAGCCTGTGTGGCTTCAGTTTTTATTTGCTGGCTATTTTAGCTTATGAAAGATTGGCTGTCTAAATCAACCGCCGCTGGTCTGTCATACGGCGAAACGGATTAATAAAATCATCTAGCTGGTATCACGTCGAATCCGGTGTAAGGTCGCAACACTTCAGGAATGATAATCGAGCCGTCTGGCTGTTGATTATTCTCAATGATGGCAATCATGACGCGGGGCAGGGCCAAACCAGACCCGTTCAGGGTATGGGGAATACGGGGGCGTCCGCCCTCTTCAGTTCGGTACCGGATGTTTGAGCGGCGGGCTTGAAAGTCGGTGCAGTTGGAGCAGGAGCTAACCTCCAACCACTCTTTACAGCCGGCAGCCCAAACTTCAATGTCGTAGGTCTTGGACGATGCGAAACCCATGTCGCCGGTACAAAGAGCCAGAACCCGGTAAGTGAAACCAAGTTTACGGCAGACGTCTTCGGCGTTGTCCACAAGTTGTTCCAGTTCCCGATTTGAGGTTTCGGGTTCAACAAATTTGTACATTTCAACTTTGTTGAACTGGTGCACCCGTTTGATACCCCTTGTATCCCGCCCTGCCGATGCCTTCTCGCGCCTGAAGCAGGGAGTCTGGGCCACGTATTTTAGAGGCAGGGCGTTGGCAGGGATGATTTCATCCCGGTACAAGCCGGTTATGGGGACTTCTGCTGTGGGTATCAGCCAGAGATCGTCCTCCACGTCTTGGTAGAGGTTGTCTTCGAATTTGGGCAAGTTTCCCGAGCCTTCCATGATGTCTCGCTTAACGACTGCTGGTAGGGAAATCTCCGTATATCCATGTTCTTTGGAGTGGAGGTCTAGCATAAATGCTATGGTCGCACGCTCCAACTTGGGGCCGTAGTCCAGCATGTTGTAGAACCGGCTTCCTGCCAACTTGGTTCCTCGTTCAAAGTCGATGATGCCAAGTTCTTCTCCCATGTCCCAGTGGGGTTTGGGTTCAAAGTTCATGACCGGCGGTTCTCCGTTCTGACGAATCACCACGCTCCCTGATTCGTCAGAACCCACCGGCACGTCAGACTGAGGTAGATTGGGGAGGGTCAGCATTAGTTCGCTCATCCGTTCGCTCAGTTCTTTTGATGTTTCGTTCAGTTTATCGGCCCGGTCGCCAATCTCTCGCATCTGCGCCCTAGATTCTTCTGAGACCTCTTGGCCTTGGGAGCGCGCCTGCCCTAGCTCTTTACTGACTCGGTTGCGCTCTGCGTTCAGGTTGTCACGCTCGGTGACGGCCGCGCGTATCGCAGTGTCCAGTTCAAGGACTTCCGTGATGGAGTCATCCTCGTTCCTGGTTTTGAGGGAGGCGCGTACTTCGTCCGGGTTTTCTCGTATGTGTTCGATTGAAAGCATTATTATTCCGTCGTTTCATCCCCGGAGTCGATTTCGGGTTCTTCTTCAGTTGAATTGCCCGCTAATGTCCGCATCTGTGGGAACAGCAGAACGTCGCGGATGGATGCTTGACCGGATAGCAACATCACCAGGCGGTCGATACCGATGCCTAGGCCACCGGTGGGTGGCATGCCATATTCCATGGCAGTCAGGAAGTCGTCGTCTTGACGGTCAACATCTTCGTTCTCGAACAGTTGTTGAATCCTGGCCTGGTCTTCAAACCGTTCTCGTTGGACTGCAGGGTCGTTGAGTTCGCTATAGGAGTTAGCAATCTCCATGCCAAAGGCAAATGCCTCAAACCGCTCCACATAGCCGGGAGCATCAGGCTTGGCTTTGGCCAAAGGTGACATCTCCTCCGGGTAGTCCAGGACAAATGTGGGTTGTATCAGGTTCGGTTCAACAAAAGTTGATAATAGTTTGTCGATTAGCCGCCCACGGCTTTCCAAAACCACTGTGTCGATACCTACTTCTGATGCTTTTTTACGAAGTTCGACGTCGTTTAAGGCTTTGATGTCGATGCCGCTGCGGTTTTTCAGTTCTTCAAATAGGCTGATTCTGGCCCAAGGGGGCGCGAAGTCGATAACGTCGTTGCCGATGGTCACCTCGGTGCTGCCGTTGACCGTTAAGGCGATGGTGGAAACCATCTGCTCAACCATGTCCATCACGTCGTTGTAATCGGCGTAGGCCTCGTAGCTCTCTAGCAGGGTGAACTCTGGGTTGTGGTCTTGGTCGATGCCCTCGTTTCGGAAGACGCGGCCAATCTCGTAGACCTTGTCGAACCCGCCAATGATTAAACGTTTTAAGTAAAGCTCCGTCGCGATGCGCAGATAGAGTTGTTGGTCCAAGGCGTTGTGGTGGGTGATGAACGGCTGGGCGTGGGCACCACCAGCCACCGGCACCAGGATAGGTGTGTCTACCTCTATGAAGCCACGTTCGTCTAGGAACCTGCGGATCCCGCTGATAACTTTACTGCGCAGGACGAACACCGGCATAATCTCTGCCTGATTGGCAATCAAGTCTAGGTAACGCTGCCGGTATCGGGTCTCAACATCTCGGAGGCCGTGCCATTTTTCGGGAAGGGGTCGCATTCCCTTGGACGTGACTGTTAATTCCAGAGCGTCGATGGTTACTTGACCGGTACGGGTGCGCATCAAGTTGCCTTTCACACCAAGATGGTCGCCCAAATCGAGGTCTTTAATCAGGTCAAACTGTTCATTAAGGTTGTTCTGCCGGAGTAGTACCTGGATGACACCGGAGGAATCGCGAATGTCCATAAACGCGGCTTTACCCATGGTGCGCATAGATGAGATGCGGCCGGCCAAGGAGACGTTTTGGAGTTTCTCGTCCACTGGTTCTGCGTTTTCGAGTTCTTCAAAAAGAGTGGTGGCAGCGGCAGTGTCGTAGGAACGGTGAAAACGGGCCGGATAGGGATCGATTCCGTTGCTACGGATACGGTTTAGTTTGGTGGCCCGGTTGGCTATAAGAATGTCTTCTGGGTCTGGCATCAAATCCTGAAAGCAGCCGAGGTTTGAGGCTACTGCGTTGGGATGAACGGTTTAGATAATGGGGGAAAATCGTCAAAAAATAACGATCAGAGTCACTGTATCTGACTAGCGATTGTAATGCGGTGCCCATTTGTTGTAAAGGAATTTCTAGGCTACCCGCGCGCGTTCTCGGAGTCACTGGAGAGGGTATAGGCTCCTTTGTATTTGACATACTTTATACAGTTCATTAATATTTTTGATGTGGTAATTGCTCGGAACATATCAGAAGTGAATCCCAACGTCGGCTTCACCTGAGTCCCCGCTTATGGGGCCTGGACAGGTAGGCGGTCCCGCTGGGTTTTCATGTAGCTTTGAGGAATCTCTTCCTCATCAGTTATTCAACCCGTCTCGCCTTCTTCAAGTATTCCTAGCTCCAGGTAAGCCGTTGGACTACCGATTTTTAGTAGTGATTAATTTGGAGTAGGAAATATGGCACGTTTCTTAATTTTCGGGTTGGTACTTATATTTGTTATGGGGTTACTTCCGGCCTGTGGCAGCGATGAATCCCCGGTTCTTAGGGTTGGTGGTATTCCCGACCAGGACGCCTCCAGGCTCGCCAGGCGATATGACGGGTTTGCCGAATACCTCTCCCAAAGATTGGGAATTGAAGTGGAATATGTGCCTAGCGCCGACTACGCCGCTGTGGTCACTGCGTTCACCCAGGGTAACCTGGATATGGCATTCTTTGGTGGACTCACCGGCGTTCAGGCTCGTATTCTGGATTCAGGAGCGGAAGCGGTGGCCCAACGTGAGAATGATGCAGCATTCCGCTCCAAATTCATCATCCGGAACGATCTACCGTCCACGTCTTTGGACGATCTAGTCTCGATCACCGATGACGTGACCATCACCTTTGGCAGTGAAAGTTCGACCTCAGGACACCTGATGCCTCGACATTTCTTACAGGGTGTTGGCATTGATGCTGACGTAGATTTCAAATCACTGCCCAATTACTCTGGTTCCCACGATCTGACCTGGCAGTTAGTTGAGAGTGGGGCTTTTGATGTAGGCGCTCTAAATGAAGAGGTCTGGGAGAGGGCGGTGAATGAGGGTTCAGTAGATATCAGTAAGGTCCGCGTTCTGGAAACAACGCCCCCTTACTATGATTATAACTGGACGGTAGCGTCGGGCGTGGGAGAGAAATTTGGTGATGGGTTCTCCGCCAAGATTCAAAAGGCCATGCTGGATTTAAACTCGGAAGAGCACGAAGAAATACTGGACTTGTTTAATACGGAACGTTTCATTCCAACTGAAAATGACAATTATAAAGCTATAGAAACAGTGGCAAGGACCCTCGGCATCATCAAATGAGGCTGACCAATGACATAGCAGGGCAGGAAAGTAATTGCTCCAACGCAGAGGCGCCGTTAGTCGACGGGCGGGGTATCGGTAAGTCGTTTGGAACGCTAATGGCCCTGGCTCCATTGGACATCTCTATCGGGGCGGGAGAACGGGTGGCCTTGGCTGGGCCGAGCGGCAGTGGCAAATCCACCCTTCTGTATCTTTTAGCCGGGCTGGTACCTCCAGACCGAGGGGAACTGATACTAGACTCACAGCCCGTCGCAGGCCTTCAACCAGGTAAGGAGTTATCCGAAGCTGTAGGGTTGATTCAGCAACAATTAGACTTGGTGCCCCAGTTGCCGGTCATTCAGAATGTGCTGGCCGGGAGATTGGGGCAATGGGGGATACTCCGTTCCTTGGCCTCGCTTTTTTCTGCCCGTGAACGAAAATCAGTGGAAGTGGTTTTATCTCGGTTAGGTGTTGCTGACAAAATCGATGAACCAACTTCTCATCTGTCTGGAGGGGAACAGCAGCGGGTGGCCATAGCCAGGTTGATGATACAGGCCCCAAAAGTGCTCCTCGCAGACGAACCGGTTTCGTCTCTAGATCCAGCCCGAGCCGAGGAGATTCTGCGTTTGCTGACCGGCTTGGTAGCAGACACCGGTGGCGCAATGGTGGCAAGTTTGCATTCGCCGGATTTAATTCGTGAACACTTCACAAGGGTGATCGGTCTGCGACATGGCATCCTCCAATTCGATATCCCAGCCCGGGAGCTGACGTCAACGGTGCTTGAGGCCCTATATGATTTGGACAGGGAACCCGAAGATTAGAAGCCTCGCCCGGTTTTTTGAAGCCAGGTGGTTTTTATCTATCGTACTAGTTGGGGTATTTCTCTGGAGCCTCACTGGCGTTGATTGGAACGGTAGTATCGTTCACTCTGGTGGCGGTAGTTCCTTTAAAGATTTTTCCCTGGGGTTGTTTCCACCAGAGCTATCTCCGGGGTTTATGAAGCTGGCAATCATCGCTAGTTGGCAAACAGTGGTTCATGCCGTTGCCGGTATGACTTTGGCCGTCATAATTGGACTTCCCCTCGGAGTGGTGGCCTCCGGGTCGTTGGGAAACCCCAGCCGGTCTAGACTGGCGATTGCCGTGGTCGTACGTTTTGTTTTAGCGTTTATGCGCTCCATACACGAATTGGTATGGGCCGTGTTATTCGTGGCCGCCTTTGGGTTGTCATCCCTAGCGGCAGTGATGGCTATCGCGGTTCCATATGCTGGGATGTTGGGCCGAATCTATTCCGAAGTCCTGAATGATGTGCCAGAAGGGCCATTGGACGGTCTTCGTTCCGCCGGGGGGTCTTCGTTTAGTGTCTTGGTCTACGGGCGGATGCCAATGGCCATTACCGACATGCTCAGTTATAGCTTCTACCGGTTCGAGTGCGCCATACGGGCTGCTGCCATCATGAGCTTTGTTGGTATTCGCGGGCTTGGATTTGAGATTCAACTTTCGCTGAACGATCTGTTGTTCGGCGAGGTCTGGACACTACTCTTCTTCCTGTTTGGCTTGGTACTGCTGGTGGATTATTGGAGTACCAGGGTGCGCCGGAGTCTGGACTCATGAGAAATCATGCCTCTGCCTGGAGAGATTTCGTGCAAGGACGGACTGGGTTCACATTTGCCAGGGCGTCGTTGTATGGGTTTTTCGTTCTTGCTGTCGTGTCCTGGCTTTATATCTTGGTTGGTGCTGATAGTGGTTTTGGCGATCTTTTATCCAGCCGGGCCTGGAACAATGCAGGGGGATTTTTACGGCAGTTATTGGGCCTGGAAGATGGACTGACAGGGGAAGGGCGGCCCGCCTTTTTGCAGCTTGACCGTTGGGGAGAAACGGGGAGGCTGGCATACGAGACACTGATGATGAGCGTGCTAGCGATTGGCTTGGCTGGTCTGGGTGTGTTGTTGACCTTCTTGCCGGCAGCCAGGAACGTTAGCAATGGTGAATTGGGTGGAAGGCCGTCGGCTGTCATGGGCGCGATCTACCATGTGCTGCGAATCTTTTTCGCTTTTACCAGGGCGGTCCCCGAGTTGGTGTGGGCGATGGTGATAGTGTTTTTCCTGTCGCCAGGAATATTGCCGGGAGCCATTGCGCTCGCTCTGCACAATTACGGCATAGTGGGTAAGCTCTCTGCTGAGGTAGTGGAGAATATGGATCCTGGGCCAGCACGGGCGTTGAGGTCTGCTGGAGCGGGGAATCTGCAGATGCTGGCATATGGGATCATACCCCAGTCTATGCCCCACTTCCTGACATATCTTCTGTACCGATGGGAGGTGGTGATTCGCACTACTGTGGTAGTGGGATTTGTCAGCGCAGGCGGATTGGGCCGCGAATTCAGACTTAGCTTGAGCTTCTTTCAATACACCGACGTGGCCCTAATAATTTTGTGGTATTTGATTCTGGTCCTGGGCGTAGACCTAATCAGCGCCTTTTTGCGGCGTATGGTGCGAACCGGGTAGCCAGAAATCGCAGAGAATTAAATAGTAACCGGGTAGATGACCTGAACCACTTTGTTGTCACGGAGGCCGTCAAAGTACGAGTGAGGGCGCTCCGGGTTCTGCAACCAGCGCCTAACGAAATAGGCAACTAGATTGGATAACTGGTTGCCAACCGAGTGTGCAGATTCCACAAAACAAATATCGTCAATCAACCCAGTGGCGTCGATACCTTCATCAGACCGTAGGAATTCACCCATAAATTTGCTCTCCATCGATGCTCCATTCTGGGCGACCATCAAGGAGTGGTTGGTGATGGGCATAGCCCCGTCCATAATCTGATCATCTGACATCATCGACATGTTGAGTTCGTCCAGGAACATGCTCACGGCGAAGAAAAACTTGTTGACTAATGGACCGGTGGGATTCTCATACATGTTGACATAATCGTTGTTCCCGGCCGCTTTGGCGTCTATGAAATCTTTCTTGTTAACGTAAGAAGTTATTACAGGGGTCTCGCGTCGAATCATGATCCCGAGGCAATCTTGGATCAGCTCGTTCCGCTTTAGCGGTGTCCAGGAAGAGAAATAACCCAAGCCCTGGTAGATATCTACGGGCCGTAGGACTTCTGGCGCGCCGTCCCCGCCTAATGGAGAGCCAAAATGGCGGCGGCAGAGCGCGTCAAATTCGCCGTTTACTGAGATAGATTGGCTTTCATGGATGAACAATCCAGTGTAGATCTGGAATTGCTGGGCAGGATCATTCGCGGTTGTCCCGGTAAGCCCGGATTCTCCAACATAAGTTAGGAACATTTACCTATCTCCAAAACAACCGCCGGAGGAGCGAACCTCAAAAAGAGGAGAGTCTCCTGCGCTTTTATTTATTTACTTGATTCTGCCACTAGGGCTCGGTGATCCAACCCGGTGGGAGTGTAGATTGGCCAATTATGGGCCGTACCCGGAAGATTACTCTTCTGAAGAGTCCTCCGCCGTTTCCTCGGCACCCTCTGCAGCTCCATCTTCGGAAGTTGATACTTCTTCAGCAACTCTGGGAAGCTCAATCCTGACTACCAATTCTTCGGCATCGGTTAGGAGGGTTGCGGAGCCTGGAATCGGGAGATCAGAGGCACGAATCACTGAGTCTGGGCTGTCCATTACTTCAAGGTCAATCTCGATCTGGCCCGGCATTTCCAGAGGTAAGGCTTGTACATCGACGGAACGTAGTTGGTGCATCACTGTGCCGTTGACACTCCTTGCTCCGCCTGATTCTCCGGTAAGTACTATCGGCACCTGGGCGGTGACTGGTCGGGTGACATCAACGGCCAAGAGGTCGACGTGCAACAAGTCATCACGCATGGGGTGCCACTGAACCTCTCTGGCAAAGGCTAAATGAGTCCCTGACTCACCCTGAATGGTTATGTGGATGGGTGTGGCACCGCCGGCTGCTGCCAGCGTCCGAATCAATGTGGAAGACTGGCATTGCAGTGATCGCGGTTCCATGCCTGGTCCGTAAAGGTGTACGGGCACGATACCGGCTCGGCGCAAGCGCCCAACCTTTTTACCCATTAGTTCTCTGGGGTCTAGATCAATCTGTACTGAATTCGTGGTCATGGAACGACGGTCTCCGGCGTATTTGTACTTGATAATCCCAGAGGTGAACCAAGGTGGGCCAGCGGGTTACTCTCTGACCAATCCTCAGGGAATACGATGCACATGAATCTGTTGCAAGAAATGACGTATGGCAACCGTCTAATGATAGCATTAGCCACCTGGAAAGTGAATGCCAGGATTATTAAAGCTTTGTTTTCAGGTCTTTTTGAGAGTGGAGACGCCCCAAATCTTGACACTCGGTTTATCATGGTTTGGAACTTTGGCCGGAGGAAGATAAATGGCGTCTCACTCACTTGGGCTTTCCTTGTATCAGGCAGCAAGAAATATGGGGGTGCCATTTGTTGAAGAGATCGCACCTGCGGACGGTACAGTCAAAGCCAACGGATTGAATTTTCATTATCTTGAATGGGGCGATTCGACCAAACCCACCGTGGTGATGTTTCATGGCGTGTCCCAGCAGGCACATAGCTGGGATTTCATCAGTTTGAACCTGTCTCCGGACTACCATGTTATTGCTGTGGATCAACGCGGCCATGGCGATACTGATTGGGCCGATGATGGTGATTACTCCCTGGATTCCATGCAGGCCGATATGGACGGGGTGATCGAGGGTCTTGGTCTGGACGACTTCAACCTCATGGGCCACTCCATGGGCGGGCGTAACAGCTTTATATGGGCATCTAGGCACCCTAAGACTCTTCGGTCTTTGACTATCGTTGACACTGGGCCTGAAACTCAGCGGCAAGGTCAGGATCGGATTCGAAACTTCCGCGAACTTCCCAATAATCTGGACAGCTTTGAAGAGTTTGCCGATCGGATTAAGGAATATACAGGGCGAACGGAAGAACAGGTTCTTGGTGCACTGAAATATAGCATCCGGCAGACATCTGACGGCAAATGGTCTTGGAAATGGGACCCGGCGACCAAGAGTCGAGGCCGCACGGCCGACCCCAAATGGCCGGTCGAAAAACTATGGGAATGTGTGCAGGCAGTGGACTGCCCGTCCCTTGTGCTCCGAGGAGATCGGAGCGACATATTTTCCGAGGAAACCCTGGCCGAGATGGGTAAAGTTATGGTTGACTGCACCACCGAGACGATTTCTAATGCTGGCCATTTGGTCCAGGGCGATAACCCTGTGGACTTCATCACTGCCGCCCGTGGCATTTTATCCAGAGTGAACCGATAAGCCGGTTCTGATCAGGGTTTAGGAAAGGTTAATAATCCTAGGTATTAGCTCACCTAACCCAAACCCGACTGCCGAAGATATTGCTCCGATTATTAATATCTCCATTCCCTGTAAGAATGGAGATCTCTGGACCAGTCTGCCTTTACCGACACCTAAGATGAACAGCCCCGTCAGAGCGGATGCGATGGATATGGTAATCGCCGGCCCGCCTTCCAAGAAGAAATGAGGCATTATTGGCACAATCGCCCCCAGGATGAAAGCTATTCCCATAGTGAGGGCATCTTTCAGTGGGTTGGTTGTATCGTCGGGGCTGATTCCTAGTTCCTTCTCCACCAGGGTGCGCAACCACAGGTCTTTATCCTGGGAAATCTCGTCGGCCAAGTGTCTTGCTTCCTGATAGGTCTTGCCCTCCCGTTGGTAGAGAACCACCAACTCAGCCAATTCCTCGGCCGGGTTTTCCTCGAGCTCCCGCGCTTCTCGTTCAATCTCAGCCCGTTGGACATCCTGCTCGGCGCGGGATCCCAAAAAGGCTCCAGTGGCCATAGATAGCATCCCTGGAAGGGCGGCGGCTAGGCCTGCCACCAGCACGGTGGTCTGGTTTTCCACTGCCACCGCTACGCCGGTGACCAGCGCCACAGTGCTGAGCAAGCCGTCTTGGGCGCCAAAAACTACCTCCCGCAATCGGCCAAGCCGGGCCACGCGCCAGCGTTCGCGGTCGATTTCGGTGGCGGCGCTGACATAATCAGCCATGGTCATGCCATCTGTTTCAATGTTCAATGCGCTTCCAGGAGTCGGTCCTGGCGCAGACATTGGAGCACTGACTACCGGTTTAACATCGGCAACGGCGATCGACGCTGTCTTGGCTTCGAGCAGGTTTAGTGCGTTGGTGAATACTTCCAGATGGTGACGTTCCCTGTCCATGGCAAGGGCAAATGAATCGGCTGCATCCTGTCGGCCTTCGTCCAATGCGTCTTGAATCATCTTGGGGTACATGGTGCTGTACTCTTTGGACTCACCTTCAGTGACCGTTCGTAGGTTGACCTCTGTGGTGTCCAATCCACCTGAAACCCTCAGATGGTTCATGCCGTGAATGGTCTCGGCACCGGCCACCTCTTGAAAGACCTGGGCAACTTCCGGGTGACCCTCTTCCAAGGCACGGTGGGCGTAGGCGTTGTATTTCAAGTTGGCCATCGCTTCTGCGACTATGGCTGACCAAAGGTTTCTTTCCGTCTTTGTCATCGACGGTGGTTCTGAAGCCATGATTGGTTTCCTTTTTTGTGTCTTAGACGCCGCCACGCTGACTTCTAAGCCTGATTCTGTGCAGGTGTAATCAGCCCCGTATTTGAAACCTAGTGGGCTAATGGAGTGTGAAATCTATCTTATCAGGTGATGGTATTTTCTGACGATTAAGACGCTTCGCGTTGTGGCCAGAGCATGTGAATTGTCTTGAAAATGGCGTTTATGCTGATTGGGATGCGTGGTGGGCAATCATGCGCCAACCATCTTCCCGACGGGCGAAAATGTTGGTGGCAAAGGTGCTGAAATTGGAAGCCTGTCCGGAAACCACGCTGGTGATCCCTTCAACACAGGTGACACTGCCGAAATCGTCCTGGATAACAACGTTCAGATACCTTACCTGGAACTGCATAAGATTGGCATTTCGGAAGATACGGTCCCAACTCATGCGCACCGCTTCCCAGCCGATCAACGGTGACCAACCGGGGTGAACACAGACTACCCTCTCTGAATCTTCCCAAACGCCGTCCATGATGGATATATTTAGGTCTGAGAATGCATCGTAGAACCGCTGGTTGGCGGCTTTAAGTTCTTCAATTATCTCTGGGCCGGGTTCGGGTATCATCGCTTTTCCTTGTCTCGGCCGGCCTGTTTGACCCAAGATTCCCAGATCTAGTCTAGGGCAGTGGGACTGATCTGGTCGACCGACAACTATTTAATTTCTTCGAAGGGTAAGTAGTTAACCTCACCCAAAAGGTAGGGATCCCAACAACAACTTTGTGGATGGATTTCCGGCAGCCACGCAGCTGTGACTCCCAATTAGAGTCATGCGTCAGTCGCCCAGGCAACTGGCCTAGTCTTGGCCCTGCTACAGGGTGTATCCCAGCAAGTTTGAAGCGCACTAGTGGGACAAAATATACTGGTCTGGATGTTTCGGGTGCCGACATTGCCAAAGAAATTAACCACACCGTCACGATCCAGGATGCGGTTGGCCGTGACCAGTTCGTCTTTGTTGTTCATAAGAACAGTTCTAGGTTGCAAAACGGCCGGGAAGAGGATCCCTCCCCGGCCGTTTTGATTTACCGCATTATTAGATCTACGGTCTAAACAAAACGCGTCCGGGTCGCGTTAGTGCATGGGGGAGAAAGACGATGGGACCATAATCTTGGTTTCCTGGCTGACCAAGAACTCTCGGGTGGGAGGTGGCCAAGTGGAAGTCTTGCTGGCTTCAGCACGTACATTCTTTCGCTGGTCCAAGTCTTCATAAGCCCAGATGTGAACCCACTTGTTTAGTCCTCCTACATCAGTGTACATGGCAGCAGCTAACGGTGAGAACTCTTCCCTGGCAGGAACGGCGTCGGCCCATATGTCGATTACCTTGTTGATACTGCCAACTTGGTAGGTATAGGAGCGCATCTCGTAGATGGAACCCAATGCTTGGTCTCCACCCAACGGGCGCATGAACGGAGCGGGATTAAAAATCTCCGAGTTCATGTTGACATACATGTCAGGATCATTCTTCGGCGGCCAGTTGGGGTCTTTCCCTGCCGCCTCGCGAATGCTGTTGCGTTCTTCCACACTCTCGTAGGGCCACACGTGTATAACCTGGTTCAATGGGCCAATCTCAGTGTGCCAGAAGGCTCCCAATTTGGAGTACTTCTCGCGGTGAGGTAGGGCGGCAGCGAAATTCTCTTCAAACTTGGCTACACTGCCAGGTTTCAGGGTATAAGTCCGTACTTCGTAGATCATGGCGGCTCCTAGCTGGGGTTGATTGTATTCTGACCGGTCTGCCAGGCTCAAACCCTGGCTAAATCAGAGACTGGCCTGAAGTACCGCGACAGTGTAGCAAAACTGATTTACTGGAGCAATCGGGCGGGGACAATCACTATTGGCTGGCCTGTAGGATGACCACTTTGTCGCAGTATTTCTCAGCCACCCGCAACAGCTCCTGATGAGACTCAGCTGGACTACCAATGGTGCAGACTACATTCCATGTTCCAGCACGGGCGTCCCTGGCCAACCGAGAGATTACTTCAATGGTGTTATTTCCATCTAAAGTCAATTCAGAACCGGCGGCAAAACGCGTCACTGCGGATATGGCCTCCGGAGAACCAGCCACGTTGTCTGCATATTTCAGTAGCCCGATGGTTGATTCCCCCAACACCGATGGGGAACCTGGGTTGAGTACTATGAACGTTATCGCCCGTTCCTTGGCACGAAATGCAG
>Ga0209034_10000379_pt1 | contig 22131 bp, 21 predicted proteins | sample MarorgKNORR_S2LV_2_FD_188219 | JGI IMG/M metagenome (GOLD analysis project Ga0209034, IMG submission 188219) | Marine microbial communities from the Southern Atlantic Ocean, analyzing organic carbon cycling - 250m_A/KNORR_S2/LV (SPAdes) (version 2) | ecosystem: Environmental > Aquatic > Marine... | reverse complement strand
GCCCACTCACTTAGATTTGTTTTCCCAAGGATCACAGCGCCTTCATCTCTTAATTTTTTTGCAACCCAACTATCCTTAAGCGGGAAAGAGTCTTTTAGTATTCTAGATCCAGCTGTGGTAGGCATTTTATCATGTGTATCAATATTGTCCTTGAGCAATACTGGAATACCAAAAAGAAGACCTTTATTTTTTCCTCGTTTTTGAATTTGATCAAGCGAATCAGCAATTTTCACAGCATCTGGGTTTACTATAATCACAGAGTTAATCTCTGGTCCCGCCTGGTCAATATTGTTTATGCGGTTAATGTATTGGATGACGATTTCCTTTACAGTGTATTTACCGCTATTATATCCATGATGAATCTCATCAATCGTAATCTCGTTAAGCGAAAAAGAAAAGGCCTGAGTAGATTTATCACCTGTTTGGCATGAAATCAATAATATTAAAGTAAATAGTAGACAAAAAATATAAACCATATGGAACTTAATTTTTTTCATGATTATATAATGCTCCATTGAAAATTATTTAATAAAATTAATCACTAATGTTACTCTAGATTTTGGTATATAAGAAAGCGGATCATTGAAAAGATTATTATCGGTAATTGTTATTCTTTTTAGTTGTGCAACAAATAAACAACAATATCAGCTAAATGATAGGACATATAATATGTGGAAAGAGTTTATTAAACCCACTAAAGAAGAACTAGCCTGGGCTCAGATACCCTGGAGGAGCACATTCTATGATGGGCTCATAGACTCTGACCACCAGCAAAAACCATTACTACTCTGGGTAATGAATGGGCATCCGCTTGGCTGTACCTGAAATAACGGTGCAGCAGGCCGGAGGTCTGTTTGGTCCGACTATAGAGTAATTGAATTGTCTAAGGAGTTTATTCCGACTACGGATGAGGTTTGGCGTTTACAAGGTGCACAAGATAAAGATGCGCTTATGTTTCAACAAATAGCAAATAAAGGCCACTACCGTAAAGAAGGCGGGACTAGACAGGGCATCTATGTTTGTAGCGCCAGCGGTGAGCTTTTGAGCTCAGTAAACTCTCTAAATCCAGATGTTGTTATAGAGGAAATTCAAAAAGGACTAGACAAGTGGAATAAGCTGCCAAAAACAGAACGTTATTTGCCAAAAGATTTTTCAAAAATTATTGACCACCGCTGGGAAGATAATTACCCGCAAGATGGACTAATATTAAAAGGAGCAAAAGCAGACCTCTTGACAGATCCTCCAAAGTTTTCTGAAAGAGGGTCTCGGTGGAACATGGATCACATATGGTTTAATAAGGCAGAGGCTAAACTTTGGATTCCTGAAAAGATCAAAGAAAAAGAAACCCAAGAATGTCCAGATATTATTAAAGATCGTTTATTTAGATTTCATTTGGTAGATAATGTAAGAGGACAGGCGCTTCCCTTTGCACCGCAAGAAATTAAAGAGTCAAGCCTCCAGGTTGAGATTGTTGAACTCGATCAGTCAGACCTAAAACTAAGGATAACTGGCAATTCTCTTGCAGTCGCAAAAGGACTGTGGCTACTAGGAGAAAATGATTGGACACCAACACATGAGCTGAATCATAGAATAGAGACGAATATTCTTGGGAGTGCAATGTATAATATTAAAGAAGAGAAGTTTACAGATTTTGAACTAGTCGCGCTTGGTAAATGGGTAGGAAAAACTCAAAATAATGGAAGACGCTTTGGCCCTGACAGCGGGCACATAGGAATCCTTTATAATCTGGCCGAGGACATACATGAAAATAGAATTTCCCCTGCTTTTATTGATCTTTACAATGCCGATTGGATTACCCAACCGCAATAATTTTTTATCATCATAACTTTTGCTATATTATATTTGGAACAATATAAATTTTTTATAGTAACAATATTAAATAGTAATGAAAGTATTTAAATGAAAATTGAATATAAAAGTATGCTTTTAGGCACATTATTAGGCTTAACAGGGTGTTTTGTTATTTTACTTTTAGTAGGAAATGTAGAAACTGAATTCTCTTTTACTACCGGTAATAAGCCTAAAGAATTAAATAAAAACATAGATGTTAGCATAGAAAGAACTGTTAAAAATGAGCAAGATCATACGGATGTAATTGTAAAAGCGGTGGGCGATGTTACAGAGGAAGATATTGATAAAGAATTAGAAAGACTTTTCAAGGTATATAATATTGATAAAGACGCCTCAAACATCAACATTGATGTAAGAATAAACAGTTAATGAATAAATTATTATTTTTATTAATAATGTTAATAAAAATTTGAGCCCCACTTATTTGTGGGGTTTTTATTTTCAAAGGATTATTACTTAATAAATATGAAAAACATATCATTATTATTTTTGTACATAATAATTATATCTGCTCTTGGTGCCCAAGAATACGATATTTCTGAGTGTATTAAAATAGCGCTTGATAGAAAAGGAACTCTGGTGTCAGCTAGTTTAGACGTAGAGTCAGCCAACCAGGGAGTCCTGGGCTCCTACAGTGGTGTGCTTCCATCTCTAAGTTTGTCTACATCAGGGGGGAAGACCAAGTATCCAGTGCAAGAGAGCATAATCCCAGACCTGGTGAATCTCGAGATTGACACAATAACATCTGGAGAATCCAGCTACATGTCAGCCGGGCTATCGATTAATCAAACAATCTATAATGGCGGCCGATCTGTAAATGCTATAAAACAAGCTAGGATCAATTTAGATATAGCAAAACTAAGACAGAGAAATACTAAGATAGAGGTAATACAAAATGTTACAAGAGCCTACTACGGATTATTGCAAGCCCAGCAGCTATTAGAGGTCGCAGAAAAAAATCTTATACTATCTGAAAAGCAGGTTGACCTAGTTCAAAAACAGTTTGATCTGGGTGCGGTAAGAAAGACAGATCTTTTGAAGGGAAAAGTGTCAATGGGGCAGGCAAAGGTTGAACTGTTAAACAGAAAAACATCTTTAGAAAATTCAAGGAGGCAACTGTTTAATGATATGGGGATGATTGACTTTGGTCAGTCTATTGTTGCTAAATATAGTGACTGGGTACCAGTTTCAGTCCCAACAAGCGCAGAGGCGTTAACCTTTTTAAAAGAAAAAAACCCTAATATTTTAATGCAATTATCAGCAATTGAAATCGGAAAAATCCAATTGAAAATAGCTAAAGGGATGCGCTCTCCTTCAGCTTTTGCATCGGTAGACTATTCTGCAAATGGAGACAATAGCGATGAGCTAAAAGAATCATTTAAGGATGACTGGCGCTTAGGAATGAACATGTCTGTTAATTTTCCGCTTTATTCTGGAAACTCACTATCTACAACCCAGCAAAAGGCAGAACTAGAAAAACAAAAATCAGAGAATGACTACCTAACCTATCTAAATGATCTACGTGTTCAGGTAGAACTGATCAGAAAGTCAATCATGAACTATTCAGAAATTATCCCTATTAATCGAGATGTTGTTTCCTCTGCTGAAGAAGACTTAAAGCTAGTACAAGAGCGATATAGTATTGGGTCAGCAACTATACTTGAGGTCTTAGATGCTCAGGTTTCTCTGATACGATCCAACTCAACACTTATAAACACTATCCATGATGCAAGGATACAGGAGATGAGTCTCAAGGCCTTGTTAGGAATCTTAGACCTAGAATACCAAACCAAAGAAGAATAATTATGATACAAAAACTAAAAAAGAAAACAATATGGATCCCATTATTAATCATATTAATAGCTGTGTCCAGTGCAGTAATAAAATTTTCTGGAGACGATGATCAGATTTCTGTTATTTCAGAAAGAGTAAAAAAGAGAGATATCGTTCACAAGATAAACGCGAGCGGGATTATACAACCAGAGGAGGAAGTTCAAATCACTTCTATGGTCTCAGGATGGATAACAGATATTACGGTTTTAGAAGGTGACACGGTTAAACCAGGTCAGCACCTAATAAGTATTGATAAAAAACAATATCAAGCAGCATATGACCAGACAGCGTCGCAGGTAAAATCATCTGAGGCAAACCTGAAAAAAATAAAATCACAGATGTCTCGTACGGAAACTCTATACGCACAAAAGTTAATTTCTAAGCAAGAGCTTGAGCAGGTTGAGGCTTCTTACGAGCTAGCGACTAGTCAGGTAGAGCAGGCCAGGGCGGCACTTCTTTCAAGGGAAGATGAGCTATCTAAAACTAGATTAGTAGCGCCAAAGTATGGTATCGTCACCAGCCTCACAAAAGAAGAGGGTGAGATGGCTCTAGGCGGTATGTTTAATCCTGGGGTTTTAATGACCATTGCTGATTTAGGGTTTATGGAAGTACTTGTTGATGTAAATGAAAATGATGTGGTCACGATAAACATAGGAGATACTACAGAGATTGAGATTGATGCATTCCCAGATACTGTATTTTATGGGGTGGTTAGTGAGATTGCACACACTGCGCAAAATTTAAACATGGGCAGCCAGCAGCAGGTCACAAACTTTAAGGTTAAGGTTAAGATCCTTGAGCCGCCCAAACGAATTAGGCCTGGAATGAGCAGCACCGTGAATATTATTTCAGAGACAATAAATAATACTATTTCCATTCCTATCCAAGCGCTTGTATCAAGGCCAGAAAATTATCATAAACTAAAGAATAATAAGGAACATGATAATAAAAAATGGAAAGATGCTGATGAAAATGACAGCTATTCAGGAATAAATAAAAGCTTGGACGTGGTTTTTGTTCTCGTTGATGAGTTTGAAGATGAAAAAGCATCAGAGGATGAGAAAATTGCTTTAGTCAGACCCGTTGATGTAGGCTTATCCAGCGAAGAGTATTACTCAGTTAAATCTGGAGTTAAAGAAAACGAATTGATTGTAACCGGGCGATATCGGGTTTTAAGTAAAGAACTGCAACATGGCATGAGAGTAAATTATGAAGAGGAGTCAAATTCTCTCTTGGTGGAAACCCAAAAAACAGACTAATTCCTAGTATTCTATCTCATGACATTAATCAATCTTAGTGGTATTTATAAAATTTATAATGTAGGAGGTGAAGAGGTTCGTGCTCTTGATGGAGTTGACCTAACAATCAACAATAATGAGTACCTCGCCATTATGGGCCCCTCAGGATCTGGTAAGTCTACCATGATGAATATGATTGGCTGCCTTGATAGCCCTACCTCTGGTATTTATGAATTTGAGGGCGAAAAAGTACATATTATGGATGATGGACAACTTGCTTCTATAAGAAACAGAAAAATAGGATTTGTATTTCAAACCTTTAACCTGCTACCGAAGGCTAGTGCATTACACAATGTTGAGATCCCGCTTGTCTATGCGAATATTAGAAAAGAAAAAAGAATAGAAATGGCCTCAGAGGCTTTGAAAAGTGTGGGACTTGAAGACCGGATACATCATAAACCGAATGAACTGTCAGGAGGTCAGCGTCAGAGAGTTGCCATAGCCAGAGCCTTGGTTAATAATCCTTCTATAATTTTAGCGGATGAGCCAACCGGCAACCTTGATTCAAAAAGTGGGCATGAGATTTTGGCAATCTTTGATGATCTACATGCGCAAGGGAACACTATTATACTTGTGACGCATGAGGACGATATTGCAAAACATGCGAAACGTACGATCCGTCTTTTTGATGGTAAGATCACAGAAGATATAAAAGTTAAATAGTGTTCTCCTTATTTTTTGAAAACTTGAAAATCTCTTTATCTGCTGTATTTGCAAATAAAATGAGGTCTATTTTGACAGCCCTAGGTATTGTAATTGGTGTTCTCTCTGTTACACTAATGGGCACACTTATATCTGGGCTAGATCGTTCATTTGAAAATAGTATGTCTTGGCTGGGAAAAGACATATTATATATCAGTCGTTATGAGTGGTTCGGTGATATGGAATGGTGGGAAGTAAGGAATAGACCTCGCATGCGGCCTGAGTATGTTGAGAAAATACATAAGAGATCAAAATATGCTCTAGCTGTTTGTCCTGTAATGCAGAGAGGAGCTTCATTATCTTATGAGGATAAAGAAACCCGAACAGAAATATTTGGTACGAATGAAGAATACATGGAGACCATAAGCACGGACATAGAACAAGGCCGATTTTTTACCGCAAGTGAGGATAAATCAGGTTCAAGAGTAACAATCATTGGTCACGGGATAAAAGAAGCATTCTTTGGGGATGAAAACCCAATTGGTAAATATATAAAAATAGATAATCTAAAGTTTAGAGTGATTGGTGTCCTAGAGAAACAGGGAAAATTTTTAGGTCTTTTTAGTGTAGACAAGCAGGCAGTATTGCCGTTAGGAGCATTCAAAAGGATCTTTTCAAAAAGAGGATGGATGCGTTTAAGCGTTAAGGTTCCTGAAGACAAGATCAGTGAGGGGATCGATGAAATCTCAGGTGTAATGAGACAAATAAGAGGCTTAAAGCCTAGCCAGAAAAACGATTTTGCGATTAACCAGACAAAAGCTTTTGAGGCTCAGTATAATACACTAAAAGTTGCAATCGGTGGCACGGGGTTTTTTATCACACTTTTATCTCTACTTGTTGGTGGGATCGGAATAATGAATATTATGTTTGTCACAGTTAAAGAGAGAACAAAAGAGATCGGTGTCAGAAAGGCAATCGGCGCGACCAATGGAATGATTCTAGGGCAATTTCTAATGGAGGCCGTTACTATCTGTTTGATAGCGGGTATGGTTGGACTATTTATTGCATATATTAGTAGTATATTTATCAATAGAATTTTCCCATCCACTCTTCCTATTGGACTATCTATTTTTTCCATAGTGATGAGCATGGTTGTGGGGGTTTTATCTGGATTTATTCCCGCATATAAGGCCTCAAAACTTGATCCAATAGATTCGCTTAGATATGAATGACTATGGTTTCTAGAAGTCTAAAAAATATCCTTAAAGAAAGTTTTTTGATGGCCATAGAGGCCATCCGACAGAATAAACTGCGATCGATACTTACGCTTCTTGGAATAAGCATCGGAGTTTTTTCAGTGATTGGTGTAATGACAGCAATAAGAACTCTTGAGTCATCTGTACAGTCTGGGCTAAATGTTTTTGCAGCAAATACATTTGTAATTCAAAAATACCCTGAGATACAATTTGGGCATAGTGATAGAAAATACAGAAACAGAAAAAATATAGACTATGACCAGTATAAAAAGTTGAAAAATCGTGCAAAACTGCCTGTTTTAGTGAGTGTTAGTGAGGGTAGCTCTGTAAGAAACGTAAAATATAAAGATAAAACAGTAAAAAATTACGTAGAGTTATTTGGGGGAGATGAGGGTAGCATCAGAATATTCAAAACTTATATTGGTGATGGTAGAAATCTAGCACCGGATGATATCAGGTATTCTCGCAATGTATGTATCTTGGGCATGGACGTTGTTGATCGGCTATTTCCTTTTGAAGATCCAATTTCCAAAAAGATACAGATTAATGGTCTTAATTATCATGTAATAGGGACGGCTGAAAGAAAAGGCGAAGCATTTGGCCAGAGCCAAGACAATTATATCGCAATTCCAATTACTAACTATCTTCAAAAGTTCTCAAATAAGTGGACGACATTAAGTATAAACATTGAGGCTGCATCTGAACAGGATTATGATAAAACAAGAGATGAGGCCATAGGTATTATGAGGTCTTTACGTAAAGTAAAACCCGGTGAAGATAATGATTTTGAGATAGTTACCAGTGATGAAATGATTGAAACATTCTCAGGTTTTACAAGTGGGATAAAATTATTTGCACTATCAGTAAGTATTATAGCTCTTGTTGTAGCAGGGATTGGGATAATGAATATCATGCTTGTCTCTGTGACAGAAAGAATAAAAGAGATTGGCATCCGAAAAGCAATTGGCGCGACAAAGCAAGATATTTTAACACAGTTTTTAATGGAGGCAATTTTTTTGAGCGAATTTGGTGGGGTTGCCGGAATCATATTGGGGATTAGTGCGGGCAATATAGTTTCTGTTATATTTAATATTCCTGCTATAATTCCTTTTGACTGGGCTGTCATCGGACTAGTCGTTTGTTCAATCATCGGGATCGGGTTTGGGATATACCCAGCGTGGAAAGCAGCGGAGCTAGATCCAATAGAATCACTGCGTTTCGAATAAATTTTCTTTATCTAAAAGAAAAGTTAAATTTCACAGCAAAAACTATGCCCTTTTTACATCTAATGAATCATACTGTTCATAAACCAAGAATATCTATAGGTTATTTTGCTTATTTATCTGTTAATAGTTTAACTGATTATAGAAAGAGATAATATTTTGGTTGTCGGTATTATTCCTGCTAGAATTGATTCTACAAGGTTTCCCAAAAAAATATTAGCTGATATTGAAGGTAAGCCCATGATTGCCCACGTAGCTGAGAGAGCCTTAGAGGCAGAAATGTTAGACAAAGTAATTATTGCGATTGATTCAGAAGAAACAAAAAAAGCATTATCTAGTTATAAGTTTGATATGGTTATGACTGATGTTAGGTATTCTAGCGGAACAGACCGTGTGTCTGAAGTTGCGAAAACAATTGATGAGGCGGAAATAATTATTAATATACAAGGAGATGAACCGTTATTAGATCCTAAAATTATTGATAGATTGGTAAGATTATTTGATGATCCAAGTGTTTCAATGTCGACAGTAGTAAGTCGGGATATTGGAGTTAAAGATTATTTAGATAGAAATATCGTAAAAGTATTTCTTGATGAAAATCAAAATGCATATGATTTTAAACGTGACATATATGATTCAGAAATTGGTGGAGTATTTAGACATGTTGGTTTCTATGGATTTCAAAAAGAAACACTTTTTGAGTTTTCCTCATTAGCGCCTTCGCATAATGAAGTAGAATATTCTCTTGAACAGTTTAGAGCTCTTGATAATAATATTAAAATAAAGGCACTGATAACCAATTCTGAACAACTTGCTGTTGATGTACCTGAAGATATAAATCGCGTTGTTTTTAAAATGAAAAAATTAAATAAAATATTAACAAAAGAATAATATGGGCAGCACCAAACCAACGAAATATATATTTGTCTTAGGTGGTGTAATGTCCGGCCTCGGTAAGGGGATTGCAGCCTCTTCAATCGGTTACCTATTAAAGAACTCTGGTCTTCGGGTTACAATCTTAAAGCTGGACCCCTATTTAAATGTAGACCCTGGGACCATGAACCCTTATCAGCATGGAGAGGTATTTGTTTTAGATGACGGGTCTGAAACAGACCTTGATCTAGGACACTATGAGCGCTTTATTGATGTAAGTATGACAAAGAATAATAATGCAACCTCGGGTCAGATTTATAGTACGGTTTTAGAAAAAGAGCGGAAGGGTGAATATCTTGGTCAAACTGTACAGGTTATCCCTCATGTTACTGATGAAATAATAAACAGAATAAAAAGCATCAATATACCCAAAAAATATGATGTGATAATTTGTGAGGTTGGTGGCACGGTTGGGGATATAGAGAGTTTGCCTTTTATGGAAGCAATACGTCAATTATCATTACATGTAGGATATCATAATCATTTGATTGTTCATGTAACACTGTTACCATTTGTAAAAGCCAGTGGAGAACTTAAATCTAAGCCAACACAACACTCTGTAATGAAGCTTAGGGAGATTGGTCTGGCTCCTGATATGATTCTTTGCCGCTCAGAATACAGTATTGATAAATCTATAAGAGAAAAGATTGCTCTATTTTGCAATGTTCGTGCTGATCATGTTTTTGAAGGCCGAGATGTTCAGAGTATCTATGAGGTTCCTCTGGTATTGAATGAGCAAGATATGGGAAGCCTGATCAACGAACGTCTTCAGATAGATAAGAAGACTGATTTATCACTTCTAAAAAAGTTTGTACACAGTTATAAGAATCCTGATTCTGAGGTTGTGATTGCTATGTGCGGGAAATACACAGAATTAATTGATTCATATAAGAGTGTGTTAGAATCATTTGTTCATGCTGGTGTAGAAAATAATGCAAGAGTAAATATTAAATGGGTAAAAACGGAAAAAATAACTGATGATCTAGCTGCAGAAAAACAATTTAAAAGCGTTGACGGAATATTAATTTTACCAGGATTTGGTTCCCGAGGAGGAGAGGGTAAAATCATGTCTTCTAAATATGCTCGCAAAAATAAGATTCCCTTTTTCGGAATATGCCTTGGGATGCAATGTGCGATTATTGATTTTGCTCGTCATGTTTGTGGACTAAAAGGAGCTAACTCCACTGAGTTTAATAAGCGTACTAAGTACCCAGTGATTGACCTTATGGAATCGCAAAGGGCTATTAAGATAAAGGGCGGCACCATGAGACTTGGTGCATATGATTGCAAGATTAAGACGGGTACAAAGACATTTGCTGCATACAGATCAAAAAAAATATCAGAAAGACATCGTCATCGTTATGAGGTAAACAATCGCTATAGAAATAAGCTTGAAAAACAAGGACTGATCATTTCAGGAGTTAATGAAGATCTAGGTGTTGTAGAGACAATTGAGATCGGTGATCATCCTTGGTTTATTGCAGGACAATTTCATCCAGAACTAAAAAGCAGGGTCAACAAAGCGCATCCGCTTTTTAGAGAATTTATTAAGGCTGCAACCAGATATAATAAATACAGGAGTTAAATCTTGAAAAAAGTCAAAGTAGGCAACGTTATATTTAGTGAAAAACATCTCGGAGTTATCGCTGGGCCTTGTGTCATTGAGAGTCGCGATCATTCATTGAAAATGGCATCTGAAATAAAACAGATATCTGATAAAATAAAACTCCCAATTATATTTAAAAGTTCATTTGATAAAGCAAATAGGACATCTATAAAATCATTTAGAGGGCCGGGTATTGATAAAGGAATGAAAATACTATCTGATGTAAAAGCTGAGACAGGGTTACCAGTATTGACAGATATTCATACTTCTGATCAGGCCGGTATAGTGGCAGAAGTAGCCGATGTTCTCCAGGTTCCTGCATTTTTAAGCAGACAGACAGATATTTTGGTTGCCGCATCTGAAACCGGTAAGCCAGTGAATATAAAGAAAGGTCAATTTCTAGCACCATGGGATGTTGAACACATTGTCCATAAAATTGAGGAAGTAGGCTCAAATAATATATTATTAACTGATAGAGGAACACAGTTTGGATACAATAATTTGGTTGCAGACATGAGGGCTATACCTCTTATGAAAGAATATGGATACCCTGTTATCTTTGACGCGACCCATAGCGCACAGCTCCCTGGTGGCAGTGGTGGGTACTCTTCAGGAATGAGAGATATGATTCCTACATTAGCACAATCAGCGGTGGCAGCTGGTTGTTGTGGTATTTTTATGGAGGTTCATGATAATGTAGAGTCCGCGAAGTCGGATGCTGCAACCCAGTGGCCACTTAGCAAGTTAGAAAATCTTTTAATCGATTTAATGAATATTCATAAAGTGGTTAGTTAACATGAATAAATATAAGAAAATAAGTCTAATTATTACTGATGTTGATGGCGTATTAACAGATGGGTCGATCTATAAGGGCACTGATAATATGGAATTCAAAAAATTTTCCGTTTTTGATGGTGTAGGCGTAGCATATGCTCGTGCCGCTGATTTAAAGATAGCAGTTATTTCTGCGCGTTATTCACCAGCAACTGAGCACCGCACCAAAGAACTAGGCATTACGGATGTATATAATGGAGGTTTAAATAAGCTACATGCGTACAAGGATCTGAAAAAAAAATATACATTATCTGATGATCAAATTGCATATTTGGGAGATGACATGGTTGACATACCTGTTATGGAAATAGTTGGGCTCCCAATTGCTGTAGCAAATGCGACACCTGAAATAATCAAATTAGCTAAACATATTACAAAAGTTAAGGGAGGTGACGGTGCTTTTAGAGAAGCCGTTGAGTGGATTATACACAAGCAAGGTAGAACGGAAGAGATGTATAAAATCGTGAGAGAAAAAGTCTTAAATAGTTGAACAATGAAAAATAGATATTGGACCATTTCTTTCATTATTCTAACAATAGCGTGTTCAGATAAATCTAACCAAGCCCAATTAGCAAAAGGATTAGACTACCCAGATCAAGAAAGCTGGGGTGTAACAATTATTCTAACGGACTCTTCAATCGAGCGTGCAAGGGTACAATCAGGCCATTTAGAAAAATATAATCAGGCACAGCACATTATGCTTGATCAAATAGTAAAGGTTGATTTTTTTGATAAAAAACAGAATCATGTGGCGATTCTAAATAGTGCGAAGGCAGAGGTTGATCAAAAGACCAACAATATGAAAGCAATCGGCGATGTGGTTGCGGTATCTGATAGTGGTATTACTTTATATACTGATACACTTTTCTGGAACGCAAAAAAAGAACAAATGAACACAAAGGATTCAGTAATGATAACCACAACAGAAAAAGATACACTCTATGGAGTAGGATTTGAATCTGACTCAGATCTTCAAAATTGGAAAATTTTAAAACCTTCTGGTGTTACAGATAGAGTGAAAAAGTGAGTATTCAAAAAACAAATTCTTTAATTGCTAAAGGCCTCCATAAAAAATATGGTTCACGTATGGTTGTAAATAATATCGATATATTAGTAAGCAGAAATGAGATAGTTGGGCTGCTTGGCCCAAACGGTGCTGGAAAGACAACTACTTTTTATATGATTACTGGTATGATAAAACCGACAAAGGGAGATATTTTTTTGGATAATAATAATATTACCCTTGACCCAATGTATAAGAGAGCAAGAAAAGGCGTGGGGTATCTTGCGCAAGAACCATCGATTTTTTCGAAGCTTACAGTAGAAAATAATTTGAAACTTGTTCTTGAGATGAGAAAAGATTTATCGAAAGAAGAACAAAATGAGAAGCTAGATAGTTTGTTAGATGATTTTTCTGTCAGCGCTTTGAGGCAGAGTAAAGGAGGTACGCTATCTGGCGGAGAAAGAAGGCGCGTAGAGATTGCAAGGTCTTTGTGTATGGATCCTGATTTCATTCTGCTTGATGAACCTTTTGCTGGGGTTGATCCTATAGCTGTAGAAGAGATACAGTCTATCGTTAACTCCTTAAAACAGAGAAACATAGGTGTTCTTATTACTGATCATAATGTTAGGGAAACCCTTTCAATAACGGATCGCTCATATTTATTATTCAATGGTCAGATTCTTAAATCTGGCACATCAGAGTTTTTGGCAAATGATGAGGAAGCCCGGCGACTTTATTTGGGAGAAAAGTTCAAACTGGACTAGTTAATGCCACGTCTATCACAGAAACTTGAACAAAGGCAAAAACTTGCACCAAGGCAGGTTCTTCAAGCAAGGCTACTACAATTAAATACAATCAATCTAGAACAGACTATATTAAAAGAATTAGAACAAAATCCTATTCTAGAACAGGTTGAACCTGAAGATTTTGAAGATAAATCAATGGCTGAAGAAATATTAGATGAGGTTGATGCTCCTGTTGAAGATGTATACACGGATGAGTCTTCATACTACCTTGATCAAGAGAAGAATGATCTGCCTCTACCAGACAGGAGTTCATTTATAGAAGATGTAATCAATAGAATGAAAGATTATGGTTTGACACATATTGAGCAAGAGATCGCTGAAGAAATACTTTGGAACACAAATGACCGTGGTTACTTAGACACAGACCTTGTTCTTATCGCTGATAGTTTCGAGTTAGAAGAGGAAGATATAGAGCCAATACTGTCGATTGTCCAGCGTATGGATCCTAAAGGGCTCGCCTCTAGAAATCTTAAGGAATGTCTAACTATTCAGCTTGAAGATGATAAAAAGTCTTTATCATTTAGTATTATTACAAAATATTTTGATGATTTTATGCATAAGCGCTATGATAAAATAAAAACAAAACTAAAGTGTGATGATGAACAGCTTCATGAAGCCGTAGATAGGATATCTAGCCTTAATCCTAGGCCTGGTGAGGGCTACGCAGATAATTTTCAAATTGTGATACCAGACCTTATAGTTAGAGAAGATGGTGACGACTGGTTAATAACAACAAACGATGGAGGTATTCCAGAACTAAGAATAAGCAAGTTGTATTCTGAGGGAATAAAGGAAGGTGAATACAGCGGTAAGGCAAAATCATTTGTTCGCGAGAAAATGGATTCTGCAAACTGGTTTATTGAAGCAGTTAAGCAAAGGAGAATAACCATGGTGAGTGTAATGCGGGAGATAATTAAATACCAGCCAGAATGGTTTTCCGGAGACATGAATCATCTTCGGCCTCTAAAACTTCAAGATATCGCTGAGGAAATTGGTATGGACATTTCTACTATAAGTCGGTCAACCCGTGGTAAATTTGTGGATACTCCTTATGGAGTTTTTGAATTAAAATATTATTTTACAGATGCGCTAGACCTAGGAGATGGTAGAGTTTTAGGAACATTTGTAATAAAAAGAGCATTACAAAACATAATCAATTCTGAGAATAAAAAGAGTCCATTTAACGATGATACATTGGTTGAAAAATTAAAAGACAAGGGTTATAAGCTCGCTAGAAGAACGGTGGCAAAATATCGTGATCAGTTAGGCGTCCCTGTGGCTAGACTCAGAAAAGAAATATAAAATAAAGAGAGGTTAACATGGCAAGAAAAATCATTGTTGGTGATCAGGAATTTGTAGTTCCAGATAAATTCCCGAAAAGTGGATTTACCATTGGGCTTATTCTGGTATTAATCTTTGCGGTCTGGAGCTCAATTTATAGAGTTGAGCTTGAAGAAGAAGGAGTTCTAATGACACTCGGTGAATACTCAGGGCTCGTCCAGTCAGGCATTCATATAAAGTGGCCTACTCCAATACAGACTGTAATAAAAATTCCTACAAAACGTGAACTGGAGATGGAGTTTGGCCAGAGGAGGCAGACTGAATCAAACAGAAGGACCAAACGTTCAGAGGTTGAAGAAGAGTCTCTTATGCTCACGGGTGATTTAAATGTTGCAGTAGTACCATGGAAAACACAGTATAGGATTGCAGAGCCAGACAAGTTCTTGTTTAAGGTAAAAGACCCCATTGGGACATTCCGGGACATGAATGAGGCTGTGATGCGTGAAGTAATTGGCGACAGGAGTGTTAATGAGGTTTTAACTACTGGGCGACAGGAAATTGCTGCAAAGATGGAAGAAAAACTTCAAAAAATGTGTGACCAATATGAAAACGGATTAAAAATTAATCGAATCCTGCTTCAGAAAGTTCTTCCTCCTAAGCAGGTCCAAGATGCGTTTAATGAAGTGAATACTGCTGAGCAAGAAAAAGAAAAAATGATTAACCAAGCCCTCGGTGATTATAATCGGATTATACCAAGGGCTAGAGGAGAGGCAGAGCAGACAGTGCAGCAGGCAGAGGGATATGCGATGGATCGAGTCAATCGAGCAAAGGGTGATGCTTCATTGTACAAGGATTTGTTAAAAGCATATAAAAAATCACCCGAGGTTACAAAGGATCGGATCTACCTTGAGACAATGGCCGATGTTTATCCGAAGATAAAACAAAAAATAATATTAGATAAAGATTTAGAGGGGATTCTCCCTCTTCTGCCACTAGGAAAGGAGGCAAAATAATGGGAAAATTTTTTGGTGTAATTATTACTATTGGTATTATTTCTATTCTTCTCATCTTTGGAGGCGCTTTTTACATTGTCACCGAGTCAGAACAGGTAGTCATCACTCAGTTTGGTAAACCAGTTGGCGATCCAATAACATCGCCAGGGCTTAAAATAAAAAAGCCATTCTTGGAAACTGCAAACTACTTTGATAAAAGATTTCTCGCGTGGGATGGTGAGCCGAAACAGGTTTCTACAAGAGACAAACGTTTCATCAATATAAACACTTATGCACGGTGGCGCATATCGGACCCATTACAATATGCTAAAAGATTGTTTGATGAGTCAAAGGCTCTGACGCGCTTAGGATCAGTGCTCGAGGGGGCAACACAAAATGCAATCGCGAACCACGATCTTATTGAATTAGTTAGAAGCTCAAATAGAGAGTATATAGGTAATAATGTTGATAATGATCAATCAAACAAAGATAAAGCGATTATTACAAGTGGCAGAGATGAGCTGACGAAAGAAATATTAGGGCTAGCAAAAGAAAGCACGAGTGATCTAGGTATTGAGATACTTGATTTTCAGTTTAAGCGAATAAACTATGTTCCCGAAGTTCGGAAGAAAGTATATGAGCGTATGATCTCAGAACGTAAGAGGATTGCTGAAGAGTTTCGTTCACAGGGAGCCGGTGAGTCAGCACGAATTAGTGGTCAAAAAGATAGAGACCTTAAAGAGATTACCTCAGACGCATATAGACGCTCACAAGAGATAAAGGGTAAGGCGGATGCAGAGGCTGCAAATATTTATGCCGCTGCATACAATAAAGATGCTTCTTTCTATCGTTTTATGAGGACAATGGAGATTTATAAAGAAGCTCTAGATAAAGAGACGGTATTAGTCCTAAGTACTGATGGAGATTTCTTAAAGTATCTTAGTACAAGAAAATGAACAAAAACAATCTCAAAATACGATCTACAACAATATTAGGTGTTCGATCTAAAGGCAAGGTCGCTGTAGCTGGCGATGGACAAGTCACTCTTGGCGATATGGCAATGAAACAAAAGGCCGTAAAAGTCAGGAAGTTTGATAGCCAAAAGGGTGGCGTGGTTGGAGGATTTGCTGGTGCAGCTGCTGATGCACTCACACTATTTGAAAAGTTTGAACAAAAACTTGATGAGTATGAGGGAGACCTTAAGAGATCGGTTGTTGAGATGGCTAAAGACTGGAGGACCGATAAGATCCTACGGCATTTGGAGGCCCTGCTGCTTGTCATGGACAAACGAAATAGTTTTATTATTGCCGGTGATGGGAACGTAATAGAGCCAGATGGACCTATTGTAGCGATTGGATCCGGAGGAGGCTTTGCCCAGGCAGCAGCGACAGCGTTTTATCAGTCGCGTAAATTCTCAGCAAAGCAGATTGCTGAAAAGTCATTAAAAATAGCTGCCGATCTATGTATTTATACCAATGATTCTATAACGGTCTTAGAGCTTAGATGAAAGAACTAACTCCAAAACAAATCGTCCGAGAGCTGGATAAGTATATTATAGGACAGGCTAAAGCTAAAAAGGCAGTGGCGATTGCAATGAGAAACAGATGGAGAAGGCAACAAGTTTCTGGTTATATGCGTGATGAGATTATGCCTAATAACATAATAATGATAGGCTCTACTGGGGTTGGGAAAACTGAGATTTCCAGGAGGCTGGCTGCTCTTACCAGTGCTCCTTTTGTAAAAGTTGAAGCAAGTAAGTTTACTGAAGTTGGTTATGTCGGAAGAGATGTCGAGTCTATGATCAGAGACCTGATGGACACGTCTTTTAATATGGTGCAGAGAGAAAAAGAGGAAGAGGTTATTGGCCTAGCAGAGAGCCTGGCTAATGAAAGAATTATTGATATTCTTTTTCCAGATAAAACCAAAAATGATGCATCCATATCCGAAGAGATTCAGGAACGCCATGCAAGAACACGTTCTCGAATACGGAAAAAATTAGAAAATGGTGATTTCGAAGAAAATATCATTGAGATTGAGATTGAACAAGAGACAATAACGGGTATGCAGGTTTTAGGTCCAATAGGGATGGATGATTTTGGGATGAACATCAAAGATATGCTTAGCAATGCAATTCCAAAATCCAAAAAACCAAGAAAGATGCCAGTTTCTGAAGCTCGTGAGGTCCTGATAGATTCTGAGGCTCAAAAACTTATCGATAATGATGAGGTTATCCGTATTGCTAAAGAGCGTTCAGAGAATAATGGTATTATTTTTATAGATGAGATTGATAAGGTAGTTAATGGTAACGGAGGGCAGGGGCCGGATGTCAGCAGAGAAGGCGTTCAAAGAGATCTCCTGCCTATTGTAGAGGGGAGCAATGTCAATACTAAGTATGGAGTCGTCTCTACTGATCATATTCTATTTATCGCAGCTGGGGCTTTCCATATTAGTACTCCTTCAGATATGATCCCAGAGCTACAGGGTCGTTTTCCTATTCGAGTTGAATTGGATAAGCTGAAGACCAAAGATTTTATTAAAATATTAACACATCCCAAATCAGCTCTGATTAAACAATATGTTGCACTTCTTGAGGCCGAGGGTGTCCACCTAGAGTTTGAATCATCTTCAATTAAGGCGATTTCTGAGCTAGCAACAGAGGTTAATACAAAAACTGAAAACATTGGAGCAAGAAGATTACATACTATAATGACCACACTTCTTGAAACCCCTTTATTTGAGCATCCAAAGTCTGGACAAAAAAACATAAAGATTACAGCAAAGTATGTGAAGGATGCTCTTGGAGATATTGTTGTTGATCAAGATCTAAGCAGATATATTTTATAAGGGAATATTTATTGAAACATTTTTTACACATATCAGACTATAATGAGTCTGAGCTCTGGGAAATACTCAATCTTGCAAAAGACCTAAAGAAAAAATTTCATAAAAGAGAAGACTACAATCCATTTCATAATAAATCTTTGGCCATGATATTTGCAAAGCCTTCTGCCCGTACTAGAGTATCTTTTGAAACCGGTTTTGAGTGGATGGGGGGGCATGCGCTTTTTCTAGGGCCCAGTGATATAGGCATTGGTAAGAGAGAGGCTATTAAAGATATTTCAAGATTATTTAGTAGGTATAATGATATAATGATGGCCAGACTTTTTGATCACGATCATATTCTTGAACTAGCAGAGTACTCAACGATACCTGTGATTAATGGACTCACAGACTATAACCACCCGTGCCAGATAATGACGGATATTTTTACTGTTTGGGAGCATCTAGGGGATATTGATAATCCTAAAATAGTTTATATGGGTGATGGTAATAATATTGTGCACTCATGGCTTCATTTAGCGATGAGGGTTCCTATTACCTTTGTATGCTGCTGCCCGGAAGAATATACCCCTGATCAAAATACAATAAACAAAGCAGTGGAATCCAAAATTAGTGATATAGAAGTTTCTCATAATCCTATGGAAGCTATAGAGAATGCAGATATTGTATACACTGATGTGTGGGCGTCAATGGGCCAGAAAGATGAAGCAGTCCAAAGAGAAAAAATATTTTCAAATTTCCAGGTGAACGAAGCTCTTATAGAGAGCTCTGGAAAAAGAACCCTGTTTATGCATTGCCTTCCTGCCGAAAGAGGGCGAGAGGTAACCGATGGTGTTATGGAGGCAGACTATTCTATTGTTTTTGACCAGGCAGAGAACAGAATGCATATTCAAAATGCAATAATGGTATACCTATCAGAAAACAGTTAATAATATTAGTCTACATTGTTTTATCATCCACGCACCTTTATTCTGCGTTTCCACTTTCTCCTAAAGAATTTCTTGGTTATGAGCTTGGTGAAAGATTTACATATCACCATAGAGTAGTTGACTATTTTAAGCAAGTTGATTCTTCAAGTGAGAGCGTCCACCTTGTTCAGTATGGAGAAACCTATGAAGGCAGGCCTCTTTTCATTGCTATTATCACACACCCAGAGAATAAACTTTCTGTTGATGAAATTAGAACGAACCATCTTATTTCATCTGGTCTGGAAGAAGGAACAGCCCCAGAAAAAGATTACGCGTTAGTGTGGCTTAGTTACTCAGTTCATGGTAACGAATCAAGCTCTACTGAGGCTGCTATGGAAACTCTTTTCTCGTTTGCAAACACATCAAATAAAAAAACAATGGATTGGTTAAGACGCACAATTGTTATTATTGACCCTTGCATCAATCCTGATGGGCGCGATCGATATGTGCAGTTTTATACTATGACTGGAACACATCCTCCAGATGCTGATGTTAGTACAAGGGAACACCAGGAACCATGGCCCGGAGGAAGAACAAATCACTATTATTTTGATCTTAATAGAGACTGGACATGGCAGACTCAGGTAGAGACTGTTCAGAGAATGCAATTATACAATAGTTGGATGCCGCATATACATGTAGACTATCATGAGCAGTATTTTAATGAGCCATATTATTTTGCTCCTGCTGCAAAGCCATATCATTTGCAGATAACCTCGTGGCAAAGAGAATTTCAAAAGATAATTGGGAAAAATCATTCACGATATTTTGATAATAACAACTGGCTTTATTTTACAAAAGAACACTTTGATCTTTTGTATCCTGGCTATGGTGATACCTACCCTATATATAATGGTGCGATAGGGATGACCTATGAAAAAGCTGGGGGAGCAGCAGGGGGTGTTTCCGCGATTACCTCTGATGGCGATACTTTAACGCTTCGATCTAGGATAAAACATCACCACACTACTGGGCTATCAACTGTAGAGTCTGCTTACAAGCATAAAGACAGGATCATAAAAGAGTTTAAATATTTTTTTAATAAGGGGATAGATAATCCAATCAGTAAGTATAAAACATTCGTTATTAAAGCAGGGCTGAATGACCCTAAAAGGGAAGACTTATTAAGATGGCTAGATACACATGGAATAGAATATGGACACCCTATGGATGATAGGGCCCGTTCTGTCAGAGGGTATAGCTATTTTTTAGGTAAATATGATTCGTTTAGGATACAAGAAAATGATATTATCATTTCAGCAGATCAAAAAAAATCAGTTTTAACTCAGGTGTTGTTTGAGCCAACAACTCATTATGAGGATTCTCTTACGTATGATATTACTGCTTGGTCTATTCCATATGTCTATGGTCTAGAGGCATATGCTCTCGAGACAGTTATTCCGCAGGAGAGTTTTAATATTCACGGAAGTAGTAAGGTCGTTCATGACTGGGATGATGAGCCTTATGCATATCTAAATCCATGGAAAAGCATTTATGATTTGAAATTTTTATCTGAAGTCTTGAAAAATAATATAATTGTCCGTGTTTCTGAAGATCCCTTTGAGGTAGGTGGTATTGTATATGATAGAGGCACTCTGGTCATTACAAGAAAAGGGAATGAAACAAAAGGACAACGGTTTGACCGACTATTAAGAAAAATCTCAAAAAAATATAATACTAATTTAGGGTCCGTAACGACCGGACTGGTTACAAGAGGGAAAGACTTTGGATCCTCAACCATGCGCGTTGTGAAAGCTCCTAAGGTTGCAGTCCTTAGTGGTGAGGATGTTAGCAGTTATAATTTTGGTGAAATATGGCATTATTTTGAACAACAGATTGGCTATCCAATATCTGTATATGATGCATCGGATGTTCAATCACTTCCCCTAAACGAGATAGATGTTTTAATAATGCCTGAAGGCGGTTATGGTTCATTTGTGAATGAGATTAGCCCATCAGAAAAAATAGTAGAAGAGACCAATGCCGATGGATTAATAATTAATGAACCTCCTGAGGAAATTTTAGACTGGGTTAAATCTGGAGGCCGGCTTATTGTAATAGGATCTGCTATGGAAAAGTTTGTAGATAAAAACGGATATGGTCTTGTTAAATATGATTCAAAAGAGTCAAAAAAAGCAGCCCAAGAGCTGAAGAAGAAAAGACAAAAAGAAAATCAGTTAAAAAAATATAAAGATAAAAACAGGGCCAAACTTTCTGATGCGTCTTATGGATCTATTATCAGGGTTGATGTAGACAACACACATCCGCTTATGTTTGGTTATGGTGAAAATTATTTTTCTCTTCGTCAGGGATCCCGGATGTATCCCTATCTTCCAAAAGGTTGGAATGTGGGGACGCTAAAAAATTCTTTATCTCATGTTTCAGGTTTTATGGGACATAGGGTAAAACAAAAGATAAAGGATAATCTTATTTTTGGTGTGCATGAGAGTGGCAGAGGCAGGATTATCTACATGGTGGATAATCCATTGTTTAGAGGATTTTGGTATAATGGTAAACTGCTTTTTGGTAACGCTATTTTTATTGTTGGAAACTAATCAAACACAGATCTAATATTTTCATCTACACTGTCTCTGGTAAGTAAAATATATGTTTCTTCCAGTTGATTTATATATCCAATTACACATAAAACAGGGAATATTGATTTTGCTAATACTGGATCAAGTATAGCAGCGATCATAAAAAAATATAGACTAGCGGAAAAGGTTTTAGCTCCGATGGTGTG